>Ga0326726_10002085_pt1 | contig 18537 bp, 19 predicted proteins | sample MHFenrmetagenome_2_FD_207603 | JGI IMG/M metagenome (GOLD analysis project Ga0326726, IMG submission 207603) | Lab enriched peat soil microbial communities from Michigan Hollow, Ithaca, NY, United States - MHF15MN | ecosystem: Environmental > Terrestrial > Soil > Wetlands > Peat | place: USA... | reverse complement strand
GATGACTTTTATAAAGTCAGAAGTTTGAAGTCAGATTGCGGAAGTTGAATTCCCCCGTGATCCCTGTGACCTCCGTGGTAGAGAAAATTCTTAACCACGGGGGACACAGGGGTCACGGAGGAAAAGCTCTATTTCCGCGCGCCTACCGGCTCCCGCTTCAGACCGGCGTCGGTGGCCAATTTGTCGGCCTTGTCGGTCTTTTCCCAGGTGAAGTCGGCGTCGTTGCGGCCGAAGTGACCGTAGGCGGCCGTCTTGCGGTAGATCGGACGGCGCAGGTTGAGCGATTCGATGATGCCGCGCGGCGTTAATTTGAAATTCGCGCGGATCAGGTCGGGAATGATCGCGGGATCAACTTTCTCCGTCCCGAACGTTTCGACCAGCACGCTGACTGGCTCGGCCACGCCGATGGCATAGGCAAGCTGCACTTCGCAGCGATCGGCCAGGCCCGCCGCGACAACGTTCTTCGCAATGTAGCGCGCGACATACGCGGCCGAGCGATCGACCTTGGTCGGATCCTTGCCGCTGAAAGCGCCGCCGCCGTGACGTCCCATGCCGCCGTAGGTGTCGACGATGATCTTGCGGCCAGTCAGGCCGCTATCGCCCATGGGCCCGCCGATAACGAAGCGTCCGGTGGGATTGATGTGGTACTTGGTGTCTTCGTCGAGCAGGTTGGCCGGAATCACGGCTTGAATGACGTGCTTCAGGATGTCGGCACGCAGTTCGTCGTTACCGATCGTCTCGGAGTGCTGCGTGGAGACGACGACCGCATCGACGCGTTTCACTTTGCCAGGAGCCGAGTATTCGACGGTGACTTGAGATTTCCCATCGGGACGGAGGTAAGGGCAGACGCCAGTCTTGCGGACTTCGGTGAGCCGCTGACACAACTTGTGCGCCAGCGCGATCGGCATCGGCATCAGTTCGGGCGTCTCGTTGCACGCGAAGCCAAACATCATTCCCTGGTCGCCGGCGCCACCGGTGTCGACACCCATGGCGATGTCGCCGGACTGCTTGTTGATGCTGGAGATCACTGCGCAGGTGTTGGAGTCGAATCCGTAAACGGCGTTGTCGTAGCCGATGGACTGCACGACTCCGCGGACGATAGTTTGAAAATCGACGTAGGCTTTGGTGGTGATCTCGCCGGCAATGACGACCAGGCCGGTGCAGGTCAGGGTCTCGCAGGCGACGCGGCTGGCGGGATCTTCACGCAGGCAGGCGTCGAGAATGGCGTCGGAAATCTGGTCGGCAATCTTGTCCGGATGCCCCTCGGTCACTGATTCCGAGGTAAATAGAAAACGATTCGTTGGCAAGCTGGTATCTCCTAAAGGTGTGTCTTCGTGTTCACTGAGGGGGGCTTAGGGCACGTAATAGTGCTGGGCCGAGATCTCACTCTTTCTCATAAAAACGGTACCAGAGATGGCCTTCCGGCGCAATGAAATTGGAGTAACGGTCGGGGCCAGACAGCGAGTGGCTGCAGGCTGCATCGAATGGGCTCAGGTGAGTCGTAAACGGAAGAAAAGAAAGACACAAGCTATTGTGTAACGGAGGGAGCGGGAGGGTTGGGCTGCAGTCCGCCTGAGCCAAAAGTAAGGGTCTTAACCTCACCGTTCCCGCCCTGCCGTGCGAGCTTCTTCCCGTTGAAGACGAAGTCGAGGGCGCCCGTGTTGCCGCATTTTATGACCACCTCTTTTCGGGCATGAATCGCCCGTTGGTCGTCGGCTAGCAGGGTTTCAACGACGGTGGGTTTGCCGTCGGCGACGATCGATAGCCAGGAGTCCTCCCGGGCCAGAATCACCACAGTAAATTCGCCCTCCGAGGGGACGGACGCGGGCGTGACCGCGGCGGCGATGGGCGCCTTTCCGGGCGTAGCGGTGGGAATGGGGGCAGGGGTGACGTCCGGTTTTGCGGGCGCGGTGGCTGGACTGTTGACTCCACCACTGGCGACTGAAGCAGTAGATACGGCTGCCGAGTCAGCCTCGTGGTCCGCCACCGGCGTCTGGGTGGAACTGGCCGGGGGAGGGGATTGAGCGGGCTGTCTTTCGCGCTTTTCCTGGTGACGGCTCCACAGCAAGAGCGCCAAGGCTGCCAACAGCAGCAGCGCTGCGATCAGGCCCCAGGGCAGGGGTTGGGAAGGCGCCGGCTCGCGAGCTTCCCGCGGGTCCAGCACGATCTCCCCCTCGGGGCCTCCTTTGGGTGGCGAACCTTCCCCGGAAGCCTCCAGGTAGTCGGCGACCGCCTGATCCTCATCCAATCCGACATGGCGGGCGTAGGCGCGGACGAAGCCCTTGTTGAAAATGCCGCCCGGCAACTGGTTGAATTTGTCCTCTTCCAGGGCCTGGAGCATGCGGGTGCCGATCTTGGTGGAAAGGGAAATCTGTTCCAGCGTGATGGCGCGCTTTTCACGCTCGAGCTTCAGTTTTTCGCCAAAGGAAGGCAAGCGATTCTCCCGCCCGGTCGGGGCGGCGACCGAAATTCTACTCTCAGAGCACGGCCCCATGATAGGCCATTCGCGAGCGTGCGCGGCGGGGGATTTCAGGTCCACGAGGGCGCGTTGGCATCACAGGTTCCGGTTACTAACGTACATTGCCCGGCGTGCGCGGCCAAAACTATAATCCATTAACTTCCCTCCAGGTCGAGGAGTGCATGCCCGAGGCACCAACTCGCTTGTCGCAAGAGCTGAGCATCTTCCACGATGTGGCGAAGGCTCTGACCTCCTCGCTGGACCTGGACTCCATTCTGCAGACCATCATGGAAAAGATGGCGGAATACTTTCGCCCGGAAACCTGGTCGCTGCTGATGGTGGACGAACAGAAGAACGAGCTTTATTTTGCGATCGCGGTGGGCGCTGCCGCCGAGGTGTTGCAGAATGCCCGGGTCAAAATGGGGGAGGGGATCGCGGGCTGGGTGGCCAAGAATGGGCAGCCGCTGATCGTCCCCGACGTGGGGAGCGACCCGCGGTTTTCTCCGCGGCTCGACGAAATGACGCGCTGGCAGACGCAGTCGATCATCTGCGTGCCACTGCGCTCACGGCACCGCGTGCTGGGAGTCATCCAACTGGTGAACGTGGACGTGAAGGGCCTGAGCGAGCAGGAAATGTTCTTCCTGCACGCGCTGTGCGACTACGCTGCCATTTCGATCGAGAACGCAAAGGCAGTCGAGAAAATTCAGGAACTCACCATCACCGACGACTGCACCGGGCTCTTCAATGCCCGCCATCTCTACAAGACGCTTGAGACCGAGGTATACCGATCGGCACGGTTCGGCTATGAATTCAGCGTGATCTTCATTGACCTCGACCACTTCAAGCAGGTCAACGACACCAAGGGACACCTGGTGGGCAGCCGGCTGCTGGCCGAAGTCGGATACCTGATCAAAGCGCAACTGCGGCTGATTGATTTTGCGTTTCGATATGGCGGCGACGAGTTCGTGGTCCTGCTGCCGCAAACCGGCAAAGATGCGGCAGTGGTGGTCGCGAAACGTCTGCAGGATTCGCTGCGGATGGGACACTTCTGCACCGAACAAGGCTTGGACCTGGCGGTCCGCGCCAGCATGGGTCTTGCCACCTTCCCACACGACGCGCAGACGCCCCACGACATCATTCGACAGGCCGACGAAATGATGTACGAAGTGAAGAACAGTACCCGGGATAACATTGGGGTGGCGTCGCGCGGGATGCTGGAAGCGTAAGAACCTTCTACTGCTCGTTGGTATTCAACTGAAAAACTCCTCTTGCCGGCTCTCGCTGGAAGTCATCTTGAGAATGACAGCCATGAGCCGGCTTGAGGTGTCCTCGAACATTCAGCGTGCAGGCACAACGTCCGCAGGCCAGTAGGGCTTATCGCATCGGCTAAGTGGCCGGTGTCGTAGCGATCGTGATGGCCCTTCCTTAACTCGCTTTCGCCTCTTCGGCGCGCCTTCGGGTGGCGGCTTCTTGAGGGTCGGTTATTATGTCGACCCACTTCGGGTTGGGGGAGGCCTCGGCGTCGTAGTTGTCGTGCCAGTTCCACCACTTGTAGGGCGGAGTCTGGGGGTAACCCTCGGGCGAGTCCTCCCAAGTCTCCTGACGGCCGAGCGGAGTGAGGTCGAGGTAGCTCCAGGTGGTCCCCATCGCCTCGTCGCCGCGGTTGTTGATGAAGTACGTGCGGAACACCCGCTCGCCGTCGCGGTAGAAAACGTTGTGGCCGTGCCATTCGCCGACGCCGAAGTCTTTGTCGAAGCTGTCGGTGATGGTGTACCAGGGTATCTCCCAGCCCATCCGCGCCTTCAGGCGCGCGATGTCCGCCTGCGGCGCGCGTGAGGCGTAGGCGAGGGTAGTGTCGCGGGCATTCAGATGGGCCAGGCGGGCGACCTGATCGGCGCCCAGCGAGCAGCCGCGGCAGGCGTGCTCGGGCCAGCCGAACACCCCGGGCTCGAAGAACGCGCGATAGACGATCAACTGCCTGCGGCCCTCGAACAAATCGAGCAGGCTTACCTTTCCCTTGGGTCCGTCGAAGTCGTACTTCTTCTCCACCGCCATCCACGGCATCCGCCGGCGTTCGGCGGCCAGCGCGTCACGCGAGCGGGTGAAGGCCTTTTCCTTCACGAGGAGCTGCTGGCGCCGAGCCTCCCACTCCTGCTGCGACACGATCGGGGGCGTGTTCATTGTGATATTCGGGTTCTCAATCTTTCTGGTCGACATTTTGGTTTTTCCTTTCCTCTGAGTTGAGCTCGATTTCTGCTGCTCGGTTCCTCTTGCGAGACACTTTCACAGCCAGCGCTGCCAGCCCGCCAGTAGAGACCGTGCCGGCAACGATTAATCCCATGGTCCCCAAACAGAATGGACACATCGTTCACCTCCCTGGCGGAGAAGCGTGACCGCTAAGCCGCCTCTATAGGGATGACGGGTAAGGTGGGTTATTTCTACAGGGCCACGAAAAAAATTAGCGGTCAGGCGGAGAGTCGAATTTTGCAAGCCGGGCGGTCACAGGCAATCGGGGCGTCAGGTGGTTGTCAATCTCCGGTTTGCCCGTCACTCGCACCCCGCGTTCCTCGCTAGTCTGATTCAAGGCTGCGTGGATGACCACGAGAACAACCATCAAAGCATGAGTTTGCCCGTGACACACGTTCGGACCATGCCACCCACCCATATCTGGGATCCATTCTGTTCTATGTAAACACGGCCCATACGCTTCAAGACTGTACCCTGGCTGACGGCATATTCCGAGGGCGCGATACGGCTTCCAATCAGCCATTGTGCAAGGCCGGCATTTAAACTTCCCGTAACAGGGTCTTCATGGCCAACATCCTCCACACTAAAAGCGCGTACCTCGAATTGAGCGGAGTTTCCATCTTTCAAGGGATTGAATGCTGCAAAGACTCCGACCTTCAGCCCTGTCAGGGCCGAGTAGTTCGGGCGGAGCGCCAGAACTCCCTCTCGGGAACGCAGCATGATCGCCAACCAGCCCGAGCCGTTGTCCACCCAATTTGACGCCATGATTGCGTCAGGCGCCAGGTCCAGGCCCCTGACGACCCGTGCCAGGATGTCGGGCTCGACCGGCCCGCTGCGAACCAGTTTGGGCGCCACAAACGAAAGGCGGTCAGGCGCACGGCGGATGTGGATGAGGCCAAGCCCACATTCCTGCACGATCTCCCTGCCTTTTGGTGCTCCGCCCGAGGCTAACCAAACGTGACAGCTTCCCAGGGTAGGGTGACCGGCAAAAGGCACCTCGCGCTGTCGTGTAAAGATCCGAACCCGATAGTCAGCATCAGGCGACTTCGGCTCTAAAAGAAAGGTCGTTTCGCTAAGATTCGTCCAGCTTGCAAAAGCCGCCATTTGCTCATCGCTTAGCGCGTCGGCGCCAATGACTACAGCTAGAGGATTGCCAAGCAAAGGCTTGGACGAGAATACGTCAACCTGCTGAAAGGCAAACACAGTCGAATCTCTTGGCGGCCATGGTTTTTTGTTTTGCTCGGTCCCGAAGGGATGAATAGCGCTCGCAACTGTATTGGCTGTGGCGAAACTAAGGAACTTGCGTCGATCTACCAACATGCGGGCCTCCAAATGGTTCGTTGTTTTGAACCTTCCAGTATGCTTGCTCCAAGTCGCATCCGCTTAGACCGGGGTGGATCACATGGATCGTCGTACCTCAAATCAGTCCTGAAAAACGTGCATCTCGACTTTACTCCCGCTTTGTCGGCAAACCGGAAAATGAAGCTCGTGGAATCCCTTTCATATTCGCCAGAGCAACTCCAGACGATTACAGACTGGCCCGCTTTTGAAGTAGAAACTCTCTTACCGCCGGATCCTCGGCTAGACCAATCGCCCGGTCGAAAGCATCCGCGGCTTCGGATGCTTTCCCTAGCCGTTGCAACAGGTGAGCGCGAACCGCCCAGAAGGGCTGATAGGCGGAGACATGGTCCGGGTCGATCTCATCCAACGCCGCCAGCCCTGTTTCGGCTCCCTTCATTTCGGCTACTGCCGCGGCGTATCCAGTTCGCGTGCCGAGCGTCGGCGAGATGCGGATCAACTGTTCATAGAACAGCGCGATTGCAGCCCACTCGGTTAGGCCACTGCGCACCCGCTCAGCGTGTACCGACTGAATCGCGGCCTCGAGTTGAAACCGGCCGGCGCGGCCGCGACCCGCCGCTTCGGCGAGATGCCGTTCCGCCTCTTCGATTAATGGCAGAGACCACTGCCGCGAATCCTGCTCCGAGAGAGGAACGTACCGGCCGTCCGGCCCCCGCCGCGCCGCTCTGCGAGCTTCGCAGTGGAGCATGAGAGCCAGCAGACCGCGAACCTCGGCTTCTCCGGGTATAAGCTGCAGAAGGACGCGCGCGAGCCAGATCGCCTCCTCGGCCAGATCGCGGCCGCGCTGGTCAACGCCCGCCATGTCATCCCAGCCGATCCCGAAGGCGGCGTAAATCGCTTCCAGCACGGCGTCCAGCCGCTGCGGCAATTCACACTCCCGCGGGATTTCGAATTGAATCCCGCCGTCGCGGATCTTCGTCTTGGCACGCACCAGGCGCTGCCCCATCGTTTTCGGCGAAACCAGGAAAGCGCCGGCAATACGCGCTGCATCCAGGCCGAGAACGGTCTGGAGCATGAGCGGCGTGTGCATCGCCGGATCGATTGCCGGATGGGCACATACGAACAGCAGTTTCAACCTCTCGTCCGGAAACTCCGTCGACAAGGTCATGTCCTTGGACTCCTCCCTGAGGAGCAGAAGAGTGGGCTCGCTCGCTACGGCTACTTGCTGGTGACGCACATGGTCGATAAGCGAGTGGCGTGCTGTCGTCAGCAGCCAGGCCTCCGGATTCTGTGGCAAGCCGTCTCGCGGCCACGCCGTGAGTGCTTTGACCAGCGCGTCGCTGAGGGCGTCCTCCGCGCTAGCCACGTCGCGCGTGTGCGAGGAGAGGTAGGCCACCAGGCGACCGTAGGACTCGCGGGCTACGCGCTCGATCGTCCGATGAGTGTCGTGCTGGCCCCCTCCGTTCATCCCAAGACCCGCCGCAGAGCTTCAGGTGCAAGGGGGCGCACCTCCACAGCACCGGCCGAAGCTGCCGGGCAGCGCGCGGCCCAATCGAGCGCCGCGTCAAGCGAGGGGAGTTCCAGAATGATGAATCCCCCTAGCTGCTCTTTGGTATCAGCGAAGGGGCCATCCTGTACGCGCCGCTTTCCTTCCTTAAGTCGCACCGTGGTTCCTGTTTCCGGCACTTCAAGCGGATAGCCAGCGAGGTGGGTGCCGGATTCGATGAGAGCCTTATAGTACGGCCGCCAAGCGGCGGTGTAGGGGTCGGTTCCGTCGCCCTTCCGTGCCGCAAGAGCTTCTGGTGATTCGAAGATTAGCAGAGCGAATTGCATCGCCTTTTCTCCTTGGGAACGATTGTGAGCGCCTTTGCGCTCCTGAATGAATGACGGATGAGACGCGGCCCATTCGACAGATTTCGAGAAATTTCAAGCAGGCAGAGACGTTGCGGTGCTTCAGATCAGGATTCGCTACTGCTTGTCGCGCTTGATCATGTCACCCGGTTGATCCGGCTTCTTCTGCGCTTCTTTAGTGTCGGGTTTCCAGGCGAAGGAATTCGCCGGCGCTGAGGGATTCACGCCGAAATCCCAGACGTAGAGGTTCATTCCTTCTTTGCCGAGCATCTCGGCAATGGCGTACTCGCCGACGGCGAGCGGGTCCTTGGGCGTGATTTTGACCCAGCCGCCGCTGAGTTCCGTTACCGTGGCGGGGACAAATCGCTCGTCTGCTTTGATCTTTCCGTAAGGAGCGATCTTGATGCCGCCGGCGATGCGCTTGCCACCCTTGACTTCGGCACGAATGATCTTGAAACGCTCGGCGGGCGGAAGAGGCGGCTCGACGGGAGCTCCGGCGGTGCCGCCGGTCGCACCCTGCGTGTCGATGTTTACGTAGATGGCGGGCACGCCGGTGTGGGACTGAATCTTGGCGCGCACGCCGGGAAGCTCGATGGTCTGCTTGGCGCTGGCCAGCGGATTGATGGCCGCGCGCAGAATGTTTGACTTCGTGTTCTTGTTCAGCTCACCGCCGGATTGCTGGAGCTCGTCAAGCTGCGGCTGATTCTGAAAGGTATCGAGCAGATAGATACCGCCTTCGGGCGGCAGGCGCAGACCGGGCGAGACCTGAGGCGAGCGCGCCTCTTCGGCCTTGAACTCGGCTTCCATCTGCTTGTCGAGCTCGACGGCCTCGGGCGAAGGCGCGCCTTGCAGGCGTCCCTGCTCGTATTTCTCGGTGGCGTCCCAGTCGATGAGTTCCTTGGGGATTTCTTCCCACTCGCCGCGCTCGGCGCTGTAGTAGCGGACACGGTCTCCCTTGATTCCGTATTTGCTGGCGAGCTGGTAGGAACCATCTTTGAGGATGAGGCGCTTGGCCTGGGTCTGGGCGGAGGCCGGCACGGCGGAAGACGCGCAGAACGCCGTGAGGGCAAGTGCCGTCGCCAGGAAAAAGCCCCGTTTCGCAATCCGTAGCCTCATCTCGCCTAACATTATCCGCCCTGATTCGAGCCCCTGCAAAGTTGGATGCGCGGGCGGTAGTGAGACGGTGCCCAGCAAGCAGGCGTCGCACTGACGTCCTCTCTCGGTTCGTTCCTCAGCTATGATCGTTGCTTCTAATGACAGCTCATTCCGTGGCGCGACGGGGTCGGATACTTATTGGTGGAGTACTGTTGATGGCTGTTGCGTGCAGCAAGAATGAAAAACAGGCTCCGCCTGATCACCCCCGGCTCACTCCCAAGGTGACATTGCGCGACATCGCCTTCCACAGTGCTGCGCTCAATCGCGAAATGCAATACCGGGTCATACTACCGAACGACATTTCTACTAACCGAAAACTACCGGTTATTTACTTGCTTCATGGTGGCGGCGGCAATTTTCTCAACTGGTCGAACTACTCCGATGTCGCCCGCTTTGCGGAGCGCGGTCTGATTCTTGTCATGCCGGAGGGTGACGATTCCTACTACACGAATTCTATCGAGCGACCGCAAGACCGTTATGAGGATTACTTGGTCAACGACCTCATCTCGGATGTCGAAAGTCGGTTCCCGGCTCTCCGGGACCGCGCGAACCGAGCGGTGGTCGGGGTCTCGATGGGGGGTTTTGGGGCGGTCAAACTAGCTCTGAAGCATCCTGATCTGTTCGTTTTTGTTGGCGGAATCAGTTCGGCGGTCGACGTTCCGAGCCGCCCCTTCTCGATCAAGCGGCCTTTGCAATGGCGCTATCACAGCTCGATTTTTGGACCCTGGAGGAGCGAGTCACGTCGGAACAACGATCCCTTTGTTCTGGCGAGATCTGTCGATCCCACGAGAATTCCCTTTCTCTTTCTCACTTGCGGTGACCAGGAAGGATTGCTGCCTGCAAACCGCCAGTTCGCCGCCTTGCTCGGACAACGTCACTTTGCATATGAATTTCACGTCGTTCCTGGCGGCCACAACTGGAATCAGTGGAACGAGCGCCTCGATAGCTGTTTCAAGAGCCTGCTGGATCACATGAACCTCAAGGGGTGAATGCTGACGGCTGAGTGCTGACGGCTATTTTTCCACATTCCCATCTGGAAAAATCTCTGGCATAATTGATCGTGCACCCCGAGCTGCACAATTTTCCAATCAAAATCAGAGCGAGGAACAGATGTCGGCCAAGTACATCTTTGTGACGGGCGGAGTTGTGTCTTCTTTGGGCAAGGGACTGGCGGCGGCTTCGATCGGATGCCTGCTCGAAAGCCGGGGTCTCAAGGTCAACCTGATGAAGTTCGATCCGTACCTGAACGTCGATCCGGGGACAATGTCGCCATTCCAACACGGGGAGGTTTTCGTCACCGACGACGGCGCCGAAACCGACCTCGACCTCGGGCACTACGAGCGCTTCACGCACGCCAAACTTTCTCGCGATAACAACTGGACCACCGGCCGACTCTACGAGCAGATCATTGCCAAGGAGCGCCGTGGCGACTACCTCGGGAAAACGGTGCAGGTCATTCCACACGTCACCAACGAGATCAAGGCGGCCGCGAAGAAGGTTGCGCAGGATGTGGATGTTTGCATTGTCGAGATTGGCGGGACGGTGGGCGACATCGAGTCGCTGCCGTTTATTGAGGCCATCCGGCAGATGCGGCAGGAACTGGGGCGCGAGCATACGTTGTTTGTCCACGTCACTCTTGTGCCGTTCATCGCGGCGGCGCAGGAGCTCAAGACCAAGCCCACCCAACACTCGGTGAAGGAACTGCTCAGCGTGGGAATTCAGCCGGACATTTTGCTTTGCCGCACCGATCGCTTCCTGTCGAAAGACATCAAGTCGAAGATTGCGCTGTTCTGTAACGTGGAAGAAGAGGCTGTGATCACCGCGAAAGACGTGGCTTCGATCTATGAGGTGCCGCTGGTGTTCGCGCATGAGGGCGTGGACACGCTGGCCCTGCGTTACCTGCACTTGCAGGCCAAGGATCGCGATCTGTCGCAGTGGGAAGACATTGTGCATCGGGTTTACAACCCGAAGGATGTGGTCAAGATCGGGATTGTCGGGAAGTACGTGGAGTACGAGGATTCCTACAAGTCGCTGAAAGAAGCGCTGGTGCACGGCTCACTCGCCCATAATCTGAAGCTCGAACTGAACTGGGTGGAGGCCGAGGGACTGGAGGGGACCGATAAAGCTGACAAGAGCTATGAGACGCAGCTGGAAGGCTACGACGGAATTCTGGTGCCGGGCGGGTTTGGCAAGCGCGGCATCGAGGGGATGCTGAAGGCGATTCAGTATGCGCGCGAGAAGAAGGTGCCATACTTCGGCATTTGCCTGGGGATGCAGACGGCATGCATCGAGTTCGCGCGCAACGTGTGCGGACTGGCGGACGCCAATTCCAGCGAGTTCGATCCGGCGACTCCGCACCGCGTGATCTACAAGCTGCGCGAGCTGCGCGGCGTGGAAGAACTGGGCGGGACGATGCGACTGGGCGCGTGGCCCTGCAAGATTGAGCCCAACACGCTGGCCTACAGGATCTATGGCCAGACGGAGATCAGCGAGCGGCACCGACATCGTTACGAGTTCAACCGCGAGTATGAAGAGACGATGACTGCGGGGGGGATGAAGATTTCCGGCTCAACTCCGGACGGCACTTACGTCGAGATGGTCGAGATTCCGGGGCATCCGCATTTTATTGGGTGCCAGTTCCATCCGGAGTTCAAGTCGAAGCCGCTGGAGCCGCATCCGCTGTTCAGATCGTTTATTGGGGCGTCGTACGAGCACGGCAAGAACCGCAAGGCGCAGAAGGAAGCGGCTGAGGTAGAGCTGTTCCTGAGGCCGGAGAAGGTGGGGAAAAGATAGTTTCTTGTTTCTGGTTGCTAGTTTCTGGTGATGGCTTTTCCTAGAAACAAGCAACTAGCAACCAAGAAACTGATACCGTGACTAGCAGCTTCCAAATCGATAACGTCCGCGTCGGCTCGGGGGATTTGTTTCTCATAGCCGGGCCGTGTGTGATCGAGAGCGAAGAACACGCGCTCTTCATGGCGGAAGTGATCAAAGGCGTCGCACGGTCATTGAACTTCCCATTCATTTTCAAAGCTTCGTACGACAAAGCGAACCGCACGTCGATCCGCAGTTTTCGCGGGCCTGGCCTGAACGAGGGATTGCGCATTCTGAAGAAAGTGAAAGACGAGATCCACATCCCCGTGCTGACCGACGTGCATCAGGCGGTCGATGTGGCCGCGGTGGCCGAAGTGGTGGACGTGCTGCAGATTCCGGCATTTCTCTGTCGCCAGACTGACCTGATTCTGGCGGCGGCGCTCAGCGGACGGCCGTTGAATATCAAGAAAGGGCAATTTGTCTCGCCCTGGGACATGAAATATGCGGTCGAAAAATGCCGCGATGCCGGCAACAGCCAGGTGTTCGTGACCGAGCGCGGCTCGAGTTTCGGTTACAACAACCTGGTCGTGGACATGCGCTCGCTGGCCATCATGCGCAAGTTTGCGCCGGTCGTGTTTGACGCGACCCACTCCGTGCAGTTGCCGTCGTCATCGCACGGCGACGAGGACCAGCCCGCCACCAGCGGCGGCCAACCGGAGTTTATTCCGGTGCTCGCGCGAGCCGCGGTCGCCGCCGGAGTGGACGGCGTGTTCATGGAAGTCCACGACAATCCGAAAGAAGCGAAAAGTGATGGCGCGAATGCGCTCGACTCCCGCAACCTGCGCGGCGTGCTGAAGGAATTATTGGCAGTCAAGAAGGCGATCGAGACGGCGCACGCGACGCCGTAGGGGTTGACCGGCGACCACCGAGATCGGCTTTGCCCATTGCGAAATGGGTCGTCCCTACGGGACTTTGTCCTAACGCAACGATTACCCACCGCTGAAGCGGTGGGCTAATCTGGCTCGCCCTCCGGGCTCGGGTCCTGGCGGTGTCTGGGCTGTTGCATGGCAAGGTCCAGGCGCCCTACCCAAGCTCAAGCGCGCTACCCCAGTCCCGCAGGGACGAGCCAGCTTAGCCCAGCGCTTCAGCGCTGGGTATGTCGGCCAATCGAGATCAAGTCCCGGAGGGACGACCCACCTATCCCAGCACATGCGCTGGGTCGTAATTGATGCCATATTTTGTCAGGAATTCCAGAAATTCCTCCTCGTAATTCCGTTTCTTGTGATGCTCCGGTTGGTTCTTTATGTATTCGATGACTCCGCGTGTCTGTGATGCGCTCACGCTGAATGCACCGTAACCCTCCTGCCACGCGAAATTCACGCCCGCGACGCCGGTGTCGTTGAGCCATTTGGAGGAGCATCCTTTCAGGGTCTGAACGGCTTTCGACAACGGCATGGGTGCGGGGAGCAGGATCAGGGCATGGCAATGATCTTCCGCGCCGCCAATTACTAAGGCTTCGAATGCGTGGTTGCGAGCGATGCCGGCCATGTAGGCCCAGAGTTTGGGTTGGATGTCTTCGCGCAGGCGCTTCTCTCGTTGCTTCGTGCTGAAAATCACATGGAGCCGATTACTCGAATAGGTGTGCGACATGGGTCGTCCCTCCGGGACTTTGTTACAAATTTGGCCTCTACCCAGCGCTGAAGCGCTGGGCTAAGCTGGCTCGTCCCTGCGGGACTGGAGCCGCGTGATGTTTGACTGCCCAGCACGGGCAATCGATTTTGCAGGGAGATGCGCGGTACTCTGGGAGGGGAAACTCAGCCTACATCCGGCGACCTGCGGTTGCTGTGATGCCTATCACGATGGTTTTGTTCACTTCTGAATCTGATACCATTCCCCCTCATCGAAATCACTCGTATGCATGCGTGGGCGACGATTTTCGGCGCGGTCATCATCTTTACCATCCTGCAGGATGCGTTTGAGACCATTGTGCTGCCACGGCGGGTGCAGCGCGGGTTCCGGCTGACGGCGTTGTTTTATCGTTACACCTGGCGTTGGTGGACGCGCGCTGCGCAACACATCCGTAAGGCTACGTGGCGCGAGAATTTTCTGGGGTACTACGGGCCGCTGTCCCTGATTGTGCTGCTCGGATTCTGGGCCGTCGGATTGATTGCCGGATTCGCGTTCGTGCAGTACGGACTTGGCGAACACCTGCAGACGGCGGGGGAAAAGATCACGGGGTGGACTCTGCTCTATCAGAGCGGAGAGACGTTCTTCACGCTGGGATACGGCGACGTCACGCCCAACAACACTGCCGCCCGGGCCTTGGCCGTGATGGAAGCGGGCATGGGGTTCGCGTTTCTGGGCGTGGTGATCGGATATCTTCCGGTGGTGTACTCGTCGTTCTCGACCCGGGAGATTGAGATCTCGCTGCTCGATGCGCGCGCCGGTTCGCCGCCCAGCGCTGCGGAATTTCTAGGCAGGCTGGGTTGTTGTCCGGAACAGACTGTCCTGGACGATATCTTCCGCGACTGGGAACGCTGGTGCGCGGACCTTTTGTCCACGCACATTTCCTATCCCGTGCTGGTGTTCTTCCGGTCGCAGCACAGCAACCAGTCCTGGCTGGGCGCGCTGACCGCAATGCTGGACGTGACGTCACTGGTCATGACCGGGGTGAGCGGAATCCATCCAGACCAGGCGAAACTGACCTTCGCCATGGCGCGCCACGCGATTGTCGATCTGGCACAGGTAGTCAGGGCGGAGTACCACCCCCACGACCCGGATCGGCTTCCGCCCGCGGAAGCGCAACGCTTGCGCGCCGACCTTGCCCGGCGTGGTGTGACCCTTTCCGACGGCGCCGATGTGCCGGAGCGTTTGACGGAACTGCGCGCGCTCTACGAGCCCTATGCGGAGGGGCTCGGGCGCCGGTTGCACATGACTTTACCGCCCTGGATCCACCGCGAGCCCAGGAAAGACAACTGGAAAGGCGGTCCGTGGGACCGGGCCATCCAGGCGCGGGCGCTGGAGCGGCCGGGGAAGAGCGCCGAGGACCACTTCTGAGCACAGGAAATCTCAACCACAAGGGTCACAGAGGACACGGGGAAAGTCGGTGGTTTCAGCCCTGTGTCCTCTGTGACCCCTGTGGTTATGCTTTTCTCGCACCTCTGCTAACATCGTCCCTTCCATGAAGCATATCGGCGAAAACGTCGTGCGCATTGAAGCAGAGGCGCTGCGGGCGCTGGCGGACCGGCTCGCTGGGCCGATGGCTGCGGATTTTCATCGGGCCGTCGATCTGATGTTTGAATGCCAGGGGCGGGTGGTGGTCACCGGCATGGGCAAGAGCGGGATCATCGCGCGCAAGATTGCGGCCACTTTGAGCTCGACTGGGTCGCCCGCACTTTACCTGCATCCGGTGGACGCCGTGCACGGCGATCTGGGGATGATCGTACGCGGGGATGTGGTGTTGGCGCTTTCGGCCAGCGGCGAGACAGAAGAAATTTTGCGGCTGCTGGCGACGATCAAACGGCTGCAGGTGCCGCTGATTGCGATGACTTGCGATGATATGGCGGGGTCGGACAAGAATGTCCGACCCACACCGGCATCGACGCTCGCGGGGGCCGCTGATATTGCTTTGGACTGCTCGATTTCTAAAGAAGCGTGCTCGCTCGGGCTGGCGCCTACGGCTTCGACGACGGCCATGCTGGCGTTGGGTGATGCGCTGGCGGTGGCACTGTCGGAGAAGCGCGGCTTCAAGGAAGAGGATTTCGCCAACCTGCATCCCGGCGGGAAGCTGGGGAAGCGGCTGGCGCGCGTGGAGTCGCTGATGCACTCGGGCGACGCGCTGCCGCGCGTTAGTGCCAATACCAAGATGCCGGATGTAATCTACGAAATGTCACGCAAGAAGCTGGGCATGACGGCGGTGGTGGAGGGCGACCAACTTCTGGGAGTGATCAGCGATGGCGATCTGCGGCGGCTGCTCGAGCGCCGCGGCAAGGATGCGCTCGATCTCACCGCTCAAGACTGCATGACTCGTACTGCCAAGACGATCGGTCCGCAGGAATTCGCCGCCACGGCTCTGGCGCGCATGGAAGAAATGAAGATCACGTCGCTGGTGGTGGTGGAGGGTGATCGCCGCGTGCGCGGCATCGTGCACTTGCACGATTTGTGGGGAACCGAAATGGTTTAGAGCTGCGGGCCTTCGAGCCGCGAGCTTCGAGCGAGCTCATTGCGCAACAAAAGAAGGGAGGAGCGAGAACGGCTCGCCCCTTCCTGGATTACTCGCGACTCGCTTCTCGCTACTCGCTACTCACCGCTACTCCAGCACAAAAATATTCTTCTTCGCGCAAATTTGTTTCAGGATCTTCGGCCACACCGTCACGCTGACTTCTCCCAGGTGCGCTTTCCGGAGCAATTGCATCAGGGTGCGTGACTGGCCAATGCCGCCGCCAATCGAGAGCGGCAGCAGGTTGCTCATGATGGCCTGGTGATAGGGGAACTTCAGGTTGCCGAGCAGGTCCGAGATCTCCAGTTGTTTCCTCAGCGTGTCAGCGTTCACGCGGATGCCCATGGAAGTGAGTTCATGGCGCCGCTTCGTGACATAGTTCCAGACCAGGATGTCGCCGTTCAGGCCGTGCGTGTCCATGCCGGTTTCGTTGAACGTCGGGGTGACCCAGTCGTCGTAGTCGGCGGCCCGATTCTCGTGCGGGTAGCCGTCCTTCAACGGCCAGCCGATGCCGACAATGAAAATCGCCGGATACTTCTGCAGGACTTGCGTTTCACGCTGCTTGCGGGGCAGATCGGGGAACATGTCGAGAATCTCTTCCGCATGCAGGAAAGTGAGTTCCTCGGGCAGGTTGGGATAGCGTGGATCCTTCAACTGCGGGAACAGTTCCTGCGCGTATTTCTCAGCGCCCACCAGCACCCTCCAGATCTTGCTGACAATTCCTTTCAGGAAAACGAGGTTGCGGTCGATGGCGTGTATGGAGCGCTCCCAGTCCCACTGGTCGACGTAGGCGGAGTGATCATGATCGAGAAAGTAGTCTTTGCGGACGGCGCGCATGTCGGTGCAGATGCCCTGGTCGGCCTTGCAGTCAAATTGTTTGAGAGCGAGCCGTTTCCACTTGGTGGCGGCCTGCACTACCTGGGCCTCGACCGGATTCTTGTCGCGATCGTTGGAGATGTGGAACTGCACCGGGGTGCGCGAACCGTCGCGGTCGAGCATGTCGTTGACGCCGCTGTCGGCGTCCACGATCAGGGGGACTTCGACCATCATCAGGTTCAGTTCTTTGCAGAGATTGTCTTCGATGTAACGTTTGACGTGGAAAATTGCCTGCTGGGTTTCGCGCCGGTCAAGCAGGGGACGGTAATCGGTGGGCAGAACGCGTTCCAGCTCTTTATAATCGCCGATGCCCGGACCCGCCAGATCGGCCCGCTTGTCGTAGGTAACGGTAGCCATGAATTCCTCCGCGGATGGAATGAAGACGTAGGACATATCTACGATTAAATAGCGGAGAGCCAGTGCGCAGTGACGCCGGGCACACGAAGGTGTGCGGAAAGACCAGCGGTCAGCCGTCAGCTATCAGTCATCAGCTCGTTCCAAATCCTGGAAAAAGCGACGCCTTATGAGCCAAAGCTGCCATTAAGTGTCATCGGCATAGCGCTCATTGACCGGGATCTGAGGGCCAACGGCTGATTACGCCAACTGAGTGTAATACTCGCGTGGCCACATCGATTGTCCCGAGCCTATGAGTGAATGGATGACCGATGTCAAAGCGAAAATCCTTGTCGTTGACGATGAGCCATTTGTTGTGGCGTACATCACCAAGATAGTGTCCGGTCAAGGGTATGACATTAGAAACGCTTACGACGGCGAAGAGGCGGTCTCAATTGCAAAGGACTTTCGCCCGGACTGCGTTGTAACCGGATTCGCAATGCCGAGAATGGATGGGTTTACGGAAGCCACTGCAATTCTGCACTTTCTGCCAACGTGCAAATTCGTATTCGTCACGAGCAATGCGCATAATCCGGCAGTTCGCGAAGAATATGCACGCCTTGGCTGGGATTTCCGGTTTCTGTTGGATAAACCCTTTAAGCGGATCGAGCTATTGAATGCGCTTGCATTGGCTGGTTTTCCCTGCGCTGGGGGGCAATGACCAGTCAAGTCCTGCCAACGCGTCCGAGGTAGTTGGGGTGATCGCCTGTTTACAACAGTTGTCCGGGCAATGGAATATGGGTGGCGTTACAATGCGGGCCCAGAGCAATCCTTATGCGAATCATGTCACTGAGAGTTCGACCCGTAGCACGCGTGTTCGCCATTCTGTACGCCGGTTTCAGTCCATTGATCGTCATTTCCATGCTCCTGTCAAAAGCAGACTATCTTCGGATTCCGCTGGGGCTAGTTGCTCCTCCTCTGACGTTCCTGAACATCAACTTTGACATCCAGCGTCCCGAGCACTTTATGTCGGGAATGCTTTTCCTGCTGTTCGGTGCGGCTTGCTACGCGGCCACGGGCTGGTTGACGGGAGCAGCAGCGGTTGTGTGCTTCAACTTCATCGCACGTCGAACCGGGGGAATTGAGGCCTCTGTTTTGGCAAAAGACTCGGATATAGAGCCGGGAGTGTAGCCGATAGCTCTGACTGTCCGAGGTTGTGAGTGTAAACGCCTGTTCTCGACAGTTGACCACCGTAACTAGACCCGTACTTGGTGTAGAAGTACGCTCG
>Ga0326726_10002084_pt1 | contig 18552 bp, 15 predicted proteins | sample MHFenrmetagenome_2_FD_207603 | JGI IMG/M metagenome (GOLD analysis project Ga0326726, IMG submission 207603) | Lab enriched peat soil microbial communities from Michigan Hollow, Ithaca, NY, United States - MHF15MN | ecosystem: Environmental > Terrestrial > Soil > Wetlands > Peat | place: USA... | reverse complement strand
TGGCGATTTTGGTAGAATTCACCTACCTTAATCCCAGGTGCCCATGGAGGCATCGAGAGGAGTGAACGCGTTGACGAGGCCGCGTCGCGGAATGACCCGCCCCGCTGTCATCTGAGCGTTGATCCCTTTCCCGCCGATATGTGAGCAATAGGCCGACGCGACAAGACTGGATCTGTCCTCACCTGCACACCAGTCGTGTCGTCATGCAGAAGAAGGTCCCGGTATCGACCCTGACTGTGCCGAGCAACCGGGAACCACGCGGGCACCGTGGACCCAGCATCTGTTCGTTTCAAATCCCATGACCTGAATCTGCTGCACGTCCGACACATTCGAGAGTGTCAGGGTGCATCCAGACTACCACCAGTGCGATCATTGGTGGTGAGTGCAGAGTTCGAATACGTGCGGAGCGAGAGAAGCACTCCGGAGCTCTCACAGTAGAATCCGCATGCCCAAGGCTTGTGTAATACACGCAGCAGTTCCGACATACGAACCCTGCTCTAGCTGTGCACAAGAAGACATCACGCTCAACGCAAATCCCAATCGCATCTGTGCATCCACACATAAGAGGAGGTCAACAGAATGAAACGCACAACGCATCGCAGCTCAAAGGGAACAAAGCTCTATGCTGTGCGGGACAGCAAGGGGCGATTCGTTGATATCCAGGTGTACAAACGGGCACACGCAGCAGATATGCGTCGAAAGAGCAAAAATGAGAGACGGAAGAAGTGACGGGTTCCCCGGAGCGGTATTTCACGGGGCCGGTTATTAGCTAACTACCAATAAAGAAGGAGCAAAGACAATGCAAGGAACCTTAGCAATCATTATTCAGCTCGTTTGCGGTGCAATCGGCGGCAACGTCGCAGCAGCCGTCAAGAAGAACATCACTCTGGGCACGGTAGGCAATACAATCGCCGGAATCATCGGTGGCGGACTTGGCGGACAGTTGCTGGCAATGCTTGGCGTTGGGACCGGTGGTACGGGAAGCCTCGATGTTTCGGGCATCATAGGCAGCATCGCAGGTGGTGGTGTCGGAGGAGGCATTCTTATGGCGATCGTCGGTGCGATAAAACAATCCATGGCGAAAAAGTAAGACTACCGCACTGCCGGGATGATGCTCGCCGCCGAATTGCAGGATCCCGCCGGTTTCCCATCGCGTTCCTGGAAGTGCAGTCCATGGTCAACTGATCTCGCACATCTATATGCCAATCAGCCCCGCTTGCCACGTATTCATGTCATGGCCGGGCGGGGCTGCATTATTGTTCCACCGTTCGTTTACACAAAATGAGGAGGGGGATAACTGTTCAGATGGATGGATTGCGTCCGGTGACATCGAAAGATAAAATACCGCAGCATTACCGGGATACCCCTGTCGGGGATCTCCTCGAGTACCACAATCTGCGTCGTCCTCACGATGCATACTCCAGCGCCCGATTGCTCATCGGCATGTGCATGGACAACAGGAAGCACCTTCGCATTCCGGACAACTTTGCCTACATCATCCGAGCCGGCGGTGCAAATCTCAGGTACAGCGAATTCAAGATCTCGTATGCCATTGCTGTCGGCGGGGTCCGCTGCCTTGTTCTCATGGGTCACAATCAATGCGGCATGGTCAACCTTATTGCGCGCAAAGAGAAATTCATTCAGGGCCTGGTAGACACAGCGGGCTGGCGGCGGCAACAGGCGGAAGAGCATTTTCTCCATTTCGCCCCGATGTTTGAAATCGGCAATGAGATAGACTTCACCCGGAGTGAGGCGGCGCGTCTCCGCCTGCGATACCCGAAGATCCTGGTAACCCCGTTGCTCTACCGGGTTGAAGACAACCTTCTCTATATTATAGAAGAAGACCAGCCGCATCAAACGTAGGTACACTGGTACGGCATTTCCCCCGGATAGTTGGTTGAGTCGGGATCAACGTGGAACCGGGGTGGTGTTCGAAATCGTTCGAGCCTTTAACGTGACCGCCACTCATATCAGGTCCCGGAAATAAAGTGCGCGCATTCAGACATTTCTTGCGTTGAAAAACAATCGATGAGTATCAGGGCAGTACTCTTTGGCGCTACCGGCATGGTCGGTGAAGGTGTTCTTCATGAAGCTCTCAAAAACGACCTCGTGGAATCGGTCCTTGTGATCGGCAGAAGACCGTGCAACGTGACCCATCCTAAATTGCAGGAGATCCTGCACAACGATTTCTTCGATTACACGATGCTTGAAAACCGTCTCGCCGGGCATAATGCATGCTTCTTTTGCCTTGGCGTGACCTCGATAGGCAAAAAAGAAGATGAATACCGCCAGCTCACGTATGATCTGACACTGGCTGCGGCGAAAACGTTATCACGGCTCAATCCCGAAATGGTCTTCTGTTATGTGTCCGGAGCGGGGACCGACAGCTCGGAAAGCGGCCGCACCATGTGGGCGCGGATCAAAGGAAAAACGGAGAACGATCTCCAGAAACTTCCGTTCAAGGCCGCATATGCGTTCCGGCCCGGTTACATCAGGCCGACCCCGGGCTTGAAGAATGCTTTTGCATTTGCTAGAATCCTTTCCCCTTTGTATCCGGTTGTAAAGCCGTTGTTTCGAAAATATGTGTGCACGCTTGAGGATGTGGGCATTTCGATGATCCACGCCGCGGCGTTCGGATATCACGCCCGCATCCTGGAGTGTGATGACATTTCCCGGCTAGCCAGAGGGAATACGGTCGACACCGCGCCGGAGGGAAACCACTGAACCTTTGGTGTTTGAGTTAACTCTGATTAACCCAGGAGCCGCCAGTGTCGAATTCCCAACACCTTTACAGCATCAGCGTCGCGATCAACGCTCCGCCGGCGCACGTCTGGCGTATCATGTCGGATGTGGAGGACTGGCCCATTTGGACAGCCAGCATAAGAAAGGTCAGACGCCTGGACAGCGAGCCTTTGGCCGTTGGATCGAAAGCGTGGGTCTTTCAGCCGAACGTTCCTCCCGCTCTGTGGCAGGTAACAGCGTTGGAACCAGGACTTAGCTTTACCTGGACCTCACGCGGTCCCGGCGTACGCGCGACGGGCTATCACCTTGTCGAGCCGGCTTCCGATGGCTCAAAGGTGACGCTTTCAATTGAATATATTGGATTCCTTTCACCCCTGGTTGCGCGGCTGACTGCCAGGCTGAACGACCGGTATCTGGGTCTTGAGGCTGCCGGGTTGAAAAAGCAGAGTGAGGGGACCTTTATAAAGTGAAACATCAAGCGCAATCGCTGATTTTATCATTGACTCTTAAAGCGCTCGAAGGAACTTTCCAGTGAACCTTCCATTTACCACCGGGCAATTCCTTGCGGTGTTCGAAGAGTACAACCGCTCCGTGTGGCCGATGCAGATCTTCCTTAACCTCCTCGGCATCCTCGCGATCGTTCTCGCGTTCAGAAAGATCCGGCATGCGGATAAGACTATTGCCTGTATTCTCGTGTTCCTGTGGACCTGGATCGGTGTGGCTTATCATTTCGCGTTTTTTACATCCATCAACCCTGCCGCGCATGTTTTTGCAGTACTCAACGTCCTTCAGGCGCTGATATTTCTCATATTCGGTGTGTTGAGGTCCCGGTTGACGTTCCGGTTCCGGCGGGACATCTACGGGATCACAGCCACCCTCTTTGTACTCTATGCGCTGATAATCTACCCCGTGCTCGGCTTATTTGCCGGTCACATCTATCCCAGGTCCCCGACCTTTGGCCTCCCGTGTCCTACCACTATTTTCACCCTTGGAGTGCTCCTTTGGACAGAAGCCTCGGTTCCGAAAGTCGTTCTCATCATCCCGTTTCTCTGGTCTCTCATTGGATTCACGGCGGCCGTCACGATGGGGATGCGTGAGGATTATGGACTTTTGATTGCAGGAGTCGCAAGTCTGGTAATGATCATATGGCGTGACCGCAGAATCCGTACACCTGGCGATACGGTCCCGCATTCAACCTGACAATATCAGACTTTCCGGAAGATCCTTCCCCTCCCCGTAGATCCATACCCATTGCTTCATTGGCGCCCCCGTTCCCTCCTGAACGTGGGTGTCATCGCGTCTCAGGTGTCATGTTTTCCCCCGCACTCGTCTCGCACGGAGTACTCCGGGAGTTCGATGCGACGGTGCCCCCCCTCAGGCTTGCTTTCAAACCTCATTCTTGATCAAATCATGACAATCACATGACAATTCGGTGACAATCCTCACCGGGTTCGTGCCGATTTTGTGTGTGGTTTCCATCGAAAAGAAGCCGATCTGAGCAGCCTTCAATGAACCATGCTCTTGGGGAGCATGACAATTCACAATCCCCGGGCTCGTCGATGAGAAGCGCGCTTTCACACCGTTACTCATGGGAGGCAACTATGAACAAATTCACGATTCTATTCACCTGCTGGATCGCGATGTGGATTATGTCTCTCGGATTTGTGGGAGCTCAGGGAGTCGATATTACGCTCCTGCATGTCAACGACACGCACTCGCACCTCGAAGCATTCGGTCCAAAGGACAGACATCTGGATGGGACAATCGGCGGTATTGCGAAGGCCGCCACGATCATTGGGAAAGTCCGCGCTACCGAATCCAATGTCCTCCTGCTCCACGCCGGCGATATGTTTCACGGCGATTTTTTCTACAACAAGTACTTTGGCGTTCCGGAATTCCAGCTGATGCAGCAGTTGGGATTCGATGCGATGGCGGTCGGCAATCACGAATTCGAATTCGGTCCGGATCTCCTCTACGGATCCCTTGCGACTGCGCAGCCCGGCTTCCCGCTGCTCTCGGCGAATACGGACCTCTCGGGGTATCCGAACCTCGAGCAGTTCATAGCTCCTGCGGTCATGATCGATAAGTTCGGCCCGAAAATCGCCATCTTTGGCATGACAGTTCCGGAGGACCCGACGGAAATGCCTGCGCCAGTGAAAATTCTCTCCGATGTCGTCACTATCGCATATAACACCGTGGATAGTCTCCGGACCAAGGCAGGAGCCGATGTGGTGATTTGCCTCTCGCATCTGGGGAGTCTGTATGATCAGGCAGTCGCCGCAAATGTTCCAGGCATCGATATCATTGTAGGGGGGCACGATCATTACGTCTTTGAGCAGCCTCTCTCTGTCGTGAATCCACTCGGCGGTTCAACGCTGATTCTTCAGGCTGGCGCTTACTACGAGCACATCGGAAAGCTCAAATTGCACATCGAGAACGGGAAGGTTTTGGTCGCTGGTTACCGCATGCTGGATGTTGACGCTTCCATCCCTAGAGTACCGGAAATACAGGCAGTAGTCGACAAATTGAAGAAGGGTATCGTTGAGCAGTATGGCGATGTCTATGACAAAGTGGAGGGATTTGCGGTTTTCGATATGAGCGAGCACTTCGATCCCGCCAGCTCACTCCGGGATTCTCCGCTCGGTGATCTGGTAACGGATGCCTGTCGTAGAAAGACAAGGACAGACATTGCTTTTGCGGCGCATGGCTTCCTGGGCGAGAAAATATACAGAGGCCCAATCGTCGGGGCCGACATTTTCCGTCCCCTCGCCAACGGGTATGATGAAGCGACGGGGCTGGGATTCAAACTGGTGACGATGAATCTCACCGGCATGGATATCATAACGGGTTTGGAGGCAACACTGTCGTACCTGGGTCTCAGTGACGATTTCTTCCTCGATGTGTCGGGACTGCAGTACCGATACGACGCCTCGAAGGCCGCAGGGTCCCGGGTTGATATCAGGTCGATTCGCATTGACGGGAGGAGAATCAATCCCGCAGTCAACTACTCTGTCACTGTCAATGAAGGGATTGCTGCATTGCTTTCATTGATGGGGATTGTTCCGACCAACGTGCACGTTCTCCCTGATCTGGAATATTATGTGGTCCGCGACTACATCAGACATCTCCGGCTCGTCGCGTACCTCCCGCAGGGGAGAATACGTGATCTCAGTGTGCGTCAGTGTCACAATCCTGCCGACGATGACGCGGATATTGCTGAATCGACCGAAGCGGCGAAAACGCCCGCCGCACCGCGGGAGTTTCAGCTGAATCAGAACTATCCAAATCCGTTCAATCCGTCAACGACAATTTCTGTTGACATCCCGAAGGAATCCTTCGTGTCCCTCAAAGTCTACAATCTCGTGGGACAGGAGGTGGCATCCCTCGCCGGTGAGACCATGCAAGCCGGAACGCATCAATTCAGGTTCGATGCGTCGAAGCTGGCGAGCGGGACATATATTTGTCAATTGAGAGCGGGGGATCTTGTCCAGACGCGGAAAATGGTCCTGCTCAAGTGACGCTGTCACAGTTAATGCAGGAGAATTGAGATCATCCTCCCCCCTCTGAAGTCGGGCCGTGCCGGGCAAGAATCGCTGGACGAGGGGGGAGTCTTAATCGAACGTCGACAATTTCATGGACAATGTTTGACAAATCCGTGACAATCCCGGTCACCCAGAAGACGAACTTTGATCCCGAGAGTCATCCATGAAGGCAACATCTTCGTCAACGTTGAGGTCCGGTAGGTGACGTCATAGTTGTGCGGGCACTGTGATCAAGATGTGGTAGATTGCCGCGACTCTTTCAGGGTACGTCTTCACCGGATCGATGGAGTTCCAAATACTAACCCGGTCAGACGATATGCGGATGTGAAGAAAGTGACTCTCTCAGACAGGCTTGGTGTTACTTCAGTCAGTATACGTAAGAGGTGCAATCATGAACCCGTACAAAGCATATATTATCGCAGCCATCATCTGTGCGGCGTCGACGGTCACTCCGGAGGCCTCAGGCGGAGAGCAGGGACAACAGTCCCGGGGCGGAAAAGTTGCACCGATCTCGCAGATCCGAAAGTACCCCCAAAAAAGTCACGTAGCTCGAATACAGGATATCGGGAAACCTAGGTTCAACCTGCGCCGGATTGAGCGTCAACAGAACATACTCAAACGGATCCAGGATGGCCGGGACAGGAACGAACGGATGCAGGAGGGTCGACGTGAGGCGGAACAGCTTATGCGGACCAGAACCACGCAGGGGACGCAGCAACTTCGGAAGGCAACCGTGGCCGGCCGGGCAACGAGGTTTCTCGAAGCGCCTTTGCAGGTTCGCAGTTTGAGACCGAGTGTCGCTCAGAAGGTGGCCAGTTCAAATCTGCTGATTGACGGGAACACACAGGATACGACGTACGTGGGGAACCCGATCACGGCTACCTTTTCCTTCGCGCCGAACGCAGTGTCGGCGGTGGCGTACATCTACTGTGATGTTGATGGGGATGGGTTAATCGGAACGAAGGATTTCCTCCTCACCGGACTCCTTTTGTTGGATAACGATGACAACGACCAAAACTCCGCGGATGGATTGTATGAGCTCCGCCTGACCGACCAGGATTTCTTCACGCACTTTGTGGGCTCCTTTGTTGTCGAACTCAATGACTACCAGGCGGTCTCCAAAGCCACTGTCGTCCTCCGCCCCAAGCCCGCTTCTTCGATAGTCCGCGTGACAGTTTCTCCGGCCTTTCCCGGCCTGATGTGGTATATTTCCGGAGTTAGCGGAGGCGTATACATGTTTTCAGATTCAACTGGTTCGTTTTCATTCTATGTTGACCGGCAGGCAGTCAATGTCATCTATCTGACCGCGCCGACTGACTGGACGGGGGTCTCCAACGGCTATCTTCCCCCTGCAGACCGGAGCGTAAGCTTAACGTCTGACACCACGAACATAAGCCTCATGTATGCGGAGGCAGCTTCTTTTGTCGAAGGCTATGTTCGAGATCAGTTTGGTTCAACTGTAGCAGGCGTGACTGTAGGGGCTTACAACTCAACATATACGATACGGACACAGAGCGATGCCGCCGGGTACTACAAAATCGGTCTTGCACCAGGGGTATGGCACCTGGATGTCTGGCAAGGGGAGTCATCGGACTATATTGCAGTTCCTTCGAATTACCAGGCGCTTACTGTGGCATCAGGTGCAACAATAGAACGCGATTTGCTGCTTCTCCATTGCAACAGCACGATAACCGGGAAGGCACTGTTCAACGGGCAGGGAGTTGGAGGTATCCCCATTGCGGCATACAGTGACACGCTGTACAATTCTGCGCTCACATCAACAGATGGGCTCTATACTTTGCAAGTCTATAGTCCTCCCGCAAACTTCATGGGATATACCGTGAGTGCCTATGTCGGCAACGGATACTACATTCCTGTTCCCGATCGGTTCAGTATTCAGCCGGGCGCTACGGGCGTGGATTTTGCCATCAGCAAAGTCACCGGTGGCATCCAGGGGAGAATCACTGATCAGTCCACGGGATTGCCGGTTTCCTACGCAAATGTTTATCTCTCAGGGACCACGCAAGGCAAGAGTACGGTCTCCAATGATAGTGGTTACTACAAAGTGAGTCTCCAGAACGATGTGTATTCGATTTCGGTCAATGCATCGAACTACTATTCATACATGGAAACAGGAATCACCATTTCAGGCTCCATGGTGACAAGGAATATCGCGCTTCAGAGGTCGGGAAGCATCTCCGGGACCGTCACCAATTCGGAAGGATCTGCTATCAGTTACGCATCGATCTATGTTACTGATACGAGCGGGTACTATTACGCTTACGGAAGCTCGGACAGCCAGGGAAAATACACTGTTTCCGGATTGAGTACTTCCCGATACAAGGTGCAATGTTCGTCCGGTGGTTACGTTGCGGAATGGTATGATAACGTTTACGATTTCGAGCATGCCACGACAGTTGCAGTAACTGAAGGGTTAGACACGCCCAATATAGACTTCGTCTTGTCACGAGGGGGGTCGATTTCCGGGACCATCCTGGACAAATCAGGTGCCCCGCTCACTGCCGTGGAGGTTGATGTGTTCGACACCGCATTCGTCTGGAAGTCGTATGCGATGACAAATGATTCCGGGAAGTATATTGTCTATGGGCTCGCAACAGGGAAGTACCATGTGAGAACGTACTCTCTGCTCTACTTCGACCAATGGTACGACGGTGCCGATTCTCAGCCAAGTGCAAAGACGGTAAATGTCACTATTGATCAGAACACGCCCGGGATAGATTTCGTCCTCCTGGCCGGGGGAACCATCTCAGGAAGCGTGAAAACGAAACAGGGCGTCCCGATCTCCTCTGCCGGAATCACGCTGCTTGATTCGACGTTCACCGCTCTCTTGTATTCATACACCGACAACATGGGATTATTCTCGGCCAGTCGATTGAAGCCCGGGATCAAGCTCTATGTCTACGTAAGTGCCTACGGTTACGCAAGCCGATGGTACAATAATGTATCGAGTCCCGATTCTGCGACGGCGATCATTCTCGAGGAGCACGAGACGAGGGAAAATATCGATCTGATTCTGCCCATCGCCGGGGGAATCAGCGGAAAAGTGAGAGACGATGCCGGCAACCCTCTGTCATACACTGGCGTTGACATTCTGGATCCGTTGGGAAATTACGTGTCGTATGGATACACTGACTCTCAGGGAATGTATCAGGCAATGAATCTCTCAGGTGGGAGCTACTTTGCCACCACGTACTATTATGGATACGATCAGCAATGGTATGACCACAAGGCATCATTACAGCAGGCGGACGATATAACCGTTGTGGACGAACAAACTACAGCTGATATCGATTTCGACCTGCAGATCCAGGGCACGGCCTACGGTCCGGAGTTCCTTGCGTTCAGAGCGCGTGTCGAGGATGCTCCTGTGAATCTCAGGCCCGCTATTGTTGATAGCTTCATGGCAGCAGTTCCGGCCTTTCCGTACATCGAGCAAGACACCATTGCGTGTTTTCTCTATCGCGGAATCCCCGGCAGCGTTACGATCCCCGGCGACGCCAACGAGTGGAACACGGCGAGCTATTCCATGAAGAAGCTCTCCACCACCAACCTCTGGTACCTTAGTGTTCGGTTCGAGTCCGATGCCCGCCTGGAGTACAAATTCTATGCGGACGGAGTCTGGCTTCTTGATCCTCTTAATACGAGAACCTGGCTAGGACCCTATGGGCCAAACTCAGAGCTTCGTATGCCAAAGTATGTGGCTCCCGAAGAAGTCGAATTCAATCCTTCGATTCCTCACGGAAGTCTGAGGGATACATCGTTCTCCAGCGCGATCCTGGGCAATACCAGAACTATCTCAATATATACTCCTCCGGGATACAGCGGCAGCTCGAACGACAGCCTGTGTCTCGTGGTATTCCATGATGGGGGAGAATACCGCACCCCAGGACAAGCAAATAACGTTCTGGATTACCTGACGGCAAACAACAAGATCCAGCCCACCCTTGGCGTGTTCGTTCCGCCAGTCAACCGGGACGCCGAGTATGTCGGCGACCAACAGAATCAATATGCGGCGTTCATAGCAACGGAATTGATTCCATGGATCGATTTGCGATATCCCACGAGCAGGGACCCGTTGAAAAGAGCTACGGTGGGGGTTTCCAACGGCGGAAATATTGCACTCTGGATCTGCAATATCTATCCCAACAAGTTTGGGAATGCAGGTTCGTTCTCGGGAAACATTCAGACTCCGACGATAGCGGCATACCAAAACTCGACCGGACACTTCCCCAGGCTCTACATCGATGATGGAACATATGAAACTTATATCCGGTATATCTCTCAGGAGTTCGTTGCGGCTGTACAGTCGAAGCCTGTCACTTTGCGGTATCTTGAATGGCATGAAGGGCACACATGGGGAAATTGGCGAGCCCATCTGGACAACGCTTTGAGGTTCTTCAATGATCCCACAGACGCGGTGGCAGGTTCCAGCCAGGCATTGCCTGTATCATTTCAGCTTCTCCAGAACTATCCCAATCCATTTAATCCGACAACAACGATCGCGTTTGATGTGTCGAAATCGAGATTTGTTACTCTGAAGGTGTTTAATCTCGTGGGACAGGAAATTGCGACCGTGATATCGGAAAATCTAATGCCAGGCTCATATCGTTACAGCTTTGATGCCAGCAGGCTGGCGAGCGGAGTGTATATCTATTGTCTGTGTGCAGGAGATTTTGTGCAGGCGAGAAAAATGATTTTGTTAAAGTAGGACGAATTACCAGATTCCAAGCACCATTCACGGAAAAAAGAGAAGCCCAAAAACCGTAGTTCCCATTTTGGGCTTTTCTTTTTCGGGTATTTTGATTTGTTTGGATTTGTTTGGATTTTGTGATTTGTCTCCCATGAGTTGTGGCTTCGTGCCTTTGTGGTTGTATCCTTCTTCCACCACAAAGACACGAAGCCACGAAGGAACAGCCCACTATTGCGCTGCAAGATTTTTCATTTCCCCCGCCACTTCCTCCGCTTTCCATTCGTTCCCCTGAATTACCCTGAAGAGTTTTCCATCTTTGTCCAGAAGAACGGTGCGAAGGTTGTGGTCGAACAGCCCCTCATCGCCCGTGAATGAAAGGCCCACGCCATCGGCGAGACGCCGGAGCGATGGGCCGGTCGTGTCGGGGTCCGTCAGGAAATCCCACGTTGCAAAATCTGCCTGGTAGGTTTGCGCGTAGCGCTTGAGGACCGGAGGCCGGTCCAGCGCAGGATCAAAACTTACCGACAGGAGATGCCACTGCCCTGCCATGTGGGGGTCGGCGCCAAGAGTACGCTGTATTGCGGCAAACTGACTGCTCATCCGGATACAGAAATCCGGGAGCGGACACCTGGTATAAATGAACGTCAATGCCACCACTTTTCCCCTCCAGCTTCTGAGCCGAATTTGTGTCCCGTCCTGGTTCAGCCATGCATCATCGGGAGGAATGTCACCGGGCTTGAGCACCTTGTTCATGATGATATCACCGGCAGTCATCGTCGCCGGCAGAGGTCCCCTGCCGATGACGTTGATCGCCTCGAGCCAGCTTTCCGTATGCGATACGGCGAGCGTCGCCTGGATGGAATCTCCGCGTGCCAGGGGGTAAAGGAGAGCCCGGTCGTGCACCCTGAATGGCATCGTCATCGCGCTCATGTAATTGGGGATCGCCTCATGGGCGACCGTCAACGTCTGCTTTGTCGTATCGATTCCGACAACGACGCCGCGGAGTGGAAAAGTGACGAGATCTGTTTTGCTCTCGTCCTTGCGTGAACAGGAGAAGGCTGCAAGCGTGCCGAGAAGGAGGAGGAAGACCCTGGATGTCATTGTCGTTTCTCTGCAGGCATTTTTACTCAATGTAATGACAATACGCAAAATCCAAATACGAAACCAGCCGCGGAGCGGTTCCTTGATTTCACATAATCATTGGTGTACATTTATTGCCTATGAAACTCTGGCTGTTGAAAAGCGAACCTTCGGAGTATTCGTACGATCTCCTGGAGCGTCATAAAAAAGGAGTGTGGGATGGCGTGATGAACAACCAGGCGCTCATCCATCTCCGGAATATGCGCAAGGGTGACCGTGCATTCATGTACCACTCAGGGAAGGAAAAGGCGATCATCGGTATCGTGGATATCGTGAGCGACCCGTATCCCGATCCCCGAAAGAACGATCCCAGACTGGTTGTTGTGGACGTGGCCCCTCGTGAGCGATTGACGTCCCCGGTTTCACTTTCTGCCATCAAGAAGAACGCAGCGTTCGCTTCGTTTGAACTGGTGCGGTTTTCCCGGCTTTCAGTAATGCCTGTCCCCACAGTGTTGTGGGAAAAAGTCTTCGCTATGTCTCACTGACCGGCGGATGGGATGGAGATAGTCAACACGTTGTTTAAGATCATCGGCGTCATTGCTCTGGTGCTGCTGAACGGCTTCTTCGTCGCGGCAGAGTTTGCCATTGTGAAAGTCCGCACGACGCAGATCGAGCCGCTTCTGAAAGGCGGAGGAACCAGTGTCCGCACCGCGCAACACATTATTACCCACCTCGATCGATATATCTCTGCAACACAGCTCGGCATCACCGTGGCAAGCTTGGCACTGGGATGGGTGGGGGAACCGTTCGTTGCCGAATTGCTCGCACCGTTATTCGTCCTTGCCGGAGTGACGTCAGGTGGCGTTGTCGATGCCGCAGCCTTCGCGGTGGCCTTTGGCACGATCACGTTTGTGCACATCGTCCTTGGTGAGTTGGCACCGAAGTCGCTTGCAATCCGACGCGCTCAGCGGACAGCGCTGTTCGTGTCCCGTCCCCTGCAAGTGTTTGTAACTGTTTTTGGACCCTTCATATGGCTCCTGAACATCTCCGCGAATCTCCTGCTGCGCGCAACCGGCATTCAACCGCTCAAGGTGGGAGATATTGCCCACTCCGAAGAAGAACTTCGCCTCCTGCTTGCCAAAGGAACAACATTTTCAAGTACCGGCCGGAAGATCCTCCTGAACGCGATGGAACTCCAACACCGAACGGTTCGTGAAGTGATGGTCCCGCGAACATCAATCGTGTTCCTCTCAATGGAGAAATCGCTCGAAGAGAATATCGCCGTTGCCATGGACAATCAATTCACCCGTTACCCTCTGTGTGAGCGGGACCTTGACAACGTGATCGGCATGATCCACATGAAAGACCTGTTCCGCCTGAAGGCTGAACGCGGGAGCAGCGCGCACCTCCTCGATATCAAAAGGGAGATGCCGTTCGTTCCGGAGACGACGCCCATCGAAAAAATCCTCAACACATTTCTCACAAAAAGGGTGCTCATGGCAATCTCGGTGGATGAATTCGGCGGCACCGCCGGCCTGGTCACTCTCGAGAACATTCTTGAGGAGCTTGTTGGGGACATACGGGATGAATTCGACGTGGAACAGCTTCCGGTACAGAAGGTGAGCGAGAATGAGTTTCTCGTCGATGGCTCGATGCCGTTGCATGATTTTGCCCGGATGTTCGGCGTGGAGCCTGATTCTCGCGATGTGGTGACCGTGAGCGGCTTCGCCATCCAGAGGCTCGGACGTGTGCCCGATGCAGGTGCGCAGTTCCGCGCGGGCTCGTGGGTGGGGACGGTGGAGACGGTTGACGGCCGGCGGGTGAAGAGCGTACGATTGAAAAAGGACCTGCATGAGAATGAACCTGCCGCATAGTCACGCCCGGTGGTTGACCGGTCCGGGCATCATGTTGCTTGTGCTGATGACACTCCGTGCAGATGTTGCGATTGCGCAGTACAATGAGGACGAGCCACGCTCCTACACCCCTTCGATTGCGCGGTACGTCAGCGCGGGCTTCTACACCCGGGAATTTTCTCCCCGTGCGGGAAACGATGCGCCGGACTCGCTCAAAATCAACTACACCCGTATCATGCCCCTGGTGGGTTTCAGGCAGGGTCCGGTGGAAATACTATTCGGCTACACGAATTACCATCTTGCGGCTGCATCCTGTGCGGCGGTGTTTTTCGGTGCGACATTCGTCTCCGAAGTTCCATTGACGGGTGGAAAGGAAGCCGCGCTCGTCCTGCCTGTCGTTGTTTCGGCTGACTTTACCAAATCGGAATCAGCTGGTTCGGACCGCGACCATTTCAATGTGGGGTCCCTCGGCGTGGGGACGGGACTGAAATTCCGGCTCGCGCAACCGGGCTTTGATTTTTCGATGCAGGCCGCCGGCATTGTCCACTACAGCTTTCAGGGATTCAACGCCCAGAGCGGTTCCTCATCCGCGCTTACCGGAGATGCGGTGGCGCTCCTCAGAAGCGTGCCGATTCTCGACGGACTCGTCGTTGGCTACCGCTTCAGGGTGCAATCCTGGTCTATGACGGGCGGGAAGTTTGAGTACCGAACAGTCAACCATGGAGTTTACCTCGGGGTGATGTTCTGATGGTTACGTCGATTCGAGCGAAAGTTATCTGGACATTTGCTGCGGTGGTGATTCTAAACCTTGCCGCGAGCTTCTGGGCCATTTACAATTTTTACACCCTCGGCGCGTCGGTTACCACAATTCTGCGGGAGAATTACCAAAGCGTGCTGGCTGCGGAAAACATGGTGAAATCTCTTGAACGGCAGGATAACGCCCTGCTGGTCGCGACTGAAGGCGAAGAGCCTACCGTGGCGGGGAGTGTTCTGGAAAACAGGGACTACTTCTTTCATTGGTACAATGAGGCGGTCCGCTCCGCTACGCTCCCGGGCCAGGAGCCGATCCGCGATTCCATACAGTTCGAGTACCAGCGTTACGTCATGCTTGCTGACTCGATGACCGCACGCATCAGGCAGGGGGCATTTGAGGAAGCAAAACAGTACTACTACCTGAACGTCCGCCCCACGTCAGATCAGCTTCGGGAGCTCTGCTTCCGGCTGTTTGAGATCAACCAGGAAGCCATGTACAACGCGATGCCGCGTACCCACACGATCGCCAACCAGACCGTGTACGGTACGATGGTGACCTCCATCATCATCCTCGTGCTGAGCGTGATTGCGACCGCGTGGCTGACCAAAGTCCTGATTTCGCCTGCAGAAAAGCTCACGGAGACGGTAAAGCAAATCGGAGCGGGGAAACTCGATCTGAAGATTGATGTCCTCTCGGATGACGAAATCGGCCAGTTAAGCCGCGAATTCAACAAGATGACGGAACGGCTCAAACGGTTCGAGCAAATGAACATCGATCAGATCCTTGCGGAGAAGAGCAAATCCGAGGCGATCGTCGAGGGGATCTCTGATGGAATCATTGTGACGGATTCTCACCTGAACATCATCCATGTCAACGGCGTGGTGATGGATCTGTTCGGCGCTGCGGAACCCTTCGGTGAAGGGACGCCCCTGATTGCTGCCATCCAGGACGAAGGAATCATCGGTCTGATCCGCGCATGCATGAAGGGAGCGGGCAAATCGGCCGAGCCTCCGCCGCAATATCTCCAGTTCACCCGTGGTGAACGGACGCTGTACTATCGCCCGACGGTGACACCGCTCAAGGACCGTGAAGGCGCGCTCCGCGGCGTGTTGACGATTCTCCAGGACGTGACGCAATTCAAAGATCTGGACAGAATGAAGTCGGACTTCATCGCGACCTTGTCCCATGAATTCCGGACTCCGCTGACGTCAGTCACGATGGCGGTGGATATCCTGAGCCAGCAAATCCTCGGTCGGCTCAACGACCGTCAACAGGAACTTGTCACCTCGGCACGGGAAGATTGTTCGAGGCTGACGAAGCTGGCTCGTGAATTGCTGCAGCTCTCGAAACTCGAGTCGAGCCACCTGCAGCTTAAGAACGAGGAGCTCGATGTGGCGTCCGTCATCGACTTCTCGCTCCACCCGCTCCAGATTCAGTTCAAGGAAAAGGGGATCCGGGTCGTGACCGAAATTCCGCTGGCCCTCTCCCATATCGTTGCCGATGAGCAACAGATTTCCTGGGTCATCACAAATCTGGTCACCAACGCGCTGAAGTACACAGATACCGGCGGAACGGTCACGGTCCGGGCGAGGGAAGAAGGGGGATCTGTAGTGATTTCCGTGGAGGACACGGGTGAGGGGATTCCCCGAGAGGATCTCGGCAGGATTTTCGAGAAATTTGTTCAGGTGAAGAACAGCGCGGGAACTTCTCCCGGCAGTGTCGGGCTCGGCCTTGCCATCGCCAAGGAGATCGTCGAAGTATACGGAGGACGCATCTGGGTGGAAAGCGTGGTCGACAAGGGGAGCACGTTCTCTTTCACTCTCCCGATCGGCATGTCGCACAGTGTGGAGCAAAGGTAGTTCAGTGCAAGCCAAGGCGTCAGTCCTGCTCGTCGACGACGAGCAGAATATCCTTAAGACGATGCGCATCTGCCTTGAGTCTGCTGGCTTTGAAGTTGTGACCATAGCAAATCCGGTGGAGGGCCTCGATGCGGTCCGGGGCAGGGTGTTCGACCTTGCCTTCTTCGATCTGAAGATGCAGCCCATGGACGGCATGGAGCTGCTGCGGGAAACACGGCAGCTTTCTCCCGAGACGACTGTTGTGCTCATGACGGCGCATGGCAGCATCGACTCTGCCGTGGAGGCAATCAAGCTCGGTGCGCATGACTATCTTCAGAAGCCGTTCGAGTTCACGGAGCTGCGGCACTTTACCGATAAGGTCTTCGAACATCACCGTCTGACACGTGAACTCCGGGCGCTCAAGGAGGAGCTTGAGCGCCGGGGAGCGACCGGAGTCGTTATCACGCGCAGTCCCAAGATGAAAAGCGTCATCGACCTTGCGACGCAGGTTGCGACAAGCAATATCACGGTGTTGATCGAAGGTGAAAGCGGGACCGGAAAAGAATTGCTCGCGCACCTGATTCATCAACGGAGTCCGCGCGCAGAGGAACCTTTCGTCACGGTGAACTGTGCGGCACTTGCGGAGACGCTCCTGGAGAGCGAGCTCTTCGGGCATGTCAAAGGGGCCTTCACCGGTGCGGTGAAAGACCGGGAAGGTCGTTTCGAGGCCGCCAATGGGGGGACGGCACTTCTTGATGAAATCGGGGACGTTGCCCCCGCGACGCAGGTGAAGCTGCTGCGTTTCCTGCAGAGCAAGGAGCTCGAAAGAGTCGGCGAAACAGCGACGCGCAAAGTGGATGTGAGGATCATCGCGGCGACAAACAGAAATCTGGAAGAGTCCGTTCAGAAAGGGGAGTTTCGCGAAGATCTGTATTACCGGCTGAATGCCGTCAAACTCAAACTCCCGCCGCTGCGGGAGAGAGTCGAAGACATTCCGCTTCTCATCCAGCATTTTTTGAAACGATCGAATTCAACCAGTGAAGTTCAGCCGGAGGCATTACGCGCTCTGACTGCTTACTCCTGGAAGGGGAATGTGCGGGAGCTGGAAAACGTGATGGAGCGGGCGGTCATCCTGGCCAGGGGAGGGGCCATAGGCCTTCTTCATTTGCCTGAGGAGTTTCAATTGCTTACCGAAGACACGAAGCGGGGGCTTTCGCTCGAAGACGTGGAGAAACAACATATTGTAAAAGTCCTTCGCGTTGCCCGAGACCTGGAAGAGGCCGCGTCGATCCTCGGGATCGACCCGGCGACGCTCTGGCGAAAACGTAAGAAATACGCTCTTTAGGCCATATTCTTTGGGCTTGCAGTTTGCAATCATCGTTAATACCTTATTCGCACGGCACTTGAGACGGCGCGGACCGAATTCCAAATCGGTGCACCGCAATTTGCAACACGACCCTTCAGAGGTGTCTGTCACCACAATCCAGCCACGCGTATTTGACGAGAAATCTCCGGCATTTCGTCCAAGAGGCGAGCGGAGAAAGCATGGCACTGGGTTTGCGACACTATCTGCACCAACACCAACAGCATCACTCACGCCACGGAAGCGGTCACACACCACCCAGCGTTCAGATTCCCGGAGGTACCATGGCAGTAAAAGCCACAACGCTTCAAAGCGGAAAAATCGGGGTTATTGAGGTCAAGGGGTCATTGGTAGGAGGAGAGGAGACAGACGAGCTTCGCAACGCCGTTGCGGATTTTGTCGAGCAGGGAACCAAGAAACTTATTATCGACCTGGGCAAGGTCACCTACCTGAATAGCACCGCAATCGGCGTGCTTGTTTCTGCGCACACGACTTTTTCAAAAAACAAAGGTCATGTCAAACTGTGCGGGATTAACAAGAACATCAACAATATTTTCGTCATCACGAAGCTCACGCTCGTCTTCGACGTGAGTGAAACCCGCGAAGCTGCTGTTGCGGGATTCGGGCCGGAATGAGGGGTGCTCCCCCCTGTGTCCCCGGCTTCTTTGC
>Ga0326726_10002083_pt1 | contig 18554 bp, 16 predicted proteins | sample MHFenrmetagenome_2_FD_207603 | JGI IMG/M metagenome (GOLD analysis project Ga0326726, IMG submission 207603) | Lab enriched peat soil microbial communities from Michigan Hollow, Ithaca, NY, United States - MHF15MN | ecosystem: Environmental > Terrestrial > Soil > Wetlands > Peat | place: USA... | reverse complement strand
ATGGTAGGGAAGAAGTGGCGCCTCTGGGTTGGCTTGCTTGCGGTGAAGGAAAGCGAGCCCATCGTGCGACCGTGAAAGCCGTTGACGAACCCTATGAAGAGCTGTTTCCGTGTGTGCCACTTCGCCAGCTTTACTGCCGCTTCGACGGCTTCAGTTCCGCTGTTGCCAAAATACGTCTTCTTCTCAACCTCGCCTGGCGTTATCTCGGCGAGTTTTTCGGCTAGGTTTATGACTTGCTCGTAGTAAAAATCCGTGTTGGAATAATGCAGGAAGCGGTCGCACTGATTCTTGATGGCGCCGACGACTTTGGGGTGGTTGTGGCCGACGTTGAGGCAGGCGATGCCAGCGTTGAGGTCGATGTACTCGTTCCCGTCGACATCTTTCACGATGCAGTCCTTCCCCGATTCGACCACGAGCGGGTAGTATCGGGAGTATGATGGGGAGATGTAACGTTCATCCTTCTTGAGGAGTTCCCGCGCTTTCGGTCCAGGCGGGGAGACAACGATACGTGGAAAAGCACTCATCTTTTGCACCGAGAATAGCGAACACGGTGAAGCGATATTAACCTTTACAAAACCGCCAAGAGCAAGATCAGAAGGAGCCCTTCCACGCCGAAGATGGGCACGACGACCCGCTTAGCTCTCTCAAGCGCTTCGTGAATGAGCGTGGAGAACCCCTCGATTCGGGCTTCGCCAATCACCCGCACCTTCGGCACCTTCAGAGACAATGAACCCGACCGGCACGATTCCAGCCCTCCCAACGCAGCCGTGGCGACCTCTTTGATGCAGTCAATGAGCAAATCGTGGTTCATCACCTCACCCACAGGGTGATACCCACGACTACGCCCACGACGACTCAGCACAAGCGCGTTAACAGCGTGCGTATCCGTCGTGAAGACCTCGCTTTCGTCAAAGCCTAACACGGCAAGGGCTGAAAGTATCTTCTCGCGCAACCCCGAAACCATGTTGTTCCCGTCGAAGACGACGTAACAGGCATTCTGGGCGCCAACTTGAGCGGCGATTGCGGTAATTCCGCCAGCGCCCATGCCATCCCTTAAACCGAGCCCTTTCGGGTAAACCGTCGCAGCGCCGATTTGGAATGAACTTTCCTCAGACGCGACGGCTTTGCTCAGACATCGTGAAGCCACACTCTCCAACGCCTGTAGCGACTCCTCCATTACCGTCACGTCAGTGATGCTGTTGTGCGTGTTGATCACAATGGCGTCTTTCAGCCCGAGCCTTTTTGCTTCGTCGCGAACGAAACGCCCAAGCTCTTGGGGCAAATCCTCCGTTGTCTTCGGAGCGAGGCTAAATGAGAGCAGACCTACGTCCCCGAAAATCTGGCAGCAAACCGTGACGTTGCCCTCTGTGACCTTAACGAACGGCTTCGCCTTGTTCGTCAGTGTGGCTTCTTTGGCTGATCCGAGAACGGCGTCGATGATTTTCTGGTTCTGCAGCTGCGAGGCTAAATCGAGTTCATGCCCGAGAATTCCCAGGGGAACGCACGCTTCGCCGCCAAACGCCTTCTCGAACTCATGCTTCATGAGGGATGGCAGGAGGCTGCTGCCGAGATTCTTAAACGGACCAGGATGGACCATTGGAACAACAACCGCCGCTTTGGTCTTCGCGTCTTCAAAGCGCAATAAGAAAGTTTCGATGTCTTGGTCTTCGCCCAGCCTCTCAAAGTACCGTTCAAGCGGTGCGTTTAAGCCGGACGTCCAGTCAAGCATGAAAGCCCTGAACAAGGACATTGATGGAATGCCGTATGCTTTGAGACCTAGACGGTCGATGAGCGAAACTAAGAGGTTGGCGGATGCGAGACTGAGAAACGACGCCGCAACCAGAAAGAGCAAGATATCAAACAGGTTCACTTGAAGAAAAGACGCCCAGTACAAAAGGAACGGTATTATGCAAAGTAGCGGCTGAAACAGTGCAGCCAATGCTCCACGTGCAGCACCTGCAGTTGAGACGGAGAAGAAAGCGACCGAACGCAACGTCAGGACAGCCGCAAACCCGAGGAGGCTGAGGTCGACCCAGAGCCAAAAGCCTACAGACAGTCCAATGAAGATTCCGGGAACGATGAGCGCCAGCCAGAGGACCCAGCCTATCAACGAAGCGGCAGATGTTCTGCGCATCACAAAAATTGGGTCATCCCCAAGAATCACGGTAGTAACGAGGTAGTCGCAGAGCAGAGTCAAAGCAAACACGGAGAAACCCAAAGAGAAACCGTATAAGACACCCTGAGTGCCAATCACAATAAAAGACGAGGAAACGCCCAAAACGAGAACGCATGCTGCTGCCATGACGGCGAGAGTTATCCTGAGCGAGGGCAGGAAGAACAGGGACGAATAATGCCTCGTCGCATTATCCATCGACTCGTTCATCGACCCCCCAGATGCCAAACCCACAAGCCTCAAACGAATTCTCTATGAGAAGCAAGTTTACTATTAAAGCCTACCCAGCCTCCCTGACACGAAAGACAGCTTCCGCAAGAACCTCTCCCAGAAAACGGCACCACAACACACTGATGCATCACAACCTGCAAAACACTCAGCAAAAATACTCGCCCGAAACCTTATGCACGTGCTATTTATAGAGGGGGTATAGACAAAAAATCACACAACAGTCACCCATCCCGCCTTAACCCCCTAAGAAACTATCTAACAAATCACAAAACTAAAAACAATCAAAAAAAACGCCAAAAAGTCAACCTTTCACCGAAACAACGGCAAAACAAGAAATCAATCAAGCGCAATCGTTTTATCTGTAAGACGCTTACTAGTGTACTTTGCGAAGCGCATGCCAGATTCAGAACTGCCTCTCTCGATATTTCATATGCTCGAGAAGAACATGGGCAAAAAAATCAGAGTCATCCTCGACCCAGCATACGGCTTTGAGGGCAACCTCGTAGCCGTAACACATCAGCCAGCAGGAATCTGGCTCTCAGAGGCTGAAGCCATCGTGCTCAGAGCCACCATCGCACAACCCATCCCACAAGTCGCCAGCAGACAAGAAATGAGCGAGATATTTCTCCACTTGAACTCCGTTCAACGAATAGAAGTTCTCCATCCGCCTCGACGCTGAGAAGAACCACGCAAGAAGAAAAGAATATCTGTGTTTATGCCGATGGGAAGAAAATCTTAGCTATCACGGAAACGACAACAAGCGTCACAGCCAAAGCCATCAGAAATTCTGGCCTGATCTTTATACCCTCAGTCTCCTCCTCGAAGAACCTGAGCAGCCCTGCACTCGCAGCAGGCATCGGACTCTTGTTTTCCTTCTTCTTCCGACTCACTTTCAGTCACACTTCCACGAAACGGTAAACAGGTATTATCCTACTGCATTATTAACATTCCGTCTCCCCCCAAAGCTAAACCCTTAAACACACCGAACCAAACAACCAACACAAGGTCCTCACCATGCACATACATGAATTCCAAGAGATGATGCGACGACTCTACTTCCACCGAGACTCCGAACGCGGAGTGAAAGGAACGTTCGACTGGCTCGTCGACGAAGTGGAAGAGCTACGTGAAGCCCTCGAAAAAGGCGAAAAAACAGAAACTGAAAGAGAATTCGCCGACGTCATCGCTTGGCTCGCATCCCTCGCAAACATAACAGACATCGATCTGGAAAAAGCCGCGCTCGACAAATACCTGGGCAAGTGCCCAAAGTGCCTGCATGCACCCTGCCGATGCACCTTTTAGGCAAGGCGCTTCTGCCCAAAACCCGTGAGCACCCAAGAGTAAGGCCGTTTGCCCCTCCGCTTGACCGTGCCCTCCAACTCCAGCAAGCGTAAGTGGTGAAAAACCGCCTCATAAGACTGCGCCGTGTCAATTGCGATCGTGGTCGCATCGGCAACCCGTTGCTCCAAAACCGTGAGTATTCGAGTTCTCGCAACGAGCCCACACTTCACGTTCCGAACCGTCTCAAGATAAGCGTTCGGATGATAATTCCCTTTGATCGAACCTCACCGAGAGTACAATTGTCAGCTTGCATTGAAAAGGTTTAGTCTAGGAAAAATCCGTCAAACTCGCCTGCTTCGGCTTGTTGTTGTCGAACATTGAAGCAATCTCCTCCTTTATCAAATCCAGCCGCTGCGCGTAATACTTGGGCAAATCATACTTCTCAATCAAATCCTGCGCCGCAACGATATATTTCTCGATTCCGCCACGGTAAACCGTTAACGTGAGCGGCCCACCGCAGATGGCACATTTACCTCGCAGGGGCAAACGCCGATACCGTTTGTTACATTGCTTGCACCTGAACGCCTGAGTGGAGAAAGCACGCATGTTGCCTGCAATGTCTTTGATGAAATGCGTCGTGAGCACTTTCAAAGCCACACGTCGCACATCCACCGCTTCAATCTTCTCACCAAGCTCCAGCTGCTTGTGCAACTTCTCCACCATGGAGCCGAACTGCTTGTAAGAGCTCTCCGCGTTGCCAGCGTTGATGTCCGAAACTGGCGTTGTGAAGTTGAACCCTTCGAACTGAGCCTCCGTCCCGAGCCTGTGGGCAATCAAGTCCATAATCGGACTAACCGCCCTCGCCTCAGCGTGTTCCAAACTTTTCTGGTAGAATTCAAAAGGATAAGTCGAGTCAACGTCGAAATCATGTGCCTGCCGTTGCACCTCCCTCGGCGTCACAAACGGAATTAGCAACAGTGGAGCATCCATAATTCCTCCAATCTGAGCGGGCAGAAATCGACGTGAGAAATTCAGCAGGGTATCCAGGGCGAGCATAATCGTGTCCTCGTCACCGTCGCAGTCCCTACGCTTAGCCGAGTGCCAAATCGGATGCGCATAGACTAAGTTGAGGTCGGTGAAGCCAACAATTCGCCCAAGGATAGCAACGCACGTGTGCGGGGCTAAACCCATAATTAACTGCCCGAACAAGTCATCCATGCTCTTCACGTTGTAGCAGCTTGGAAGTCTGTAGACTTTCGTAAGGAGCTCATCCATGAAACCCGCGATCTGGACAAAGTACTCACCAGCTTTTCTCGGAATCACGACATCTTGGATGTTGAGCTCCAGAACCTGGTCTGGTTCAGTTAGAGGTTTCCCGTGGATATCGTGGGTGTAGCCGAGACGCCTGATGGTTTCAACGGTCGCACCAATCTCCTTTGGCTTCATGTGGGTTAATGGCGCGTTGGTGGCGTCGAACCTTATCGTACCATCCTTATAAACCGACAAATCATACTTCGCCCTGAGAATCCCCTTCTCAAGAATCTCTGGAGTTTTGTCCTCGTTCATCAAACCCCTAACACCCCGCAACAATTTGGGAGATGACACGTTCAGGGAGGAACAGGCTTTGTCGAGCATCTCCTTAAAGTTCACGGATTGCTTCTGGTAACTCACACCCTCAGTCTTGCAAGTCGAACACCCATTCTCCCTCAGAGGCTTCCCACACCGCGGACAACATTTCTCAGATACGGTTTCGCTGCCGCACTCAGGACACTTCACCTTGAAAGTGTAAGCCCTGCATGAAGGGCATTTACGCTTAGCGAACTCCACGAACGTCGGACCCTTCTTGGCAGCTGCCGTCAGGTCCCTGTGAGAACCTCCAGCCAAACCGACGGGAAACAGAACGTGAACGACAGTTTTCATCTCGCGCCTCTTCGCCTTCTCAGGACGTCCCATTCGCGCACCCACAAAGCTAGGAGCCTTATCCTTCACCTCCAAGCCTGAAAGCCTGCAGACAGAGCCGAGGACACTTTCGTCAGTCGTAGCCAATTCTTTGCCGGTCCCGTAACCTAGACACACAGTGAGGGCGAAAGCGTCATCCCCTTCAACTACCATGTTGCCGTCGAGGACACGGAAAGGCGCCCAAATCGTTCTCAACACCTGCGCAGCACCAGGCTCATACGCGCCAACAATCCTGGCTGACGCACCTTCAAGGTTGACCTGAGCGGTGGACAGCCAGTCCTTCAGCACTTTCACGTCACCCATTGAGGTCAGATTGGACCAAAAGAAAGCAAACCTAGGATACAAAGGCACCCCTAAGCCTCGAGAAACAGAAACTGCTTCCATAGCGGTGAAGTCTGATAGAAACGGGTCATTCATTAGAGCACGTAGCTTCTCGGCTGAAACCTTCGCTGCCGACGCAGCGTCATTCACATCTCCCTTAAACCAAGTAGAAAGAACACGTTCAACGTCTTTTATCCACCACTCCTCGACGTATCCCGATGGCAACAATGCCTTGTTTGTGTACAGGAAATCCCCGTAGCTTATCAGAATGTCACCCAAGAACAGAATCTTCTTAACTCTGCCCTTTACCTCTTCAAAGTTCTTGAGGGAGACGCGAACTACCGACCCGTCGTCTAAGGCGACGACAGGCGGCTCGAGTGAATCCACGGGAACCGCGACCCCGCCTTTTCCAGGAAGCTCCAACCGCATCTGCGTCCCCGCCGCCAAGAAATTCTCCAAAACCAACATCGTTGCTGGATGGATGCCTACAGCGGAAAGCCCTGTGTTCCTAGACCGACCATATCTGAGCCTGAAGCCTCCCCGCCTAGACGGAAATGCGAAAATCGGGCGTCCCGCGATAACGTCGTCCATGAAACCAGCGGATTTCTTCTCCGACTTCTTGCGAAACTCCCTTAGCCAATCCCAGCCCTGAAAACCAAGCTTCTCGACGATGACCAAAACCTTCAGCGAACGTCCAACGATACCGTCGTTCACGACGCGGAGAGCGCCTCCTCTGACCCTGTTGGTCTCGACTCTCTGGAGGTTCCTGAATGAGGACACTTCGACGGGGTCAGACTCGGTGCCCGTTACTTCCACTGGAAGCAACTCCAAAGCCTTCTTCAACTCTTCGTCGGGAATGTGGTACTGGAAACGCCCTACCGAGCGCTCGTACAATCTAAGCTCTTCAACGAAGCGTGAGACCTCGTCATCCGTGGGCTTGTAGCGGTCCAGCCCAAGGAGGCGCCGAACATAATCGCCCACAACGAGGGTCAAGGCTTGGTCTGTGCCGCCTGCCGATCTGATTGGACCCGCGAAGTAAATCGCCAAGTATTTGCTTCTGTCAGCGTTTGTCTTAATTTTCACGCTGGCGACTCCCTGTATCGGAGCAGCCGTAAGTCCTTCCGTGAAAATCGCCAGCGCCGTGCGGATGGCTTGTTCGGCAGCGGCTTCAGGTTCCATGTGCCCGAATTTGCCGTAGACGATTTCTTCAGCGACTTTGAAGGCTATTTCCTCTCTCTGCAATCGACTTCCGAGGTCTCGAATACTTAGAGCAACACCAGGTGGACCAACGAGTCCTTCCACCAAATCAGCAATATCCTGAGCAATAATACACTCAGTCCTAAGTGCCGGGTCAAGACCTTTGGAACGTGCGGCTTCGCTTAGTGCATACAGTTCCTGAAGACCACGGGTCATCGTCTGCACGTACCGTTGATATTCCTCGCCGATGACGTCCTTCAACCCTGTTATTGCCCAAGCACACAAATCGGTCTAAGACTATTTGTGTTTTCTGGCAAGCAACAAATCAAACCTCACTCCGCGAAAAAACTAACTTAACGGTTTTGGCTCAAACGACACGTGACGACTTAATTCCCGCGATTATCTCGGATACCTTGCTTTTGGAGTCTCCTGTTTCTACCACGTTTCCCGTGACGATGATATCTGCCCCAGCTGAAGCTGCCGCCAGAGCCTGCTCCCGGCTTCTGATTCCACCTCCGACGATGAGTGGGATTTCAACGTATTGTTTTACTGCCCGAATCATATCGGGAGGCACGGGATTTTTCGCTCCTGAACCGCCCTCGAGGTAGAGAAAATGCATACCGAGATACTGCCCAGCCAATGCGTGAGCAGCGGCGAGCTCGGGTTTGTCGTAAGGCACGGGGATTGCTTTTCCCACGATGCCAGCAGTTCCTCCCTCACCGACAATCACGTATCCCATGGAGATGGGCTCCAACCCATATTTCTTGACTAATGGTGCACCGAGTATCTGCGCCCCGATGAGGAAATATGGATCCACGGAGTTGAGGAGAGACATGAACCATATGGCGTCCGCGCACCGGCTTATCCCTGTCACGTTATTGGGAAAGAGAATCGTAGGAATCTTTGCACCTTTAACTGCCTGCACCACCTCGTCGAGATGGGTCTGCGAGACAAAGGTTGAGCCGCCAATCATAATCGCTGAGGTCCCACTTGCCTTCGAGTTTTCAGCTATCTGGGCAGCCTGAGCCGACATCACTTTCTCTGGGTCGATGAGTGTTATATGAATCGAACCCTCAGCCTTGATTCTTTGAAGAAGATATCTCTCTACACGACCAACCATCGACTTGCCCTCAGCTATGCTTCGCCAACCTTCGCGCTGGGAGTTCGTCGGGAGGACCCGTAGATGCGATCAGTAAACATGCAATAGACATCGACTTCACCCTGGGCAGGTTTTATCGGGAACTCTTCCTTCAAGCCGCAGTTACTGCAAACTGCTATTGCACGTGCCTCGTTGCGCTGAACCTCGACGCTCACGGTTTCCTTTCCACATCTTGGGCAAGAGAAGAACTTAGGTAGATGCTTCTTGGGGATGTGAACAACTTTTCGTCTTCGTCTTCCCATCAACACAACCTTCCGTAATGACGTACAGTTGTGGAATACTTCGTGTTTGTCCTTAAATACTTGCCTACGCAAGATAAAATCGGACGATTAGTGACCCAAAGTGAACTTGACCCCCGCAGTTCTTGAAATAAACCAGCCAGAGACGGAGAAGAGAATTACCCGCTTCATACGCGAATACGTCGAGAAAGCAGGAGTTGACGGCATCGTCCTAGGATTGTCCGGCGGAGTCGACAGCAACACCACAGCTGCGCTCGCCAGCCGAGCAAGTGGAGGCAGAAAAGTTCTAGGACTCTTAATGCCAGAGCAAGAGACCTTCAACCAGCAGGACATCGACGACGCGATGGTTGTAGCGAAAAAATTCGGTTTGGAAACACAGGTTTGTGACATCACGAAAGCCCTCGACGGTTTCTACAAGACTATCCAAGTCTTCGACGCTGCCGACAAACTGTGCAAGGGAAACATCAAGGCAAGAACCAGAATGATAATGCTCTACTACTACGCCAACAAACTCAATCGCATCGTCTGCGGAAGCTCAGACAAATCCGAGACAATGATGGGGTATTTCACGAAGTGGGGCGACGTCGCCGCTGACATATCACCCATCATGGACCTCTACAAGAGCCAAGTCCGCAAACTCGCGGAACACCTAGGAGTGCCAACGGAGCTGGCTATGAAACGATCCACACCAGCGCTCTGGCCCAAACAATTGGCTGAAACCGAACTGGGAATAAAATACGAGATGTTGGACCTGATTCTGTTCGGGCTGGAACGTTTCATGAACATCGAGGACATAGCGCAACAACTGCTTCTCGAAAAGACACTGGTGGAAAAGGTCAAGAAGAGATGGCTGAACTCCGAACACAAGAGGCGCATGATATTGGCTCCCAAGCTCGGCTACAGAACTGTCGGACACGACTTCAGACTCCCCCGAAACGACTACTAACTTGAAGAGGAACGAAGATGAAGGATAGAATAAAAATTGCACTCGCCCAAATGAGCAGCCGACGAGAAAGTAAGATAGAAAACCTGAAAAAAATCGAAGAGTTCACGACGCGGGCGAAAGCGCAGGGCACAGACCTAGCGATTTTCCCAGAGATGTGCCTAACAGGCTACGTCCTCAAGGACCAAGTCTACGAACTGGCCGAAACAATTCCCGGACCGTCGACGGATAACGTCGCGGAAATCGCGAAAAAAACGGGTGTGCACATTATTTTCGGTATGCCGGTCCTAAGCGAGAAAACTAGGGCAACAATCTACAACGCAGCCGTCTTCGTCGGACCCCAAGGAATCATCGGGACATACCACAAGATGTACCTGCCCACCCACAGCGTATTCGAAGAAAAAAGATACTTCCGACCAGGCTACCAAGCAGCAGCCTTCAACACAGCAATCGGAAACATCGGGCTCTGCATCTGCTACGACCTCTTCTTCCCCGAAGTCACACGACTCGCTAGACTCTCAGGAGCACAGCTGCTCGTCTGCATATCGGCATCGCCCGCAGTTCGCAGAAGCTACTTTGAAACGCTCACCGCAGCAAGAGCTTTGGAGAACACTGCTTACCTGGCATACGTGAATCTTGCAGGTGTAGAGGACGGCTTGCAGTTCTGGGGAGGCAGCAGACTCATATCCCCAATGGGAGACATCGTTGCCAAGGCAAAATACGACGAAGAAGATTTGGTAGTCTGCGAAGTGGATTTTCAAGACCTGAAGGCGGCAGAGCCATTCATCCCGACCCTGAGAGACCTACGCCCAGAACTCTTCGAACAGCTGAGAAAGAAAGCGGAAAACATCTAGCAACACGAAAATCACACTCGCATCACAAGCAGCGTGATATCACTTTTTCTTCAATCACACGTGATAAGGAGCGTGATTATCACGTGACAGCACAAATCACGAATAGCTGTCCGCCCCTTTTAACGAAATTGGGAAAGAACCATGGACAAAACGAAAAAGGAGTTCCTGTGTCTTTCGTTTAAAGAGAGAAGAGCGCGTAAGGGTTTACGGCAGTTTTTCGATAAATCCCGCAACTTGCGAAAAAGCTCACGCTGAAGGGCAGAAGCGTTACCCAGAATTTGATGCCCAAATGCATTAAAAATCCCATTCTGTACCCAAAATTCAAAAACACAGGCTTGAGCAGAGCAATATCTTAATTGTAGCCCAATACGGTCTTAGTTATCTTACGACACTCAAGAATTCAGCGTCTGTTTAAGCACCACTTTTAAAAAGGGTGTGCAACGTATACAAAAGCGTATCCATTTCGCATGGAGCTGTGAATCAAAGGTTGAAGCTAAAAGACGGAGTTCAAGCATGGCTAAACGGTGCGTTATCAGACCCTGTAGTGCAAATTCTGGCAAAAAACAGCCAATTAACAAAAACTCAGCTTGAAACGCTACTAATAGACGTTTTGTCTGAAAATCTATCGGACAAACATTTAAAATACGATGAAAAAGCTAATCTAAGGCTAACGAAGGCAAAAATAAGCCGTGGCTCCTTTAATAGGACACTAAGACAGTCAAAAGAAAACGTAATAAAATCGGTCTACACAGTGCTGCTTCTAGGGTATCTAGGAGTCTTCGAGAGCACAAAACTCGACCCGTACATCGAAATAGCAAACAAACTGCATGAATACGTCGAAGCCCATAGCGAAACACCTGAAAGCCAGGAAGAACTAAAAGACCATGCAAAGCTCATAGAAATCATTCGGGAAGAGTTAGAAGCAAGCCTGAAACGGCTATCCGGTCCATAGAATAGCCGTCTGTGACGTCACAAATCACATAAAGAAAAAGCAGTTGCAGACCTTAAGGAAGACGAACAACCCACATTTCTTAGGCGGTAGAATATTGCCTTAATCCAGAAAATAAGCCAGCAATGAGTTTCTTTAGCAGACGGCTTAGCAAGGAATTGAGAACGGTGCAGCGTTGTGATGTGTGATATCATCACTGGAAAGCTGTAACGTCACCAAAACGCTTAAATTTCCATGGAGTTTATGTGAGTTGATGTGATACGTGATGCGACGGGCAATATCACAGGCGAGTCACAAGGAAGTGATATAGTTGGCGGAATTGGTCGATTTAATAGCACTCTCAGGTACAGGGATTTTGCTAGCAATCACGGTCGCGGCAGGAATACGGTATTACAGCTTAATCCACAAAGCTCGCTGGGAGTACGTCAAAGCGCGAGACCTCGTTGAGGAGATAGTTCGCAGTTTCAACAGAGAATTGAAGCGTGATGCTGAGAAGTTGGACACGATTGGATACAAGATGGAGGGAACCGGCGCGAAGATTGAGGCGGCAGCCAAAAGAGTTGACGCCGTTGAAAAAAAAGTACTCCCGCTGGACGAACGAGTTGCATCAACGGCTGAGACTGTGCAAAGGACTGCCAGTGCACTATCCGAAAACAGCGCAAAGCTACAGAACATCGCAACACAACACGAAAGCCTGGAAGCAAGAATTGTCAGCCTGCAGGAACAGATACAAAAGCTGACCACTTTGCCCGAAGTAAAATCTGAACCAGTCATCCCGATAAAGAGGGATAAAGCAATGGCTGCTCTCACAGACACGGAGGTAGTTGTCTTAGAGATGTTGGCTGCGGAAGGGTCGAAAACGGCGCCTGAGATCAAGGAAAGGGTTCAACTCAGCAGGGAACACACGGCAAGGCTCATGAAAAAGCTCTACGAAGAGGGGTACCTAGAAAGAGAGACCGGCAAGATCCCATTCAAGTACAGCGTAAAGAAAGAGATGGAGAAGTTCCTTAAGAAGCCTGAAAGTCCGGTGTGACTACTCTGGAGTAGCTTTTCCTAAGTCGTTCAAGCGGTGCAGACGTTCGTCCATCTCTGCGAGTTTCGGGTTGTCTGGGAGAGAGTAATCTACCTTCGCAAGTTTCTTCAGGTATTCAGGGTAATGTGTGACCTTGATTGGAACTGCGAACTTGATCTTGGGCTCAGAGATTAGGAGGGCTTCGCCCACGTCGAGCATTTTTATCTCTGTCTCACTGTACTCCATGTAAGGCGTGTTCTCCGTCAGGTAAATCCGGTCCTTCTTCAGTTCAGTCTTCATGATAACCTTGGTCCAGAGCTCAGCGAAAACGTCGAAGTTAATCCTCGAGGGCCTCGGTGTGACGGCATTTAAACCAACGCGGTATTTGCGATAGGTTAGAGCTATGTCGGAGAAGATGGTTTTCGGCTTGTTGGGGTCGAGGAACTCGTGTGCCTCCTCCAACGTGATTAGCAGAGTAGGGAGTTTGCGCCAATCCTCGTAGTATTCCTCCCACATACGCTTATAGTGCTCGGCAACCGCGGAGGCGCAAAGACAGACAACACGGTTTTGGTCCTCCGACCGCAGACCCGAGATATCAACCAAACAGGTTATGCCGTCGCAAATGTTTTGCCGGACGGCTTCGACAAAGGTGTAGTCTGAGGCAGGATAGAGGTCTGTGGGCAAAGAGCCTAGTTTCTGCATCAGCGCTTCCAGAGCCGACTTGTTTGCTCTTGGCTCCACGCTTCCGTTCAATCGGTGGCTTTCACGGGACTTCTCAATCCACGTGGCGCCCAGACGCTTGTAGAGGTCCCAAGCGATTCGTCTCTGTGGCGGTTGGATGTCGGGGAAGAGTATGTCCAGTTTGCCAGGAGTTAGGGTGTGCAAGCCAACGGCTATTTTTCCGTCCCGCGAAGAGTAGTATTGAACTTTTGTGTGAAACAACGGGTGGTCCTTTAGCCCTCGTTGGGGCTTGATTTCTTTTCCTTCCAGCAATTGGCCTGCAAAATCGAAAATTAATGCGACCGTCTTCGGGCTTTGGTCCACGATCTGGGCATTCAGAATCAACTCGGTGTTAGTCTTTCCCGAGCCAGTCATTCCAAACATACCCATCATTCGGGGCACGGCTTCAACGTTAATTCCAACCGAACCCAGAAGCTGGTCTTCTGAGCGCAGCCGCCCAACTTCGAGGTCTCCTGAAAGCTTGAGGATCGCACAGTCTTCCTCGCTGGCAGAGAACACTTTATCCCTGTAATTCGGGTTGAAGGTAGGAGAGCGAACTTTGGTCAGTCTTTTCTCAAGGAAGAGCATTGCGTCGACGTTTCGGTAAGCAGAGTAAGGTCCGAAGGCTTCCTTGCCCTCAGCTTCTCGCAACTGTTCAACTAGCTCGAGTGTGGAGCTGCTTTCGGAGTTGACGACTCTGGCGTAGAACGTCCTCTCGCCTGATTCTATTCTGACAATCTGCCCGAAAGAGAGGCAAACCGCCTTGTTAACCAGGAAGGAGACTGAATCGCCCTTCGTCCCGCACACGAAACCTATTGGTTCAGTATTGCTCATTCCATCGCTCCCTTTGAAACGCATGCTTCAAACCGTGAAGTTCATCGGCAAAGCTACAGCACGACTCTTCCCGCCTCAAGCTCTCAAGCAGGTCGTTCGCTTTTAGTTTCTCCTCGACCAAATCATGGTACGAAAGCAGCATCGAATCCGAAGGAGCTGAAAAGTCGTGAGCGAGAAAGAGGCTGATGGGATATCCTAGGCAGCGCGGGTCCTCCGAGATGCACGTGAGCGGAGAAACCAATTCGCCAATATCCTGTGCCGTCAGATACTCCATGATGTCGCAGCGGAAAACGCGGTCGCTCTCTTCGGATAACTTGACAACGGCGATGTCTCCGTACAAGCTCTTGTCCTTGTCCGCTCGCTTCACAGGATGGTAAACCCACGTGCCACGAGGAGCCAGAGCAGAAGCGGACGCAACAAAATCTCTGCCTTTGTTGTCATGCAGGGACGGGGAATTTTTGCTGAGAGCCAGCAAAGGTAACCCCGTTTTTTCCGCTTGTTCGTATAGGAAGACACGAAACTTTCGTTCGCCGCCGAAGTATCCGCCGCCATCGAGGAGAAGGTAGTTACTACGAGCATCGGTATCCTCGTAGTAAGACGCTCCATTCTGGTTGTGAATCAGCTCCAGTGCCATCTCACTTTCCAGTTCGATTCGAACGTCGGTTAATAGGTTACTACGAGCATGGGCATCCCCGACTGCCGTGCAGATTCGTTCTTTGAATCCCCAGTTGACGACGCGGTTTTTGACGATGGCGAAGGAGGGGCGCATGAGGTAGATGCCCCAGTTGTTTGCCCGCTTTATTGTTCTGGTGGAGCAGTCGACGGCCATGAAACGTCCTGGGAAGGCGGCATGTCGTTTTAGGGGTTTTATGAGGGAAGCGTTGGGGGTGACGTTGCTTGTCGGTTCTTCTCGGTGGTCTGCGCTGCCCGGAATGTGGCCCTTGTCGACATAGCACTTCAGTTTGATTTCCATTTCGGTGAAGTCTTTTTGGAGGGCTTGGTTCATGGTTGCACCAGGCTAGTGTGAAGTCGGCATTGATAGAGTGGTGTGCTGTTTGGTTTTATGTTTTGCGAGACGACGACGGATTAAGTGCCCTTGGAATGCTAAAATTCAGTGTAATATACGGTTTATTTGATTTGGGAACGGATTGCCGCCTGAGCAATTTTCGAGACCGTCTTATACCTGAGGTTGCTGCTTAACCCGGTTCGCACCAGCAAGCCTTTTGCAGTCAGTCTTGAAAGGTAGGTTGACACGGTGCTAAGGCTTATTGGCTCCTTCATTTCCTGCTCGTACACTGACTGAACGTCATGGGAGGAAAACCATACCAGTGGGAAGCTTCTTTGAATCACGGATCGAACTTTCTCAAGACGCGAAGAATACACTAGGTTTTGAGAATTGTCAATTCCACGAACAGGGTTTTCGTTGGGCATGCCGCCTAGCAGTTCAACGAGGTCTAGCAGTCGCATAGCCTTTTCTCTGGTAATTTGGCCTTCGAAGGCTACAGTATAGCGATTTCCTTCGCTGTCGAATAGCTCCACGCGCATTTTCTTTGCTGGCAAGCAGTCTGCACCAAACGTGATGTTCACAAGCTGTGAACTTCACATCTTAAAGCTGTTTTGGTGAAGGGTAGTGAAGTGGAAAGCTCCAGAAATGCGAGGAAACTTCAAAAGAGAAGGAAAATGCTAAGAGTTTGGAATTACAGGCTTTACAGCTTTCTGCAACCGTGAAAAGGTTTCAGTGCGCCAATTTTTCGTATCTTCCAGTAGAAGCGTAGGGGTGTGTTGTTCACAGAAAAAGGACACAGTTAGAGTAATTCGTGTCGAAAGGAACTCGGAAAAGCAACAGTATAATGACAACTTCACATGGATTTCACAGAAATGTGAAATGGTGGAGTGTGTGAAAGGTTTGAAGGAAAGTTCAGGTGCCTAAACGGGAAAGCGGTTTTCAAGAGAACAAGCTATGGATAAAATCGATGGTTTCAGTGGAAGAATAAACTGTTATTATGTCGAGTTATAGGCAGGGAGAGAAAACGCAAGACAAAGCTCACACACCCCTTCATTTCTATTGGAGATGCGAGGTGAGCAAACCCTTACAATGCTCGTAGTAATTTTTCCTCTTTTTGTGTTGAGTTTTGTTTACTACAAGCATTAAAAATGTAGCGTACGTCCTAACGTATCCGAGTAGGTTTCTAACGTACGTAGTAAGGTACAATTCTCTTGTTCGCAAATGAGCTTTGTAGGATGTTTCCACTGGAAACAATGGTGTGTGTCTGTAGAAACCGTTTTCCGACTTCAATTTTTCGATTCACTTTAGCAATATTCTAGGTTACAATTAGTTTTTTGTACTACACCCTTTATTTGTTCCACATGAAATAACGGTGTTGCCTCTGCAAATTTGGGGAAGGCAAATGGACAACACTAACATATTGGACGACGTGTTCGAGAAATTCGTTAATGGGCAAAGTATTTTCAGCAACCGTGATGTCCTTAGGCACGATTATTTGCCGGAAAAACTTCCCCACAGAGAGGAGCAAATACGGCTCTTGGGTTCAACAGTTGCTCCCGTGCTTAAGGAGGATCGTTGCTCGAATGTTTTCATCTACGGCAAGACGGGAACTGGGAAAACGGCAGTAACTAAGTACGTCATGAGCCACTTGGAGAGCAAGGCAAAAGAGTTAGGTACCCACGTGAAATTCTGTTACGTAAATTGTCGTATGACGGATTCGGCGTACAGGGTTTTCGCTAGCCTCAGCCAAAGTGTAGGCGTTTCTGTTCCTTTTACCGGGCTAGCGGTTGGTGAAGTCTTTGACAGGTTCCGAAACGGTTTGGACGCAACTCGGGTCGTCCTGATAATTGCTTTAGACGAGGTTGACGCATTGATAAAAGAACGGGGGGATGGGCTTCTTTACGAGTTAACCCGGATAAATGAAACGCTGGAACACAGCAAAGTTTCGATTATCGGAATATCCAACGACCTCAGGTTGAAGGAATTCCTCGACCCGAGAGTTTTCAGCTCCCTGAGCGAGGAAGAGATGGTGTTCCGTCCTTACGATGCGAGCGAGCTTCGACGTATCCTTCAGGAGCGGTCAGCGCTTTCATTCAAGGAGGGTGTTCTTTCAGATGCGGCTTTGAGCGTGTGCTCGGCGCTTGCGGCGGCGGAACACGGAGATGCCAGACGCGCATTAGACCTTCTGCGGGTGGCGGGCGAGGTTGCTGAACGCCAAAGTGCAACGGTGGTCACTGAAGAGCATGTGCGGGAGGCTGAGAAGCGGATTGAGCATAACAGGGTTCTGGAAGCTATTAAGAACCTGACTCTGCATTCAAAGCTAGTGTTGCTGAGTGTCTATAGGTTGAGCAAGCCAGCTGCCAACACGGGCGAAATCTACGATGTTTACAATGAGCTCTGTGGGGAACTTGGTGCAGGATTGCTTACTCAGCGGCGTCTGGGCACGTTGGTCAATGAGCTCGATGCAATGGGGCTTTTGAACGCACGCATTGTAAACATGGGACGCTACGGACGCACGAAGAAGATCCGGCTCGAAGTGGGCAGAACCCTTCTTAAGGATGTGTTCAGTAGCGATGCTAGGCTTGGTCGGCTGCTTGATTATGAGCCAAAATCAATCGGCAAAAACGCAAAATAGCTGAGTTTTGACTTAGGCAAATGAGAGGACGGTTGTTTCTAGGGTTTGTAGGTTCACGATTGGCACTTTTCCAGGCGTTGGCATCAGCCCCAATTTCTGCATGTAGTCCGTTTGTTCTTGCCAGCCACCAGAATTCACGATTAGCACTCCTTTGTGGTTGCAGTACCCTAGGACGTGAATGTGGCCTGCGTGGAAGATGTCGGGTGGATGTTCTATAACGAGGAAGTCTCGGTTTTCGGGCGTGACCTGGGTTTTTCCGCCGTAGGACGGTGCGAGGTGGCGGCTTTGCAGAAGCAGTTTCATGGCTTTCTCGGGATGGGTGTGGTCGATTCCTGGGATGGTGCCGATTATGTCGTCGAGGCTTCTGCCGTGGTACATCAAAACTTCAACACCGTGAATGCTGACGATTGCTGGGTCACCGAGAGAATGGATTTTCCGGTTTTCCTTCAGTGTTTTGAACAGGGTTTCGGCTATCGCAGGTTGGGGGAGGGATTTTCTCGGTGCGTCGTGGTTGCCGGGTGCGACGACGACTTCGATGTATTCAGGTATGCGTCCGAGGAGGCTTGAGGCGTATTCGTACTGCCTGTGGACGTCTCTGACGACAAGTTCTTTGATTTGGTTGGGGTAGATTCCTATGCCGTCGACGATGTCTCCTGCGGCTAGGACGTATTTTACGTGGCTTGCTATTTCTCTGGTTCTGTCGTCTCCGTATTTGCCTTGGAGCCATTGGATGAATTTCTTGAAGGCTTCTTTGTTGAATTTGTTGCTGCCGACGTGTAGGTCTGAGGTGAGAACTGCGTAGATTGGTTCTGTTGCTCTGTGTTGGGGTTTTTGTCCGATTTCTGGGAAGATGATGTCTTCGGCTAGGAAGAGTCTGCTTCTTGTTTTCATGACGGCGATGCAGACGACTTGGTCTGTTAGGAGTGTTTGTGCTTTTTTGCGGAGTTCTTCGGGTGCGTTTCTCGTGATGAGGACTGTGGCTGTTCCCTGCAGGTCTTCGACGGTGAGAATAGTGTGTTGTTTTGCTTCGCGTTTTTCGGA
>Ga0326726_10002082_pt1 | contig 18554 bp, 25 predicted proteins | sample MHFenrmetagenome_2_FD_207603 | JGI IMG/M metagenome (GOLD analysis project Ga0326726, IMG submission 207603) | Lab enriched peat soil microbial communities from Michigan Hollow, Ithaca, NY, United States - MHF15MN | ecosystem: Environmental > Terrestrial > Soil > Wetlands > Peat | place: USA... | reverse complement strand
GGGTGTCCGCATGAACCGGCACCGTGAATAACGATAATATCTCCCTTGCCGGCTCGGGAAATCGCTGATGCAACGAATGACAACTGATCGTGGTTAATTGCACAGTCAGCTTTCTTATCGGTGATCACGCTTCCGCCGAGCTTGAGGAGAATCCGGTCAGACATCCTTTTCCTTCCTTGCACCTTCCGTGTCGATGCCTGTCACAATCGCACGGGCCTCGCACGCTTCAATCGCACTGGCAATCCGCATCTTCAGGTGCTTTGGACAGAGCGCGACCATGCACCCTCCTCCACCGGCACCCGTAATTTTGGCCCCGAATGCACCCTGAGCCCGGGCAACAAGCACGATCTTCGAGAGTTGCGGGTGTCCTACCCCCAGGGCTTCGAGCAGCGCATGGTTCATATCCATATATCTTCCCAGTTCCCGGGGGTTATTGAGATGGTGGATTGCACTCATGCTCACTCCCTGGATGGCATCGAGGATCGGGTCTACGATCCCGGGATGTTTCTTTTTTAAATCCCCGACCATTTCCACCATCTTTGCAGTACTATGTGAGACCAGCGAGTCACCAATCACAAGGTGCATATTCTGCGGGGGCAGTCTCCTGCGGGAACCCCCCGTGATAAGAACAATCCCGCCATAGATGGAGACAGTAGTGTCTGTGGGGCTCGCCCTTCCTTTCTGAACCTTTTTTTCTATCTCAAAGGCCATATCAGCGATCTCTTCACGGGTTTTATGCAGGGAAAACTCATCGTTGATCGCCGAAAGTGTCGCGACCGTCACTGCAGCTGACGAACCCAGCCCTGATGAGCTCGGGATCTGGGAGTTAATATAGACACTGCCCAGCACACCCATCGCCTCGAAACATCCGTCAATATAGGGAGATTTTGCACGCTGAGGACGTCTGGTATTTCTGACCGTAACGAACACCCGGGGTTTTATTGCCATCGCTATGCCGGGCTTCCCGTATACCACCGCATGCTCACCGAACAAAAATACCTTGCCCGGTGCACTCCATGTTGCCAACCTACATCACCGCAATGGCTGCATACCCCACGACCTCGCGACGGTCCCCCGTCACCTCGCCGCTTGTCGCATACCGTATAAGCTCTGCCTGCTTCGCCCCGAGTTGCCCGCAAACGGTTGCCATGGCGGCAATCGGGCCGTACCCGCAGGCAGATACACCCCGTTCCTCTATCCGGTGGTAAAACTCCGGTACATTTAACGAAGTCAATGGTTCAATCGCATAAAGATCATCTTTTTTTGCTTTTTCTTCCGGCACATAGTGGGAGAAATCGCTGGATGCTACGATCCGCACCTCACGTTTTGACTGTTTGATCGCAGACCCGATCTTTTCTGCAAGTCGCATCGCACTTGGATAGTCCTGCTGGCCCATCATCACCGGGGCAATCCGTGCCCGGGGGAAGCGGTACTTGATGAAAGGCATCTGCACTTCAAGTGAATGTTCGTCTTTGTGAGAGAATTCATCCGTTTCGATATCGAGCAGTTCGACAAACTCTGTATCAGTGTCAATAACTCCCAGGGGTGTTTCCCAGGGAACCACCGAAACACAGTTGATGTAACCGCGATGAGATGGTCCAACAACGACAAACGTTCCTGAAAAATCAGGTGAGATAGTGGAAAACGCCTGAGCGGCAACTTCTCCCGAATAAACATATCCTGCATGGGGGGACACAATACCCAGGGAGTTGCCCGCCCTGCGACTCCCGGAGAAGAACTTCTCCAGAAGTTGTTCGAGGTGAGACGGATCCCGGGGATAAAACATGCCAGCCACTGCGCATGTACGCATCGTCATCGAATCAACCCTCTGGTCGTTATATTATATCTAAAGATCGGTCATCCAAAAAGGAGACCGGCCGGATCAGAGTTCCATTTCGAAGTCTTCGGGAGTGAGTGCTGTTGAGATCCCACGAAGACGCAGCATCTCCCGTGTGAGCAGGAAATAAATCATCGACAGTGCTTTGCGCCCTTTATTGTTGGTAGGAATAACCAGATCCACGTACTTGGTCATGTTGTTGGTGTCGCAGAGTGCAACGACCGGAATCCCGCACTGGACTGCTTCGTTTATTACCTGTGCATCACCAATCGGGTCGGTGACTACGACTACCTGGGGCTCAATGTATCCATCGAGTACCGGGTTGGTGAGGAGTCCCGGAATAAACCGACCGGTTGCCGACATCGCGCCAATAGTATCGGCCAGTTTCCTGGCAGGGTACTGCCCGTACTGTCTTGAAGTGACCACGAGAATATTCGGGGCCTCGTACTGGTTTAAGAATTTCGCTGCGGTCTTGATCCGTGAGTCCGTCTCGCGGATATCAAGGATGTAAAGCCCATCACCGCGGACGCGGTAGATGAATTTTTTCATATCCTCGCTCTTCTGCTGTGTCCCGATGTGGACACCGGCTGCAAGGTATTCCTCGACAGGGATGAGCGGTTCTTTTAATTCAATTTCCATCTCGTTTACAGGGGTCATAGCTGTTCCTCAATTCGTATCAGTTCATTCAGTTTTGCAATGCGCTCTCCGCCGACGATACCGCATTTTAAGAAAACACAGGAAAATGCAGTTGCGAGGTGTGCGATTGTTGTATCCGTTGTCTCACCGGACCGGTGGCTCATCACGGTGTCCAGGCCGCGTGAGTGGGAAAGTCTGACCGCTTCGAATGTGTCGGTCAGCGTCCCGACCTGGTTGGGTTTTATAAGCACGCAGTTGGCTGCGTTCATCTCGATTCCATGGTGAATGCGATCGACCTGCGTCACAAAGATGTCATCTCCGCAGACAATGCAACGGTCGCCCACCTGACGGGTAAGCTCTGCAAACCCGTCAAAGTCATCTTCATGGAGCGGATCTTCCACATACACAAGATCATAGCTGTCCACGAGCTCGGCAATGTACGCGATCTGGTCTTCGGTAGTTCGAACCTTTTCGCGGTACTTGTATCCATCTCCATCCCACATCTGACTTGCAGCGACATCGATACCCATGTCGACTGAAATATTCATCTCGTCTGCAACAATTCCGGTAGCCTCGGCAATGAGCTCAAATGCGAGGGCATCATCAATCTGTGGAGCCCAGGCACCCTCATCACCCTTGCCGCAGGATTTTCCATGTTTTGCCAGAAGCTCCCTTACATTACGGTGCACAGCAGCGTTTGCAAGCACTGCCTCTTCCGTATCCGTGGCATCCCCGGGAACGACAAGGAATTCCTGGATCTCGGTCGCATTTGCCGCATGCGCACCTCCGCCGATCACATTGCCCAGGGGGAGCGGCATCTCATCCACGAACGCTCCTCCAAGATAACGGAAGAGGGGAACCCCCATCGATGATGAGGCCGCCTTTGCGTTTGCAAGAGAGAGCGCCACGGCAATATTTGCACCGATTTCGGCGAAATCAGCCGTCCCGTCTATGTCACGGAGCTGCTCATCAAATCCCTGCTGGTCACATGCATCAAGACCGATAAGTGCAGGTATTACATTCTGGATAGCATACTCAACAGCTTCTCTGGGGGGTTTGACTTTTGCTTCCAGCGTTCCGGTACTGGCTCCACTGGGAGCTGCAGACCTGCCAAAACCGCCCGGAGTATGGATGTCGGCTTCGACGGTCATGTTACCCCGGCTGTCCAGGATTGTCCGTAGCTCGATTACCTCAATAGTTGTCATCGTATCTCTACTTCCTCTTCACTGTAATGGGGATGGTGTTGTTGTTGTATTCCTCAATGGCGATCTCCAGTGGATCGATCCGTGTCGTCGTGATAAGTAAGGGAGCACCCATTGATATCTGCAGAGCCCTTGCTCCAATAATCCTCGCCCGTTCATACCGGGTATACGTCTGCGTCTGCATTCTTCGTCCTCAAAATGATGATTTTTTAATGTTACTATGGGGTCGCTGAGATTCGAACTCAGGTCACTGCGTCCCGAACGCAATAGGATGGTCCAGGCTACCCTACGACCCCTCGGTCTTATGTCGATCTACTGGTACGGGTTGAGCTCATCAATGATCTCTTTATGGGTCAGGAGCATACGCCTGCAGCAGTACCGGGAAATATTAAGATCGTCGAGGATCTTTCTTGGATCCTCGCCTTTCTCCCGTCTGAGCTTGAATTCTTCCCACGCAGTGGAGATTGGTTTCCCACAGGTGAAACATCGAACGGGTATCACGATTTTTTACCTCTCATCATATCTTTTGTCTTAACGATAAGACTTTTGGAATTTCTTGCGTGCTCCACGGCCGTGTGGTTTCTTTGCTTCTTTCTGCCGTGAATCGTTGACAAGGAGTGTCCTGTCATACGTGAGATAGATATCCTTAATCTGGGGATCGTTGTGCCACAGAAGGATACCCCGGGCAAGTGCGGTACGGACCGCTTCTGCCTGCCCCATAACGCCGCCACCGGCGACATCGATGATAACATCGATGCCGTGTATTGCCTTGGGGACGAGAAGCAGCGGTTCTGATATCTTCATCCGCGTGACTTCGCTGCCATAGGTTTCGAGCGGCACAGAATTGACCCGGATCATACCTTTCCCAGCCTTCAGGGTCGCACGTGCGATTGCCGTCTTGCGTTTTCCACTTGTGTTTATGATCTTTACCATGGTGACACCTTAGAATTTCGCTCCGAGGAATGTGCACACTGCACCGAGCGTTACAAATGCCGGGTTGTTCAGGCGGTTCATGTGTGCTGCTTCGAGCACTTCCATCTCTTTTCCGACAAATTCTATCGGAACACCGACATAGCACTTGATGCGCTTCATGGCATCGACACCGCGGGGGCGTTTGTAGGGGATCATGCCACGGATAGTCCGCTTCATAAGATGGTCAGGCCGGCGTGGGACAAACGGTCCCCAGCGGTTGCCGCTGGCACCGCGTTCCACCTTGTGCCGGTAGTTGGCAAGCACACGTGCACGACTGCCGGAGATGATGGCTTTCTCTGCGTTGACGATGGCAATCTCTTCGCCGGCAAGTCCGCGTTGTGCAACAAGACTTGCAAGACGCCCGAGAAGCAATCCGTCACCGTTGATTACTGTAACCATGTTTTGTTCACCTCAGGATCCGGACACCGCTGCCTTTCGGATTGTCCAAAAGGAGTTGTTCGATCGACATACACTGTCCCTTTGCATCCCTGATCTTGCTGGTTGCTGACGCCGAGAAGTTCAAGGCTGCAACCTTCACGGATTGCTCCAGCACACCGCTGCCCAGCACTTTTCCGGGAACAATGATCGTCTCACCATTCTGGGCATAGCGGTTGATCTTGGACAGGTTGACCTCTGCATAATTCCTGTTCGGGGTCTCCAGCCTGCTTGCGATCTCGCGCCAGATCTTTGCCTCATTCTCCCGTGAATTATTCTTCAGGAGCAAAATAAGGTTGGTAAGACGGGGGTTCGTCTTTTCCACAATTCTTGTCATTTCTTCTCATCCCCTGATATCTCACTTATCTGTCTCTCCAGCTCGTCTGACTGATCCTTGATATAGTGCAGTGCACGGTCCATGATCTCCTTTACCGGCAACGAACCGTCGCTCTCGACAATGAAAATATACCGGTCTGTCTCGGCAGATATGGTAATTGCCGGTTCGTCCCCGATACCGCTTTCCAGGCAGACTTTCTCACAAAGTTTGCACATGGAGCAGTCGGGGAGTTTGCCCTCCACTACCCTGACTTTCTTACCTTTGGGGTCCGTCACTTCAAGAATTGTACGGGGACATGCATCCACGCACTTCATGCAGGCATCGCAGGCTTCGCTTATGGATACCACAGGATGGTTCTTGAATCCGCATACGAGTGTCGGCTGCCATTTGGCATGCTCCCTGCCGGTATTGAGGACTGCATGTGCTTCGATGACGAGTTTCTGACCTTTCGCAAGCTTCACGATAGGTATATTGTCGTACACCGGAGTCGCATTGGGGTCCTGGGGAATGAGGTCGCTTGACAGGACTGTCTTGGGACCTTCGACGCTCAATGTGAACGTAACCATACAGCCCGGACATCCCGCTCCTCCGCAGGTGCATTTTTCCTTTGTCGAATAGGTCGAAAGATCTGTTTTTATAGGTATGAGCCCGAGCCGGTGTGCCAGCATCTCATCGAAGAATGCACTGGTATTGTCATAGATACGCACATCTTCGATGGCAAGGGTCGGCACTTCACCGATCATTGCCCGCCGGAACCCATTGGCAAATGCCGGGGTCGCACCCGAAAGAGTGAATCGTGCAAGGGTATCGTCAAGACTGCTGAATTCGATCTCCATCACACTCTCCTTCCCCGCCTGCCACCCTTCGCGCGACATGAGTCGTGAGGGACAGGTGTAACGTCTTCAATACGCCCGATTCGCATCCCGGCACGGGCGAGCGCACGAATTGCTGCCTGGGCACCGGGCCCGGGGCTGCGTTGTTTACCCTGGCCGGGCGCACGCACTTTGACATGGACGCCCACAATTCCCTTCTCGCGGGCATTCTGGGCAACGTTGCCTGCCATCTGCATTGCTGCATAGGGTGAGCCCTCGTTCCGGTCCTGCTTGACTACCATGCCACCGCTGCTTTTTGTGACAGTCTCTGCGCCAGAGAGATCGGTGATAGTGATGATGGTATTGTTGAACGATGCGAAAATATGTGCAACGCCCCACTTTTCCTTATCATTTGCCGCCATCTTATTTCACTCCTGCCGGTTTGGTGATCCGTGACTTTTCAGGATGTGAGTCACTTAAAAACGGAGATTTGCCGTAATAGGTGATCTGCATCTCTTCGGTCCGGTTCACCCGGTAACCAGGAATACTGACGCGCCTGCCCCCGATTGCGATGTGCCCGTGGGTGATAAGCTGCCGTGCCTGTTTTGGCGACCGGGCAAGCCCTTTCCGGTGAACAAGACTCTGGAGCCGGCGCTCGAGCTGGGTCTGGACCTTGAGTGCCAGTACATCTTCGATATCTGCATCCGGACCAAGAAGTCCCGATCGCTGCATATGGGAGATCAGTTCGGTTTTCTTTGCCTCAAAAAGCGTCCTGTCAATATTGCTTGACATGAGGGCGAGGAGGTCGCGGGCTCCTTTCCGGTACTTTCTCAGGTAGCTCTGCGCTTTCCAGACTTCGCGCTTGTTGCGCAGCCCGTATTCAATGACGAGACGGGTTTCCGATTCGATCCGCGTCTTTTCAAAGGGGCGCTTGGGAGTCTGGTACGATTTGTGATTCTTTCCCGGGTATCCCATGATTAGCTGCCTCCTTCTTTCTTCCTCTTGACACCAACGGTCGTTCCGGTTCTTCCGGTAGACTTGGTGCGCTGCCCGCGGACTTTCTGCCCGGTCTCGTGGCGGATACCACGGTAGCAGCGGATCTTTCTCATGAGGTTGACATCTTCATCCTTTGAGAGTGCTACATCGCCACCTAACAGGTGCTTTGCCTCACCGGTGTAGATATCCTTTGGCCGGTTCGACATCCATGCCGGGATCTTCGATGAGTATTGTTCAACAGCGGTGCGGAGACGGTTGACCGACTCCTCGTCAATACGACCGAGCTGTGCGTATTCGTCGACTTTCGCCATACGGGAAATTACCGTAGAGGTATGCCTGCCTACGCCCATGATGCCGGTCAGGGCAATCCTCACCGATTTGGTTCCATCCAGATCGGTTGTGCCTACCCTTACAAAATATTTTATGTCTTCTTCCTGAGCCATCCAATCCCCTCGTTGTGTGAGATTTTCTCTTTTTAGCGCTGAGGGAGGGATTTGAACCCTCGAGTCCCAGGGGGACACAGGTTTAGCAAACCTGCGCCATACCAGGCTTGGCTACCTCAACAGAGGAATCTCGCATCTTGTACAGACACTCGCAGTGGATAGTCACTGCTCCATGAATGGTGCTTTATAATATGGGCAGGGTCTGGTAATAAGTGTTTGGCAGAAAAAAGTATTCGACAGGTCGGGCTCGGTTTGATATCCTTTCAATAGTTGGACGGATTCGGGCGGAAGCGATACTTACAATCTAAATAAGATTTGCATTGTATTTCAAAAAATGCCATACTATGTTCCAAGGTCCACCGTGTAGGCCCCCGTCGGGGGCGGCGGCGTTCATCATATTTTCGAAGAACGAACACCAACACATGATAACCAGCCACAAGATTCGGGATCACCTTATTGCTGAACCATTCCAATAGCGATATGTGAAACTAATCTGGTCTGCAATTATTGCTGTCCTCATTATTACCTTCGCGATTACCATTGCCATCTATCCTTCAGCTCCGGATCGCATCGCATCGCACTGGAACGCTGCCGGCCAGGTTAACGGCTACATGTCGACGTTCTGGGGGCTCTTTCTCATCCCCTTCATCATGACCGGCTTTGTCGCCCTGCTGGCGGTTGTTCCCCGCATCGACCCGCACAAAAAGAACTACGAGAAATTCGGGAATTATTACGATGGATTCATTCTCCTGTTTACCCTCTTCCTGCTTGCCATTCAGGTCCAGATCATACTCTGGAGCTTCGGGTACCAGATCAGCCCGAACCTTACGTTCCCGATTCTCATCGGAATACTATTTATCTACCTCGGATTTCTCCTTGACCATGCGGAGCAGAACTGGTTTGTTGGTATCCGCACACCATGGACATTGAGCAGTAAATCCGTCTGGAAGAAAACGCATGAACTTGGGGGGAAATTGTTCAAGATAGCAGGAATTATTTCCTTTTTTGGGATATTTGCCGGGATATACGCGCTCTGGTTCGTCCTCGTACCGGCACTTGCGGTTGCGGTGATTACCGTAGCATATTCTTATTACGAGTTTCAGAGGGAATTGAAAAGCGGAGAAAAAGTGGGTTGAGATTTTCAATCTATGATTCTTCGATTTTTTAGTCAACTAATCGGGTAAGGAGAAATACCTGATGAATGAAAATCGGGCGGATTTTTGTCGTCAAATAATGGAGAAGGTTATCGCGTAGATAACGACAATATAGGGAAGAGCCCGCCTCATGGCATCTCCGAGGCACGGCTGGCAGGACGTTTTTTTTAAATTTTTAGTCAATGGTCCGCCGCGGGGGCGTCCCATTGGGGGCGGCGGCGTTCATCGCAATCGCAAAAGAGGAGAAGATGAGTAAATTCGCAATCTAAAAGGGGGGGGATTTGGACATTACAATGCCTCAACAAGCGAACGACGGGTAATCATGCCAAGCAGTTTGCCTTTGTCGACGACGGGGATTGAACTGATATTTTTTTTCAGCATCAAGCTGACAATATCTGCCATTTTTGTATTCCGGTCGATCGTGATGAGGGGGGATGTCATGATTGTCCGTACGATAATGTTGTGAAACCGGAAGTCCTGGTGACGGTCTTCGATCTTCTCCCGGAATTTCCGGAGTGAGACGGCAAGATCAGTTTCCGTGACGATACCAGTGATTTTTTCGCCTTCTGTAACGATAAACCGGGAGATGTTATGTTCCTCCATCAGAGCCTGGAGGTGCGAAAGCCGTTCTTCAGCGTCAATGGTATGGGCAGGTTCTGTCACCCCATCAATATTTCCTCTTGGCTGAAGCACATGGAGTAATTCCCCGTATCCGACCTGCCCGACAAGGCGCTGGTCGCTGTCATGGACTACGACCAGTTTATGCTTTTTTAAGAGAGGGACAACGACCCTTATTTCCTGCCCGGGGGACACTGACGGGATATTCTCCTCGAGCGAACTGGCAACATGAATCTTTGCCGTGGAGATCGTGGCCTTGTGTTTACTCCCCAGCTTATCTGCGATAGATTTGCGGGATATGGTTCCCGCGACCTGGTGACCGGCAAGTACGATTAGCGGATCACTGTTCTCGTTGAGCATCTTATCGAGAGCTTCGTTGATCGACTGCGATTTTGAGATGGTCACCGGCTTTACCATTACATTTTTAACTAACAGGTTCACTGCCATGATTCTTCCTCGTTACCTGCATCAATATTCTTAGCGTTTTTTTTGTGTATGCATTTCTGGCTGACTGGTTTGGCACTCCTGACCCATACGCAAAATCTACAGTGCGTTGACAAGCGACCGGCGCGTGATGATACCCGCCAGCCTGCCCTTATCAACCACAGGAACCGAACTGATGTTCTTTTTCAGCATCAGATCTATTACCTCGGCTACGCTTACTGTCATATCGACTGAAATGAGGGGAGAAGTCATGATGTCCCTGACAATCATATTCCGGATCCGGTGATCCTGGTGCTGGTCCCTCACTGATTTCCGGAATTCCCGCATCGAAACAGCTACATCAGTTTCGGTAACGATCCCTATGTATTTGCCTTGATCCGATACAACAAAGCGGGTGATGTTATCGTCAAGCATGCGGCGACGCAGGTGGACAACACGTTCATCTGCCTCAATAGTGATGACCTTTTCGATAGCACTTTCAATCCCGTTTTCCGGCTGGAACTTTTTCAGCAGATCGCCGGCACTCACCTGGCCGATCAACTTGTGATCACCATCATATACGACGACAAGCTTGTAGTGCTGGAGCAGCGGGATGAGTACGTTAATGCTCTCATCAGGATAGACACTGGTGAATTCTTCCTCAACTACACTTGCCACGTGAATAGCGGTCGGTGCGATAGTCGAGTTCTGTTTGCTGCCCAGCTTCTCGGCTATAGCCTGCCGGGAGACTGTTCCGACTACAGAATTATTATTTACTGCAATAAGGGGATCAATCCCCTCTGCAAGCATTTTATCAAGTGCTTCGGTGATCTTTGCCGATTTGGAGATGGTGGTTGGTTTTGCCATAACATCTTTGATAAAAACTTCTTTTGTCATTTCGCCACTTCCTTTATGATATCATCCCGTTTAATAATTCCAGATATCGCGCCGTTTTCCACAACAACAAGACTGTTGATATGGTTTTTTCTCATCAGTTCGAGGGCATCGGGCAGCAGTGTTTCCGGGGTTACCGTAATAACCGGGCTGGTCATTACATCCTCGGCAATCACTGATTCTACGGTCTGTAAATGGTGACCGCTTATCCCCTCTGCCTGTTCGCGTCTCCGTGTTGTCACATCTTTTTTAACCACCCGGGAAATCGTATGCTCATTATCAAAGAACGCAAGGTTCGTCTCGGTGATTATTCCGGCAACTGTACCATCATTATTCATGACGATAACTTTGTCATCACGTTCGCTCATTACCGAAATCACGTGATCAAGCGAATGGTAACGGCTGATGGTCGCCACATCTTCCATAACATCCTTTACCGGACAGGAAAGGTTCCGGACAAGACCGGACTTCATCAGATCTGTCTTTGTAACTATCCCAACGACATGGCCTGCATCAACCACCGGAACACAACTGATAGTGTTGCCTGAAAAAATACCGGCAATATTCCTGACCCCTGTGTCGGGAGAAACGACGATCGGATCACTCGTTGCAAATACGCCAACCGGGATCTGGTCAACAGGGCGCCGTCGCCATGCCGGTTCTCCCTGGTGGAGGCGGTAGGCGATGTCCTTTTTCGTGAGAATTCCGGTAAGTCTGCCGTCTTCCATCACCAGGACACGTGAGATTTTATGCTTCACCATCAGGTTCCTCGCATAGGCAATTGTCTCAGTGGGGGAGACAAAATAGACCGGTGAAGTCATCACATCATGTGCAAACATTTCAGTCACCCCTTAGCGAATGCCCGGACAAGATCGAACTCGGTGACCAGACCGATCAGCCGAGAGCCCTCGATCACAGGTAATGCGCCGATATTTCTGGTCAGCATCTCCCGGGCAGCCTGGTTGATGCTCTGCATCGGAGGAGTCGTAAAGAGATCCCCGGTGATAAGCGTGCGCACAGGTAATCCCATGACTTCCTCAGCATTACCGGTCGTGAGGAGCGAGAAGACCTCGCGGCTCCCAAGATACTTCATTATGTCCGTGGCAGTTATCATTCCATAGAGCACGTCGTCACTCACCACCGGCAACCGCCGGAACCTGTACTGGATCATATCACGGGCAACGTTCGCTATTGTGCAGTCCGGGCTCGTCACACGGAGCGAGGAACTCATAACATCCTCTACAGTAAGGGAACTTCGTTCCGCACCAAGTACGCGCAGGACGTCACGCTCGGTGACAATACCGTTCAGCACGCCATTGTTGTCAATAATGGGGAGGCCCCCGATCTTTTTTCTCACTATGATATCTACAGCATCGCTGATGCGTGAATCATGTGCAAGGGTAGTAATCTGCTGGGTCATGACGGTACGCACACTTTCGTTGACTGCGGCGAGAAGGTTTCCCCCATGCCTGACCTGTACGAGTTTGAACTTGTCCCCACCTCCCATGAAATTGATCACATCGCCGGAGGTGATGATCCCGCGCAGCTTCTTTGTACCGGCATCGGTCACCGGTAAACGGCGGAAGCCGCATTTTGTCATGATCTCCACTGCCCCGATAATGCTCTGCGTAGGCGGTACCGATATAACGTCATGGGTTGCAATGGCCATGATCTCACCTTCCTGCTGGACAATATGGGATTTGAACTCAACCGGACCCCGGTCAAGTTTTCCCGGCATCTTCAGGAGCCGATCACCCTGTTTGGTGCCCCCCCGCTCATTCTGGTGCATAGTTCCCCTCCGAATAGATCATTGACCCTGATCGTATGATATGTCCCGAATGATACGGGTCATAGCAGATCAGAATTCTTCTCATTTCATGCATGACTGAAAGAATCGTTCATGCAAGGCCTTTTAATACATCGTGCCTGTCAACGATACCGACAATACGGTCCCCGTCTGTGACGGGGAGCCGGCTCACGTCATGTTTTACCAGAAGTTCCGCTGCAGAGCCGATCGGTTCTTCAGGATTAATGGTGACCACATTCTTGGACATAACCTCCTCTATGGTTGTGTGGGCATGACCGGCAATTATCGATTGAACCCGCCGTGTACGGATCAGATCGCGACGGGAAATTATCCCGACAATCCGCTTCTTCTTCACTACAGGGAAAGCAGAAAACCCACTCTCCATGATCATGGTGTAGATCTTCTGGATTGTATCTGTCGGGCTTGCTATCGTTACATTCCTGGTCATGTGAGATGCTACGGTGCCGTGAAGTTCGTGGCGGGAGATGATAACGGGAAATACATCTGACAGGAGTACACCCCCGATAATCCGGGGACTGGGATCAACGACAGCAACGCTGTCAGTCTCGTATTCCCGCATCACTCTCGCCAGCTGTTCGATGGTATCAGCCGAGCTGACCATGGGGGCTTCCTTGACATACCCTTCAACAGTAACATTCGATTTTGTCGCAGTTACCCGCAGCCCATCCGTGAGGTCAATATAACCGAGGAGATTTTTTTTCCCATCCACGACATAGACTTCGCGGAACTTTTCATCTCGCAGGATTTGCCGTGCCTTGGTTATCTGGTCATTATATTTCAGCACAGGGATCCCGATCATGAAATCCTGTGCTGTTTTCATGTAATAGTATCCTCATCACGGCAGCGGGGACAGATCAGGAGATTGTCTACCCGCTTGAGATCATCAGACATCTGACTGCAGCGATTGCACATGCCCTGCTCAACCAGTTCTTCGCGGTTGATCTCGACAAGATCGGTGAGGATATCATTGAGCTCATTGGATACGGTAAGAAGATCACGCACGGTAACTATCCCGATAACCTTCTTCTTAGCATCGATCACCGGCAGTCTCCTTACCTTATGCTTCACCATCATATGGGCTGCATCACCTACAGTTTTGTCCGCACTCACCGTAATGAGTGGCGTACTCATGATTTCTTTTACGTGTACGGTACTTGGTTTGAGATCTTTAGCCACCACCTTGCAGGTAATATCTTCTTCAGTAACAATACCAATAGGCTTGCCGTCTGAGAGGATGATAACGCTGCCAACTTCATCATGGCACATGGTTTTTGCCGCTTTGGCGACCGTCGCCTCGATGCCAATCATGGTCGGGTTGGTTTTCATCACTTCTCTGAGGGGGATCTGGGTCTCAATCCGCATTTCATTGGATGTCTTTTTCATGAGTCACCTCCTTGAAGTGCTTGTTCTGATGATTACAATTAGCATACTCCCCTTCTCTTGTATAAATACAATTTGGCCGAGGGCGATCATGCTGCACAGTAACATCGTGCCGGTATCAAGAACAATTTACGGGGAAGTCAGGAAAGGCGTATTATAAGAAACCTAATTAAAGAGCGATTTCTATACACTACTAACGAATTATGGTGAATTCTTTGTTCCTTTGTACGATGCGTAGCCAGGGGGGTTTCTAGATGAAGAGAGTTTATCAGGCCTATGGTAAGGCAAAGAAGAAATTTTCCAAGTTCCTCACCAGGTTTTTTAAGAAGAAGAGGACCCGTATCGGCATATACGGCCCACCCAATGCTGGCAAGACAACGCTTGCAAACCGCATAGCCCGGGACTGGACGGGGGATGCCGTAGGCCCGGTGAGCGAGATCCCACACGAGACCCGAAGGGCAAGGAAGAAAGACGATATCATCATTTCGGGAGCAAATGGCAGCACAATCATGATTGATATTGTCGATACCCCGGGGGTGACCACCAAGATTGATTACCACGAATTCCTGGAATTCGGCATGGAGAAGGATGAGGCGATCATCCGCGCCCGGGAAGCAACAGAAGGAGTCGCTGAGGCGATGCACTGGCTTCGCGAGGATATTGACGGGGTCATCTACATGCTGGATGCAACCATGGATCCATTCCTTCAGGTCAATATCATGATGATCGGTATCATCGAGAGTCGCAAACTCCCGGTTATTATTGTGGCAAACAAGATCGATCTCGCCGATGCAGTCCCTGCCCGCATAAGGAGTGCATTCCCGCAGCATCCGGTTGTCGCTATCTCCGGCCTTGAAGGGCGGAATGTTGAGAACCTCTACGAGACCATGCTTGAGTGCTTCGGGTGAGGAGTATGCCGCACAAATGTACAAAATGCGGACGGGAATACAAGGCTGGTTCAACGGAGATCCTGAAAGGCTGCGCGAGTTGCGGGGGGAAAAAGTTCCTCTATGTAAAAGACACAGAAATCAACAGGGATGTTCTGGAAGAGAAGTCCATCTCTGAGATTGCTGATGAGTCTCACGAGGATATTCTTGAGATCATAGAGCCAAAGAAAAAAGAACAGGTTGAAATGTATGACCGGGTAGAGACGATCCGTATTGTCTCTCCGGGAACCTACGAGCTCAATCTCGAAAAGATGGCACAGAGCGACCAGCGGATCGTGAGCGTGGGTAAAGAGGGAAATTACATCATTGATATCATGTCTATGGCAAAAGACGAGCAAAAAAAGAAGAAAGGAAAGAAGTAGGCTTTATTTTTATTTTGTCGCTAATTCATTTCTTATCCCGTCATAAGATGCGGGCAGTTCAAGTTTTTTGAAAAATTCATCGGTAAAAGCGAGGCTGTTTTCCACCGCCCATTCTGCGCAGCCGTGCCCAAAACAGATATCCGGAAAAAACGGGCTGTTTTTCTGAGCAAGAGGGTTTCCCGGAAATTTGTTTTTGAGCATTCTCTCCATTTTTTCTTCGTGAGTCTCACTGCTGACCCCGGACAATCCGCCTTTTTGAATAACGATCCATTCCCGTTTGTAATGCATCAGGAAATTCCGGATTTCAATTAAGTTCCTGATAGTCGAAAAAACGGGATTGTCGTCATCGAACACGGGTTTTTCGGTAATTATGAGTATCTTCTGGTACCTGTTTGCCAGAGGGGCGCGATCAAAGTTCTTTTCGTTTCTCCATTTCTCACCGATGGTTTTCAGGAGCTCTTCATTTTTTTCATCCGAAAAGAAATAGGCATCATCCGCTGCATCTGCATGGAGCTCATTGATAGTGGATTCAAGGAATGCAACTGACGACAGGACAGAATTGAGAATGAATACTTCGTGGCGGAGGCGTGCTTCTTCGGAAATTCTGCCGGAATCCAGATACTTTTTTTCGATCCGGTAACCCAGCCTGCACAACAGCGCAGCAGACTGGATATACCTGACAGAGAAACAGTCCCGGAACCTGATAGGGGATTCATCGCCAGTCGTTTCCAGAGAGATTTTATTCATCCTGATAGTTCTTTTCTTTTCCCGGGCAAAAAAGGCAGGGGGAGCTGGATAAAGGAGAAGAGGGGTCGGGTTCATACAACCAAAAAATGCATGAAAAATCAGGATCTGGCCTCCAGGACAGCAGGTAAAAAGATCGGATTTAAGGAATTCCGTATATCGTGATATGAGATGACGAATGGATGCGATGAGGGAACAGTACCTGTCCCCCGATACCCGTTTGAATTTATCGTAATGATGATGTGTTAACCTGTTCGTGGTTATCGCATTCGGGGAACCATAGCGGCGGGGGGGCGAAACCTGTGAGCGTTCAGATTGGTATGTAATAGTTCTCCGGATGCTTCTTCCGCTATTTCATGGCTTAAAAAACAGCACTGCCAGGACAATAATGATGAGGATGATGCCAATAATTGCATAAAGAAGGTTTTTTCCCAGTGCTGGTTTTCTTTGTGATCGGCGTATAAGATTCCGGATATTCACGATCTCACTATGCGATTCTTCAACAGAATCCCGGATCTGGCGAAGTAAGACATATTCATCTTCAGGAAATTTATTTCCGCAGTGTAAACAGAACGCTGCACTGTTTTCGTGCGTTAAATTTCTGCAGCACTCACACATTTTCACCATTGTTGCTCAACTTTTATGCACGACACCGCACAGATAATATTCTATGAGGGCCGGCAGGTTAATAAATTGAACGTTATCGATTCTCAAAAAGGGCACCAGATTCTTTGGTAAAAGCGTAAAATACGAGGTACCTGAATAAAAAACAGCATGGGTATATCTTCAAAACTTCCTTCCCGAGTGTCCTGGTTGGCCTGCCAGTTTGAGAACAGGAGTGATACCGGACACGGTTAAGAGGTTACCGCGAACTCTTCATGAAACTCATAGGAACGAACAATAAACAGGATCTTGTTTTTCAGATATCAGTAAAATATACCGTGCGCAAAAAAAGACCGGCTTCTTTTTAAAATTCCCCGTGAGATGATACAAGACCAGCAATCTGTTCAGATACGACCAGGAGCGATCTTTTTATTTCAGATAAACAGTATTAACGTTAAGAGTGCCCCCATGTTGGAAAAAGTGTTAGTTGCCCTGGATTTTTCGCTGTATTCACAAAAAATCCTCGATCGCATCAGTGAGATTCCCGGAATACAGGAAGTCGTTCTCGTTCATGTCGTGGATGCCAACCGCCCTGCGAGACTGGACTGGACGCACGGGAGCCCGCATATTGTAAATACCCAGGCTCTCCTGGAAGAGAAAAAAACATTTCTTGAGCACCTGGGCATAAGGGCGAGCATACGCGTTGATGTGGTAGTCAATGCGATTACGCAGAGCCCCATTTCACAGGCTATCCTGGAGATTGCCAACACCGAAAAGGTATCCCTGATTGTCATTGGTGCCCGGGGCATCAACCCGATCCAGGAACTTCTGCTGGGGAGTGTTTCTTCTTCAGTAGTCCGGTATGCAGCCACAAATGTACTCATTATGCATTTTCCTCAGGACTCCGTCGATCCCAAAGAATCACCTGCTTCTCCTTACCCGAAACTGTTTTCGAAAGTGCTGGTGCCTACAGATTTTTCCCGCTCCGCAGGCGATGCTTCAGCATTTATAAAAAAGATTCCCGGGATCAAAGAGATCGTTCTCCTGCATGTTGTCAGTCGCGCAGAATCAGAACAGGATATCGAAGTTCATATCAAAACCGCAGAAATCAGGCTTGAGGAGATGAAAAAAGAGTTATCCGGTACTGGTGCTGATATAAAACTTCGCGCTGGGTCAGGAGATCCGACAGAGATGATACTCTCTGTGGCAGATGATGACGAGGTGTCCCTTATAGCGATGAGCGCCTTTGGCGTGGACCGGATACGGGAGCTCGTGCTTGGAAGCACTACATTTGCCGTCGTAAGAAAAACAAAGAAACCGGTTCTCATCATCCGTACCGGACTGGAAAGCAAAACAAGCTGAATATTAGGTCCCTTTACGTGCCCCGGAGGAGGTGTTTTTCCCGATCCTGATGTATCTGATGTTGTCTGAATATCCCGGTGCCTCTCTCCGGGGATGCAATGAGGTTAAAGAAAAGATATTTTTAATCTAAAAAAAACGGATTGAAAAATTAGTAATCTTCCATGCCGGGGGGCATTCCGCCGGGGGGCATGCCGCCACCAGGTGAGCCTGATTGAGAAGATGCAATGACATCGTCAATACGGAGGATCATCACGGCCGCTTCTGCCGCACTTGATATTGCCTGCGTCTTTACCCGCAGCGGTTCAACGACACCGGCCTTGAGCATATCTACGGGTTTCCCCTGAAAAACATCGAGCCCGAAATTCTTCTTCCCCGCTTCGTGCGCAGCACGGATTGCAACAAGCATATCAATGGGGTCGAGTCCTGCGTTTTCAGCAAGCGACCGGGGGATGACTTCCAGAGCTGCGGCGAATGCTTCAATCGCGAGCTGGACACGACCTCCTTCCTGCGATGCATATCTCCGCAGCTGGAGCGAGAGTTCGGTCTCGGGGGCTCCGCCACCGGCAACG
>Ga0326726_10002080_pt1 | contig 18566 bp, 16 predicted proteins | sample MHFenrmetagenome_2_FD_207603 | JGI IMG/M metagenome (GOLD analysis project Ga0326726, IMG submission 207603) | Lab enriched peat soil microbial communities from Michigan Hollow, Ithaca, NY, United States - MHF15MN | ecosystem: Environmental > Terrestrial > Soil > Wetlands > Peat | place: USA... | reverse complement strand
CGTCACGCCACCGCCTGATCACGGTCGGCGAGGACACGCTGCAGTGGAACGAGCAGCTCCTCAAGGACATGCCCGACACCGTCGTGCTCGATCGCGTGCCCCCGACGTACGACACCTGGCCGCCCGAGTCGCGGACCGCGCGCGCCGTCTACATCCGCGCCCAGTTCATGCACATGCCGCTCGTCACCGACGGCATCGTGTTGCCCTCGCTCCTGCGCCTGTTGCCCGTGGAGCTGCTCGCCGACGAGCCGTGGAAGCAGCCGCTCGGTGCCCTGCCGCAGCCCGATGCCGCGATCGACGCCCCGGCGACCGACTAGGGAATCAACGTCCCGCCGAGGCTGGCGCCGTCGGCGCACAGATCTTCGGGGGCGTTGTTGTAGTGGTTGCTCGCGAAGGTGTGGAGGTACGGATCGACGCACGTCGCGGTGTAGTTGACGTCCCACGCGACGGCGGCGACCGTGATGCCGTCGGGGAGGAGCGGATCGGCGGCGATGATCGCGCGATTGCGCACGGGCGCGGTGCACGACGGGTCGGTGGGCATCGCGTCGACGATCGCGGCGAGGCCGTCGGTGATCTCGGGACACGGGGTGGTGCCGCAGTTGTAGAGCAGGATGATCGCACCGTGCTCGGCATCGTGGAGCCAGAAGCCGCGATCGAGCGCGGTGTAGGCGCGGTCGTAGGCCGCCCAGATCGGGTAGTGCTTGCCGGTCGCGGGCGGATTCGACGACCACGTGATCGGCGTGCCGACGTTGACGTGGATCCCGGCCTCGTTCGCGATCGCGGTCTCGAGCCCGTCGCAACCACCGACCTGGATCGGCCCGGTCGGCGCAGGCGGTGCGCCACAGGCGATCACGACCGAGGCGAGCCACGCGCGCTTCACGCTGTCACCATACCGCAAACGTGCGTTAATGCCGTCGTGGAGCGCGAGGCCCGCGGCCAGCTCGTACGCGCGATCGCCATCGCGGCGGTGCTGTTCGCGGTCGCGTACGTGTTACCGGGGGTGCGGCACCGGCTGATCGCTGCGGTGACGTCGTGGGATGCCTCGCCGAGCGAGCCGGCGCGCTTGCCCCCGGCGGACGGGCCCGCGCTGTCGGCCGCGCCGCGCGTGCGGGTGATCTTGATCGATGGCCTCGCGGCCGAGACCGCGCGCACGTTGCCGGCGTGGTCGGCCACGTGCCAGCGCGGCGTCGCGCTCACGATGGACGTCGGGTTCCCGACGGTGTCGCTCGCGGTCGAGGCCGCGCTGTGGAGCGGGCTCACGCAGCAACAGAGCGGCATCGTGTTCCGCTCGGATCATCCGCTCGAGCCGCCGCTCGCGGGGATCCCCGCGCAGGTGCCGAACAGCATCGCGATCGCCGAGGATCACGGCTACATCGTGCGCTCGCTCGGGTTCGCCACCGCGCTGCCGGCGGCCGATCCCGCAGACCACGCCCGCGATGCCGACGCCGCGACGTGGAAGACCACGTGGCAGGCGCGCGCCACGGAGGCAGTCGCGAGCGACGCGCGTCTCGTGTTCGTTCACCTCCTGCGCGTCGATAGCGCGGGCCATCACTTCGGGCGCGACTCGAGCGAGTACCGCGCGATCGCCGGCGAGGCCGACGCGATCCTCGGCGGGCTCGTCGCGACCGCCCCGGATGCGCGGTGGTTCCTGCTCTCGGATCACGGCCACCTCGCGGCCGGTGGTCACGGCGGCGAGGAGCGTGACGTCCGGCAGGTCGAAGCCTGCGTCGCCGGCCCCGGGCTCGAGGCGCTCGTCGCCGCGGCCGGGAGATCGACCGCGACGGGGCCCCACAAGGGGCCCGGGCCGCGCGTCCACGTCGTCGACGTCGCGCGTGCGATCGCCGATTCCGTCGGCGCGAAGCTCGATCGCGGCTCGCTCGCCCGCCCGCTCGCCGGCGCGGTGATCGCGCCGCTGGCGGACGATCAGGCGGTGCCGCCGCGGTCGCGCGCGGCGCTGGTCCTCGCGATCGTGATCGTCGTGCTCGGGTTCGCGCTCGGTTCGTGGGTCACGCCCCGGTGGTGGCTGCAGCCGTGGTGGTTCGCGCTCGCGCTGCTGTCGTTCGTGATCGTGCGCGGCCCGCCGACGCTGTCGATGCCGGCCATCTGGGGGCCGACGGGACGCGCGATGTACGTGACGTGGCTTCCTGCCCTCGCCGTTGCCGCCGCCGCCACCTACGTCGCGCTCGGGCGGACCACGCTCGTCCGCGCGGTGACCGGTCAGCTCGCGCTGCCGTACGCGACGCTGGCCGCCGCGCTCGCCGTGTGCGGCGCGTGGCCGGTCCTCGTCGGTGCCGAGGTCGCGCCGGTCGTGCCGACGTTCACGGCGTGGCTGTCACCGCTCGTGCTCATCGCGGCGCATGGCTCGGCGGCGGTTGCGCTTGCTGTTCTCGGAAGGTCCGTCCGGTCGGCGTTCGGTCGACCTTCACCGCCGGAAACTCCGCGTAGCGCGCCCGCAGCCTCGTGACGAGGTCGCCGTGCGTCGCCGCGAGGTCGGCGTGCTCGCTCGGATCGCGCTCGAGATCGTAGAGCTCGACCACGTCGTCCGCCGGCCGGACGAGCAGCTGATACGGCCACTCGACCACCGACCACTGCAGCTCCTCGTGTATGGCGATCGCACGTCCATGCGGACGATCGGGCGCGTCGAAGATCGCCGGGACCAGATCCATGCCGTCGAGCGGTTGCATCGCGGTGGGCGCGCCGACCAGATCGAGCAGCGTCGGTGCGAGATCGACGAGCGACACCAGATCGGTGCGCTGCCCCGGCGCCACGCCGGGGATGTGGATCGCGAGCGGCACGCGGACGAGCGGCCCGTACGCGACCTGGCCGTGAGTGTCGAGCAAGCGCGGGTCATCCGCGAGCGCCTCGCCGTGATCCGAGACGAACAGCACGATCGTGGAGTCGGCGAGCCGACGCTTCGCGAGCTCGTCGAGCACGCGCCCGACCTCGGTATCGATCGCCCCCAGGAGCGCGCGGTACTTGTGGATCACCGGCGAGCCACCGTCGTGCACCGCGTCGAGCAACGCCTTCGGCACGTCGATCTGGTGGTGCTCGTGAACATCGAAGTAGTGCAGCCACACGAACGCCGGCTTGCCCGCCGCGTCGTCGAGCGCGTGCACGCCCTCGAGCGTGGTCGCCGCCGCGCTCACGTGATCGCCGACATCGGGCACGTCCCAGTCGGTGTGCACGGTCGAGAGCTTGTCGACGCCGCGCCCGAGCAGCGTGTCACCGACGTAACGCGTGACCTCGCCGGGAAGCGCCGCGTAGGTCCGCCGCCCGGACCCGCGCAGCGCCTCGATCAGCGTCGTGGCGACCGGCTGATACGGATCGAACCGCCCGGTGAGGATCGTCGACAGCGACACGTCGGTGCCCGACGCCGGCGCGATCACGCGCGTGAACCACACCGAGTCATCGAGCAGCTTCGTGATGTGCGGGAAGTCCGCGCGATGCGCCGCGCCCGGCGCCAGCAGATCGAACCGCAGCGCGTCGACCGAGACGAGCACCACGGTCATCTGTTTCGCGTGCTCGAGCACCGGCGCGACCAGCGCGGACCGTCGCCACGCGTCGCGATCGGCGGCGCGAGCGACCGGCGTCGGCGCCAGCGCGATCGTATCGAGACCGTCGCAGTCCTGATCGATGCCGTCGCCGGGGATGTCGATCGCACCCGGATGGCGCGTCGCGTCGAGGTCGTCGCAATCGCCGCCGCCGAGCAGCGCCGACGAGCCATCGCGATCGAGGTCCGCGATCGCGCGCCACACGCGGACCAGATCGCGCGTCTGATCGCCGTAATTCGCCAGCAACCGCCGATCGGAAGCCCCGTGCAGGCCGTACAGCGTCGCCGCGATCGTCGTCCCGATCACCATCCCGGCGACCACCGCGGTCACGAGGCTCGGCACCGTCGCGCGCCGCGCGATTCGCACGGCGATGCCGACGAGCACGACCAGCGTCACGGTCGCGCCGGCGTGCGCGGTGGGATAGCCCGTGCGCAGGAGATTGCGCTCGGCCCAGACCACCCCACCGACCGCGCCGGCGATCGCGATCACGCCGATCGAGCGCGCGATCAGATCGCCGCTCGCGAGCACGCGCCGGCCGAGCGCGACCGCGATCGCGACGACCAACCACAACACGAGCGGCAACAGGACCGGCGCCTGGCGCGCCAGCGGCAACGTCTGCGCGTACGCACCGTCGAACAGCGAGCTCGCGACCGGCACCGTGACGGCGAACGCCGGCAGCGCGATCACCAGCGCGGCGAGCCACCACGATCGGTCCACGGCCAGCCGCTGCATCACGCCGATCACGACGCCGGCCGCGAGGCCGGTCGCGGCAAAGACCGGCACCACCGCCAGGGCGAGCGACGCGGAGCCGAGCCGCGCGGCATCGAGCCCCCCGATCACGAGCCCGCCGATCACGTGCGCGATGACGATCCACGCGATCGGTGGCCTCGCCGAGCCACCGGTGGCGCTCGAACGGCCAGACAACGACATCTACACGATCAGACCACGCGAACGCGATCGAGGGAAGTTAACCTCCACCCGTGCTTCGCCCCGCCCTCGTGCTCGCGCTCCTTGCTGTGCCTCGCGCCAGCCGAGGCGACGATGGCGCGAAACACCCCACATCGGACCCACCGGTCGACGTCGATGGCCTCGGGGTGCTCGCCGTGGCGCGCGGCCAGGAGTTGTTCGTAGATGGCAGCTTCGCGTACGCGGATGGCAGCGATGCCGCCGCGCTCGCGGCCGGCGCGCGCCTGCGGGTCGGGCGGACCGGCTTCGTGGAGGGCACGCTACCGGTCGGCTGGCAGCTCCAGTCCGGTGCGTTCGCGCTCGGCAACGTGATGGTCGGCGGTGGCTTCTTGCCGGCGAGCGGGCGGCTCGTCGGGATCGCGGTGCGCGTGGCGGCCGCGACCTCGCCGAACCTCGGCACCGGCCTTCAGACGGCGACCGCGCTCGCCGCGCCTCGGCTCGCCGATCCCGAGCTGTGGCTCGCGCACTCGACCTCGGCCGAGCTCGTCGCCGATTGGCGGTGGCGCGGCGACACCACCTGGCTCCAGGCCGAGGCTGGGGTCGCGGGCTGGTGGACGCTCGAACGCTACGAGACCGTCGTGCGTGCGAGCTTCGCCGGCGGCGTGCGGGTCGCGCCGTGGCTCGATCTGACGGCGAGCTTCGTGACGCGCTCGTACGTGCTCGCGCGAAATCCCGGCGAGGAGTTCGTGCACTCGCTGATGCTCGGCATCGTGTCGCACAACACGCGGGGCCAGCTCGCGCTGCGCCTCGAGGTCCCGATCGATAACTCGGCGCGCACCGACAATCGCTTCCTCGTCGGGCTCGAGCTGCGCGGCCGCTGACGTACTTCTTCGTTCGCCGGTCCTCCGGACCGGCTCACTTGTTCGGCGGATACTTCTGCAGCTTGCGTTGCAGGCTGCGGCGATGGATGCCGAGCCGGCGCGCGGCCTCGGAGATGTTGCCGCCGGCGTCGGAGAGCACGCGGTTGATGTGCTCCCACTCGGCGCGGGCCAGCGACGGCGCGCGATAGTCGTGATCCGGCGGCTCGAGCGGCGGGGCCTCGCCACGTGCGAACGAGGCGACGATGTCGTCGGCGTCGGCGGGCTTCGACAGGTAGTAGGTGGCGCCGAGGCGCACGGCGTCGATCGCGGTCGCGATGCTGCCGTAACCGGTGAGGACGACCGTCTTGGTCGCCGGGTCGATCTCGCGCAGCGCCTTGACGAGCTCGAGCCCGCTCTTGCCTGGCATCTTGAGGTCGACCACCGCGAACTCCGGCGATTCCGTGGTGGCGAGGGCCACGCCGCTGTCGTGATCGTGCGCGGTCCGTACGTCGTAGCCGCGGTCGACGAACGCGCGCGCCAGGCGCGTGCGATACACCTCGTCGTCATCGACGATCAGGATCGAGGGCTTCTGCTCCGCGGTCGTCGTCATGCTGGCTTGGATACTATGCGGCCCGGACTCGATTCGCGCATCCGGTTGGGTGCGACGATCTGTCCAGGACCGGCGACATCCGTCGGAAGCTGCACGCGCACCTCGGTCCCACCCTCGATCGAGTCGATCGTGAGGTTACCACCGACGCCCTCGACCACCGCCCGGGCCAGAAACAGCCCGAGCCCCATGCCGCGGCCGGGGGCCTTGGTCGTGAAGAACGGCTCGCCGATCCGATCCTTCACCTCGACCGGGATCCCGCCGCCGCGATCGCGGATCACGATCGTGAGCCATTCGCCGCCACGGCGCACGCTGACCACCACCGCCGCGGTCGGCGGCGAGGCGTCCTGCGCGTTGGTGACGAGCGACCGCAGCGCCTGGCTGACGGCGCGAGGCGGCACGCGGATCGCCGAGGCGGCCACGTCGTCGGCGAGCTCGCGCATCACGCGCGGGGTCTCGCGGATCCCGACGAGCGTCTCGTCCAGGAGCTCGCCGACCGAGCACGACGCGATGTTCTCGCCGACGGTGCCGGCGCCTTGCGCCATCTGCTCGAGGATCGTGCGGCAGCGGCCGACCTGCTCGCGAATGAGCCGCGCGTCAGCGGCATGGTCGCCGGTGAGCGCGCGCTCGAGCTCCTTGGCCGCGAGCGCCACCGTGCCGAGCGGCGTCGATAGCTCGTGCGCGGCGCCGGCCGCCATCGTCGCGAGCGACGCGAGGCGCTCCTGGCGCGCGGCGAGCCCGCGTGCATCGGTCAGCTCGCGCTCGCGCTCGCCGAGGGCGCTGTTGATGCGCTGCAGGAAGTGAACGACGAAGCCCGACGCGACACCGAGCGCGACCCACGCGCCGATCGCGCGACTGTCTTCGGGGATCTCGAGCGGCATGTGCGCGACGAGCAGGATCCCGAACCCGACGAACGACAGCCCGGTAAGCATCCACGTCCACCGCGCGCGCACGATGACCGCGGCGAGCGCGATCTGCACGAGGTAGAGGAACGCGAACGGGTTGTGCGGTCCGCCGGTGAGATACAAGAGGCCGGTGAGCAAGGCGATGTCGAGCATCATCACGAGCCCGAGCTGCCATTCGTGCACCGGCTTGGTCGCCTCGTGCGACGGCCCGAGGCGGAACGAGCCCGGCGCGATGCCTCGGCGGCGATCGCCGAAGTAGTACTGCTCGATCACGAGATTCGACACCAGCCCGACCCCGATCACGGCGAGCAGCGGCGCGATCGGCAACCGACCGCCGAGCAGGAACTGAGCGGCGAGCACGGTCACCGCCTGCCCGGCCACCTCGGCCCAGCGCAGGCGCGCGAGCCACTGGATGTTGACCCAGTTGCGCTCCGGGATCGGTGTCGGCCGCACCACGGCGCACCCTACCCTGCAACCCCCGAAAACGCGAACGGCCCCGGTCTGGGGCCGCCGCTGTGTTCGCCGAACGGCGACTACTGCTTGGGAGCCTCGAGGGTCTTGAGGCCCTTGTCGATGATCCACTGCTGGTAGTACTGCGCGGCCGGCGTGCCCTGCCCGATGCGGTCGTTCGCCTTCTTCAGCTCCTCGTCGATGAGCGACACGAAGTTGTCGATCGGCATCGCGCCCGACATGAAGCGACCGTTGATGAAGAACGACGGCGTCGCGCCGACGCCGAGCTGCTGGAGGTCCCGCATGTCCTTCTGCGTGAGCTGCTGGCAGTCCTTCATGTCGGCCTTGAACTTGTTCGCGTCGAGCTGGAGGTCCTGCGCGAAGCCGAGGACGATCGGGCAACCCGCCGCGCTCTCCCAGCACTTCTGCCCGGCTTCGGCGTCCTTGTCGTAGTTGTGGGCCTTGAAGCCCTTGTCCCACAGGAGCGCGTCCATCTGCGGGCCCTTGCCCTGCTTCGCGGCCGCGCAGAACGCGAGGGCGCCGGCGGTGGCGACCTGCGGGTGCACGACGAACTGCTTGTAGACGACGCGGAGGTCGTTGCCGTACTTCTTGCGGAGGTCGTCCATCGTGTCGCGGACCTTCTCGCAGTACGGGCACGCGTAGTCGTACGCCTTGACCAGCGTGACCTTCGCGTCGGCGGGGCCATCGAACGGGTCGCCATCGACCGGCACCGCGTACGTCTTCGCGCGATCCGGCTCGGGACGCGACGGCCGCTGCGGCTGGGCGGCACCACGGGCGCCGCCGCCCGCGATGAGCGAGTCGATCTTCTTGTTGAGCGTGTCGATCTTGTTCTCGAGGCTCTTGGTGTCTTGCTGGCAGGAAGCCAGGGACGCGATCGCGGTCAATAGGACAAGCTTCTTCATCGATCCACTCCTTCGACTTGATGGCAACTCGCCGATTCGGGCGAAGAGTAAGCCTCAGCCCGCTCGCAATTGCAACACAGGGGTTCCGACAGCAACGTCTCCAGCTCGACCTCGCTCTCGGAAGAGAGGCCAGGCACGAGACCCGAGGCCAGCTCGTCGGCATGTTTGCGCAGCTCGGCCTGCAGCTCGCAGGCTTCATCGCGGGACAGGGTGCCGTCGCCGTCGAGATCCGCTTCCGGATACGACAGGAACAGCGCCTGGCCGAGCTGGGGCGTGTAATGACACGTCGGCTGCTCGCCGCGCGCCGAGGCCGTGCGCGCGCCGCCGAGCGACATCGCGACGAACGCCGCGAGCACGACGCGCTGGAGCCAGCTGATCCGCGGCCGCGCCGGCGGACCGAGCACCGCGGCGACGCGCGCGTCGAGCGCGGGCGGCATGGCCATCGCGAGCGCGTGCGCGTGCGGCAGCTCGGCCATGCGGACCAGCAGCCGCGCGTACACGGGCCGCGGCACGTCGCCGGCCTCGAGCGCCCACGCATCGCACGCCGACTCGCGCGCGAGCTCGAGGCGACGCGACACCCGGCGCACGACCGGCCAGAAGAACAGCAGCGCGCCCGCGATCACCTGGACGACGCGCGCGAGCGCATCGCGGCGCCGGAGGTGGGCGAGCTCGTGGAGCAGCGTGGCTTGGAGGAGCGCCGGCTCGTCGAGCAGCGACCTCGGGATCACGATCGTGGCGCGCACGAGCCCGACGACGTGGGGCCCCATCGCGGAGCCGGTGACGATCGCCAGCTGCGGCGTACGCACGCCGACCCGCGCCGCCAGCGTCGCGACGAGCTCGTGCGTCGGTCCAGGCGTGCCGGCCGTGCGCGCGTGCGTGTCCGCGACCGCGCCACGTGCGGAGGCAGCGGTCCGGCGATGCGCGACGATCGCGCGCGCGACGATGATCGTCGCGATCACGGCCCACACGAGCCCGAGCCCGAGCCACGCGATCGCGGGCCCCAGATGTGGTGCCGGCGCCGCGGGCTCGAGCGCCGGCGGTCCCGAAGCCGCGGCTGCACCGCCGCCACGTGCGGTCATCACCGCGATCAGATCCGAGAGCGACCACGGCAGGCCCGGGCCCCACGGCAGCGCGAACTTCAGCATCACGACGAGCCAGATCGCCGCGTGCCACGCCGGTCGCAATCGACCGGCCGCGCGCGTCAACACCAGCGCGATCAGCGCCAGCACCGTGCCCTGCACGGCCATCATCGCCAGCGTCCCGAGCCACGCCTTCGCGATGCCACCCGCGGTGACGAGCGTCGCGGTCATCGCTTCTCCTTGCGCCGCGTCCGGGTCGCGGACGCCTTCTCGGCCGCGTCGATCTTGCGCTCGATCGCGCGCAGCTCGTCGCGGGTGAGCGATTCGTCCTCGACCAGGTGCAGGACCAGCGAATCGGCCTGACCGTCGAACACGTCGCGGACGAAGTCGCGGAGGCGATCGGCGAGCACCGACTCGCGGCGATGAGCCGGGCGGTACACGAACGGCTCGCGCATCTTGTCGACCTCGACCGCGCTCTTGGTGGCGAGCCGACCGAGGAGGGTCATCACGGTCGTGTACGCGAGGTCGTTGCCGCGAGCCTGCAACGCGGCGCGCACGTCGGCGACCGAGCCGTGACCGAGCTCCCACAGCGCCTTCATGACGCGGAGCTCTGCGGGGGTGAGGTCGGGGCAGCGGGCCATGGGGCGGTCGATTGGTTACGACGTCCTTCGTAGCATTACTACAACCGTAGTTTTGAGTGCAAGCCGAATCTCGCGCTGCAACGGTTCGTCTCAAACCGACCGGGTCACGCCCGCATTCCTGCGACCCAGATCACGACGACCACGGGCGAACCGCCCCAGCTTACCGAGCGGCCGCTCGAGCTCGACCAGCGGCAGGTACGCGAAGCCGAACAGCGCATACGGAAACAGGATGTTCATCAGCAGCACGACGCCGACGTGAAACAGCCACGCCGCGATCGCCCACATCAAGCCGAGCCGGTGCCCGATCCGGCCACCGACCAGCGCGATCGGCGCCCCGAGCTCGACCACCAGCGTCGCGAGCGACAAGCCGGTGAACACCCAGCCGTGGTCGAGCAGCGGCGTCGCGAGGATCGCGACGTCCTCGCCGAGCAACGCCTTGCGCAGGTTGTCGATCGCGATCTGGTTGCGGAGCTGATCGCCGTCGAGCCACGCGGCGCCCGCGAGCTTGAGCTTCGCGACGCCCGCGACCACATACGTCGCCGCCGTCAGCGCGATCATCAACTTGATCGCCCATCCGTATCCGGCCGGACGCGACACCGGGCGCGCCCGGACGGCCCACGCGTCCGCCGCCGGGCTGACGGCGAGCGCGAACACGTGCAGCACCAGGAGGTTCTCGGTGTGAAACGTCTGCCCCCACGACGTCCGGTACGTCAGCGTCCACAGCAGCGCCACCGCCGCGAGCGGCCCCGTGATCCGGAACGCGACGCCGAGCGTGAACGCGATCGCGAGCCCGATCGTCGCGATGACGATCGCGACCACGACGACACCCGGCAGCGGCGCGCCCAGCACGCTCGCGACCCCGATCGGATCGAACGAGCCGCGCGGCAAGCGCGTGACCGACACCAGCTCCGGCAGCCGCGCGACCAGATATCCGCACGCGTAGGTCCCGATCACGATCCGCAACGCCGCGAGTCGCTCCGCCGGCGCCGGCGCGAAGAACCAGTCCACGACCCGCTTCATCCAAGCTCTCGGTGGCGACGCGCGAGCGCCGACCTGTGGCGAGCACCTGATCGCAGGGTCCTCTCCCGAGAACCGTTAGTACCGTGTACTAACGAACAAGGTCGCGAGGTTGCACGTGCGTCGACTGTCCGGATCTCGGACGAGCGAGAGCGGCGCTCGCTCGAACCCGCAACGTAGCGAGACCACTCGTTAGTACACGGTACTAACGGACGTGAGATGAGGAGTGTCTGATCACAGCCGCTCATCTTCGGCCTCGCACCACGCGGCAGCGCCAGCGCTCGTACTCGCGACCGAGCCTGTCGTGGGTGAGGAACTCGATCGCGTCGTGAGTGCCGGTGACGATGCGCACGGTGGTGATGTCGCCCTGCTCGCGATCGCGCGCGATGGCCGCGGCGACCTGCTCGCACAGCGGTGCGAGTGCCTTCGGGCCGGCGTTCACGGCGTCGTTGATGATCGCGCCGGCCTGGAGCACCTCGCCGGTGCCGACGAGCGCGGGTGCGATCGGCCGGCGGTCGCCGCGCTCGGTGAGCCCGACCGCGTAGTCGAGCGTCAGCGTGGTCGGGCGCCGGACCGCGAACATCGGATAGGTCGACAGCGGGAAGCTGTCGCGGGTCGCGCCGCGCAGTGCTGGAGCCAGCGTCGCGCCGACGAGCACGACGGAGACGATCACCGCACGTGCGCGAGCGCTCGTCACGCGCGGAGCTTACATCGAGCGGATCACGCGCCACGACGTGTGCGGCGCGCCGATCTCGAAATAGAACGAGAACGCGAACGTGATCAGCCCGTCGGCGCTCGCGAGCTCCTTCGGCGGGTTCGGGAACGGCCCCGCGGCATGGAACGCGCGCACCGCCTCGTCATCGAGATCGCTCACCCCGCAGGGAGTCGTCACGACGATCTTCGACAGCTCGCCCTTGGCCGACAGACTCACGCGCACCTCGGTGACGCGGGTCTTGAAGCCGTAGACCTGGCCGGTCGGATCGCTGCGACGCCATACGGTCGCGGGATCCCAGTTCTGCGCGACCTGGCGCTTGAGGCGATTGAAGAAGCTCGCGTAGACCCAGCGCTTGGCGCTGAGCGCGGTCTCGTCGCCGTTGTCGACCTCCTCGAGGTGATCGACGTTGCCGCCGCCGAGCGCGCGCTCGAGGACATCTTGGTTCGGCTTCAGGTTCAGCACGTCGGGCGCGCCGCCGCCGGCGCCGTTCTGGCCGCGCGGGATCTCCGAGCGATCGTGCTGTTGCTGCTCGAACGCGCCCTGCCCTTTCTTCGGGACGTAGCCGTCGAGCGCCAGGTTGCCGCTCGCGCCGGTCGTGCTGCCGCGCACCTTCTGATCCTGCTGGGCCTCGGCCGGCGAGTTGGCGCCCGGGTTCCGCATCGCGAGCGTGCCCGGCACGTCCGGAGCCTTCTTGTCCTTGCCGCGATCGCGATCCGGGTGCTCCTGCACGGACGCTTCCTTCGGCGTCTCCTTCGCGGCCAGCTCCTCGGGCTTGGACTTCGCGACCATCGGCTCCTTCACGGCACCGCGCGCGACGGTCTGCTTCTTGACGTTGGTGTCGTACTCGGCGAGGAACCGCGCGTTATCGGGCGCCTTCTCCTCGGTCGGCTTCGCGGTCTCGACCACCTGCATCGGCCGCACGCGTGCCTGCGGCGGCGGCGGTGGCGGTGGCGCCGGCTGCTGGGGCTGCGGCGGCGGCACGACCTGCGGCTTCGGCTTCTCCTGCTCCCTCAGCTCCTCGATGAGCGGCTCGGGATCGATCGGCTTGACCTTGTCGGCCGCCTGCTTGTCGAGCATCGAGACCTGGGCGATGTTCTGCTCGTGCTGTGCCTGGCACGACGACAGATCGATCCACACGTTCATCTGCGCGTCGTGCAAGCAGGCGTCGACCTCGGTCTGCCACGGCGCGAAGCACATCGTGAACCGCGCGGTCGACGCGAGCGCCACATTCCCCACGCAACCGGTCTGAAGCTCCGGCTCTTCGATGACCTTCGCGGTGGCGCCGAACCCGTTCACCGCCTTCACGCCAACCGCGTGCACGGTCGCGAGCAACGTCCCGTGAACGACGAGCGCGACCACGATCGCAGCCCACGTCGTGACCGGCGTGATCCGTCTACCTCGGCGAGCATCGATCCGCATCAGACCCGGCCTACCTCAAGTATAGGGACGCATGACCCAGGCGTCAGGTCGATTCGCCTCAAGGATCGTCTCAGTCGATCGCAGCTCCCGCGCGGTTTCGCGGCCTTAGTGGCACCCGGGGGACGCCGGCTCCCATGTTTTTGTGGCCGGGTCATGCCTGCCCGGACGTGCGCACGATCCCGCGCTCGGTGCGCCTCGGCTGATCAGCGCGTCGGGCAGCGGCGCTGCTCGCTCCCTTGCGGCGGATGAAACTGGATGCCCACGAGCTCGTCGCCCTTGAGCTGGATCGAGAGCTCCAGCGGGCCGCCCTTCGAGCAGATGAGCTCGAGGCTCCAGTCGAAGGCTTCGTGCATGAACGCGCCGGCCTTGCACGTGCCGAACTGGCCACGGAGATTCGCGGCGAAGGCGCGCGCCTGGGCCTCGGGGATCTGCTTCTTCGGGAACACCTGCGCGTAGCCGGTCTCGCTCCACTTCGGGCTCATGTGCAGCGCGAGCGCGGTCGCGAAGATCTTGCTGACGCTCGCAGGTGGAGTGAGGTTCGGAGACCGCCCGAGAAAGCCGGTCATCTTGCCCGTCCCGTCGAGCTCGGCGTCGAGCTCGAGCTGGCCGCGCTCGCACGTGAATGCAAACGTCGCCGAGTTGCTGGCGCGTACTTTCGTCGGTTTGAAGCTCGTGCAGGTGCCGTGCAACGCCTTGTAGCCGGCGAGCTCGTCGGGCTCGCGCGGATCGACCGGGCGGCCGAGGATCGAGCCGAGCTTGGCTTCGTCGAACGAGTTGTAGACCTCGAGAAACGTCGTCAGCACGGGCGTGAACGCCGGCGATGCGACCGCCTCGCGCGGCTTCATCGCACCGGTCGCTTCGAGCGCCTCGATCGTGCGCTGCACGAACATGTGCGGGTTGGCATTGCCGAAGTTCGTCAGCACCACGACGGCGACCCCGCTCGACGTGCGCAGCAGGAGCTCGGAGCGATAGCTGTCGATGCCGCCGTTGTGCCAGACCTGATCGAGCGTGGTGCAGCTCTGGTCGCGAACCCAGCCGAACCCGTACGCCGTCGCGTCGAGCTCGACGAGCGGTTCGCCGGGCTTGGGATTCGTCCTCAAGCTGGCGTGTGGCTCGAGCGCGAAGCCGGTCAGATGCGCTTCGCGGATCGTCGCGCGCCGGATCGGCCCGTGATCGACCTCGTCGCGCGGTGGATAGGCCGCGAGCAAGAACGCCGCGTAGCGCCCCATGTCGCGCACGCTCGAGTAGATGCCACCGGCGGCATCGGCAGCACCGAGGCGATCCGGCGGAACCGCACCTGCCTCGGGACCCTTCGTGAATGCCGGTGCGAGGTGACCGGCAGGCACCGTCGCGACATCCCACCCCGTGGAGCTCATGCCGAGCGGCTTGAAGAGGCGTGCCGCGATCAGGTCGTGCAACGGTTGCTTCGCCGCGTGACTCGCGACGATGCCGAGCAGCGAGAACCCGAAATTCGAGTACACGGACTCGAGTCCGGGTGCGCGGTCGAGCACGGTCTTCGCGAGCGCGCCTACCACGGTCGCCTCGTCGGGACCCTTGTCGGGAACGAACGCGCCCATGCGCGGCAGCCCCGACGTGTGCTGCGTGAGGTGGCGCAGCGTGATCGGCGGCGCATCGTGCGTCGGATACACGATCTTGGCTGCATCGGGGATCCAGTGCGCGAGCGTGTCGTCGAGGTCGAGCGCGCCGTCGTCGCGGAGCGAGAGGAGCGCGAGCCCGGTGAACGACTTCGAGATCGAGCCGATCCGGTACACGGTGTCCGCATCCGGGACGGCCTTGGTCGCCGGATCGACGACGCCGAAGCCCTTGGCGTACGCGAGCTCGCCGTCGATCACGATGCCGACGGAGACGCCCGGCGCGCCCTGCGCCGCGAGCTCTTCCGCGAGCGCCTTGTCGATCGCGGGGAACGCCGCCGCGAGCTTCGCGCGTCGCTGCGGATCGGCGAACGTCGGTGCCGGGCTCGCCACGAACACCTGGCCTGGCACGGCCGGCGCGATCACCGCCATCACGGGATCCGGTGCGGTGTGCGGTGGCGCTGCCGGGGCCACCGGCCTTGCCGACTCCGAACCTCCGCATGCCACGACGACGAGACCAGCCCACACGAATCGCATCCGCGAAACCTAACTCATTCGCGCGACGGTCACGTGTCGGAATCACGGGTGAGTGGACCACCAGGTCTCGAGCTGGTTCATGCAGGCGACGTGCGTCGCGGGTCCCCACGAGGGGTGGGCCGAACGCTCGATCCGTCCGAGCGTGTACCCGCCGATGCCGGGCTGCAGCCGTGTATGCGCGCCGGCGTGGATCGCCGCGAACTGACGATACAGCGCACCATGACCGCCGCCCGGCGCGTCGCACAGCTCGGCCGGCGAGCCCTGGGTGAACTCGTCCGAGGTCGCGATCACGGTCGTCGCGTGGTGGTTGATGCCCGGCGCAGCCGCGGACATCTCCGCAGCAAGTTGCTCGAAACACGCGGTGCTGTGACTGCAGTGACCTGCCGGCTCGGCGCCCGGCCTGAACACGTTGCTGGTGTGGACGTAGATCTCCGAGCCGACCGTACGCGCGTGGTCTCGCAGCAGCGCGAGCGTGTGGGAGTACAGGTGGAAGCTCCCGGCCATGTTGTAGCTGTTGAAGTAGACGATCAGCCGGCGATCGAGGTCGCGGCTCGCCAGCGTCGTCAACAGAGCTTCGAGCTGCGCGACCCGCGCGCCACCATTGCGCCATGCCGTGCTGCTTCGCCCGATCTCGTCGACCGCGACGTACGCGTAGCCAGCGCGGAGCATCGACTCGATCCGATCGGCCGCGTCGCCGCGATCGAGCGCCGCCTGGAGCTCCTCGATCGACATCACGTGCGCGATCATCCCGCCGCGCGCGATCCACGGCGCGAGCTCGGGCACCGTTCCGACGCACGGCACACCCGGCCGCCGCAGCAAGATCACCTTCTCGCCCGGCGTGTCGATCGCGAGCGTCGGGGACGCATCGACACGCGGCTTCGGCGCGCCGGTCGCGCGATACGCGCCGTAGAAGAAGAAGATCGGCGCCTGCGGTGCGACCGCGACCAGCTCGTCCGAACACGCGGCGTGCGCGAGCAATGCCGGATCCTCCCAAGCTTCGAACGCGCCGTCCTTCACCTCGTCGCCGGTGGGATCGAGAGTCGATGGATCGTCCGGATCCGGCGCGGAATCGAGCTCCGCGCACGCGGCAGCTCCGAGCAAGAACGAGCACCACAGATGTCGAGACATGCCGCGCCGCTCTGCAAAGGTTCGACCATCGACCCGCTCGAGTAATCACCAGTACCTGCCCGTGGTTCAGCGGGGGAATCACCCTCCAGATGCCCACGGCTGGCTGCACCCACCAGGTCGCGCGCACGGTGGTGGTTGCCTTGCCGATCGCACAGCGCCGTGTGATAAGGCGCGTGGAAGCGCGTGCCGGACTGGTGCCGGCCTCGGTCTTCAAAACCGATGATGCTCTGCGCGAGCAGCGGCATGGTGGGTTCGATTCCCATGCGCTTCCGCCATCTCATGTCGATCGTTCCGGAAACCCTCGGCGAGACACGCGACGGCCTCAGAGGTCGATCGACGCCGTGTGGGCGCACTCGTTGCGCGCGGCATATGAGCGTGCGCAACAATTTCGAGTCCTGACGAGGAGCGAAAGGTCTCGTGCAGGCGGAACCACGCTCGGTTCGATCGCAGCATGTGTGCCGCGGGGGGAAGGCACGACGCCGCGCGAGGTCGTCGTGGGCGAACTGTCGTCGTGGGCGATCTTGCGCGCGATCCGAGCAGCGATCGCGAACGACCACTGGCACGAAACCTGATCCGTTCCGGATCATGAGAGTCGTTCTGCTGGCCGCGCTCGCCGTCGGATTCGCGACGGCGCGGCCTGCAGCGGCGCAGTGCCCTGCGAACGCGTCCTCCTGCATCACCTGCCACGAGACCCGGGGCGCGCGCCCGGTGCTGCAGGCCGGGCAGATCTGGCACGACGATCACGGCTTCGGCGATCTGTGCGCCAGTTGCCATGGTGGAGATCGAGAGGCCGTCGACGCGGATGCGGCGCATTTGGGCATGCGATCGAACCCTCTCGACGATCCGTCGGCGTCGTGTGCTGGCTGCCACGACGACTACGCCGCGCGCGCGGATCGCTATCGGCCGTTCCTCGCGCGCGCCGAGCAGGATCGATCGGGACCGCCACCTCGCCCCACCTCCCCCGCCTCGGCGGCGACGACAACGACCTCGATCGCTAACGTCGTGCTCGCGGTCGCCGCGGTCGTACTCGCGTTCGTGCTGTACCTGTTGCGAGAGCGGCTGGTGCCGGCCCGTGCTGGCCACCGATCGCTGCGCGCGTGGTTGACGGCGAAGTCATGGAGCCCCTACCTCGCGGGCGCTGGACTCGGCCTCATCGTGGCGATCTCGGAGGGAGTCTGCGGGCGACCGCTGTTCGCGTCGGGCGCGTTCGACAAGCTTGCGGCGTACGTCGGGAAGCCGCTGTTCCCGTCCAGTCAGTACTACCAGTACCTCGTAAGCCCGGGCTTCACCTGGCCGGTGTGGCTCATGGTCGGTGTGCTCGGCGGCTCGTTCCTGTCGAGCCGCCTCTCGCACGAGGCCCGTCTCCGCTGGCTTCCCGACACGCAGTGGGTGCCGCGCTTCGGGCCGAGTCGGACGCTTCGCTTCGCACTCGCATTCTTCGGGGCCGCGCTCGTGCAGATCGGCGCCGGGATCGCGGGTGGCTGCACGAGCGGACTCGCGATCTCCGGCGGCGCCGTGCTCGCACCGGCAGCGTTCGTGTTCATGGCCGGCATGTTCGCCGGTGGGATTCCGACCGCCCTGCTCTGGTATCGCGGACGGAGGGACGTGTGATGCTCGAGATCATCAAGCCGCTCGCGCTCGGTCTCGGCTTCGGCTGGATGCTGCAGAAGGCCGGGCTCACCCACTACGCGCGGATCGTGAACATCTACCGGCTCCGGGACATGACGGTGATGCAGTTCATGCTCGTGGCATTGCTCGTCGGCGGCATCCTTGTTCAGGCCGGCGTCGACCTCGGGTTGTCATCGGCGCTCGTCGTTCCAGCGACGCTCTTGCTCGCGAACTTCGTCGGCGGTGTCGTGTTCGGTGTCGGCATGGCGACCGCCGGCTACTGCCCGGGGACGATCGTCGCCGAGGCCGGCGAGGGCCGCCTCGACGCGTGGATCGGCGGGCTGTCCGGCTTGTTCGTCGGCGCGATCATCTTCGGACTGCTCCAGCCCGTGATCATGCCGGTCCTGGCGCGGATCGGATCCCTCGGGCACGTGACGCTGGCGCAGCTGCTCGGAGCGAGCCCGTGGCTCGTGCTGCTCGTGTTCGGCGAGCTCGTGGTCATCGTGCTCGTCCTCGTGGCACGGATCGGAAAGCGCGCGACCTGAGTCGTCGAGTCAGACGCGCCCGCCGCGCCCCGTCGTCGCGGTCGGGTGGATCGATCTCGACGGTCCCGTGCGAGATGCCGAAC
>Ga0326726_10002079_pt1 | contig 18570 bp, 18 predicted proteins | sample MHFenrmetagenome_2_FD_207603 | JGI IMG/M metagenome (GOLD analysis project Ga0326726, IMG submission 207603) | Lab enriched peat soil microbial communities from Michigan Hollow, Ithaca, NY, United States - MHF15MN | ecosystem: Environmental > Terrestrial > Soil > Wetlands > Peat | place: USA... | reverse complement strand
AGGGTCGTTTGCTGGCATTATAGGGTCTAAACCGCCACATATTCAAAAAGAAGAGGAACGGAAAAAAGTTTTGGCTTACGATGATCTTTTCATTGACATTGGAGCAGAAAGTAAAGATGCTGCTTTAGCGTTGGGCGTTGCTGTAGGTGATCCGGTGGGTTTCGACGTCAAATATACGCCTCTGGGTAAAGATGTTGTTATGGGCAAAGCTTTCGATAACCGAGCTGGTTGCGTAACAATGATTGAGGCACTTAGACTAATGGAAAACACCGATTGTACCATCTTCGCAGTAGGCACAGTTCAGGAAGAAGTAGGCTTGAGGGGAGCAACCGCAGCTGCTTTCAGCGTTAACCCAGACTTGGCAATAGCTCTTGATGTAACCGTAGCAGGCGACACTCCTGGAGTAAGAGAGTACGATACAAGTGTAAAGATGGGAAAGGGTCCAGCGCTTACAATTTCTGATACAGGTCTAATTACTTCCCCAAAAATCCTGCGCTGGCTCATGGATTCAGCAGAAGAAGAAAAAATTCCTTATCAAATTGAAACAGGATTAATGGGCTCAACTGACGCTGCTAGAATTTCGCTTTCAAGACAAGGAATTCCATGCGGAAATATATCCATCGCCACAAGATACATTCATAGTCCAGTAGGTTTGCTATCTCTCAAAGACATCGAGAACTCAGCAAAACTCACTGTTGCGGCAATACAGAGAATTTCGAAATATTTCTAACGGGTGGAAAAACTTCCTGCTGAAGCAGCCCTCCTAATGCTCTTATTTAGTGATGGTATCTTGGATAAATATTCAAGTTTAGGTGATTTAGAAGTTTGGTTGCAGAAAAAGATCAAAAATTTGCTGGGAAATTCGATTTTTTAGAGCACACCGCAGATGTTTATATTCGAGCCTATGGTACAACGATGGAAGAAGCTTACGAAAATGCTGCACTTGCAACCTTCGAAACGATGACAGATATAACTAAAATAGCTCAAATACAAGAGGAATTTTTCGAAGTTGAGGCTGAAGACCAATACGCGCTATTATACAATTGGCTGGAAGCCTTAATAGTGAAGTTTGAAACTGAAAACATGCTGTTTTCAAAATTTCAAATCACAAACTGGTTGGAAACAGCTGAAACATTGAAATTCAAAGCTAAAATGTGGGGTGAAAAATTTGATCCTCAAAAACACCCACAAAAGGTCGGCATAAAAGCGGTAACTTACCACAGAATGGTCATAATAAAAGAAAAAGACCAAGTGGTTTTAGAATTTATTTTGGATATTTAGGCTAGTTTGAGTTTCTTTAATTCTGCCACTATCTTTTCGACTATTGGCTCCGGCAGTTGATCTATTGTCGTTGTGTTTGAAGTTACAAACGGAATTTTTTTCTGGGCAAAGTATTCTATTAGTGGTTTTGTTTGCTCTTGATAAACTTGGAGTCTATTCTTTATGACTTCTGGGTTGTCGTCTGATCGTTGATATAGTTGTCCTCCACATTTGTCACAAATGTCTTCAACTTTTGGTTTCAGATAATTGATGTTGTATACGGTTCCGCAGTTGCGACATATCCTGCGTGTGGATAAGCGTTCAATAATTATCCAGTCTGGGACGTTTAACTGCAGGATTACGTCAATTTTAGTTATTTCATTTAAGGTTTTGGCTTGTGCTAGGGTTCTTGGGTACCCGTCTAAAATGAAGCCTTTTTCTTTTGGAATTTTGCTTAAGCGATGCTTTAAAACTTCCAAAACGACTTCATCTGGAACAAGCATTCCTTTTTCAACGTAACCCTTGACTTTCTTGCCTAATTCTGAATCCTCTTTTAGTAATTCACGGAAGATGTCTCCTGTTGCAATAACGTCAACACCAAGTTTTTGTTGAAGTCTTGAGGCGTATGTGCCTTTTCCAGCGCCTGGCGCGCCTAAGATAATTGCTTTCAATTTATTTAGCGACCTTTAGCCTCTTCATAGACGATGCGAGGATAATTAAATTTTACGTGTCCGATTATTTCACGGAAACGTTTATCGCATGAAAGCAACACCAAGCCTAAGTAAGGTGAACCTGTGCATACGAGAGAAATCGGAAAAAACCTCTTTCAGGTTGAGTTAGAAACTGGCGGCTTCAAAAACCTCATTTGCAGCTATGTAATAAAAACCAGCATAATTACTCTTGTAGAGTCCGGTCCAACGTCTTCTGTTCCCAGACTTATTTCAGGAATAGAAGAATTAGGCATACGATTTGATGACGTTGAATATGTTGCCATAACTCATGTTCATTTAGATCACGGCGGCGGAGCTGGCACTTTGCTGAAGCATCTGCCCAACGCTAAAATCATTGTTCATCCAAGAGGCATGTCGCACTTGATAAATCCTGAACGTTTGTGGTCGTCTGCTCAAATGGTTCTCGGGTTTGTAAGCGAAATTTTCGGGAAGCCTGAACCTGTTCCGAAAGAACGAATAGTTCCAGTTTCAGATGGCACATTTGACCTTGGTGATGGTAACAATTTGAAAGTTATTGAAACGCTCGGGCATGCTTCTCACAACCTGAGCTTTCAAGAATCGTTTAGTCGCGGCGTCTTCCCAGGGGATGCTGCTGGCACGTATCTTCCAAAATTCGATGTAGTTGTTCCTACTACTCCGACACCGTTCTATTTGGAGGCAGCATTGTCCTCTTTGGATAGATTAATTAGTTTGGAACCATCCGTTTTGTACTTTAGCCATTTTGGAAAAGCCACAAATGCAGTACAACGCCTCAGCGATTACAAAATTCAGCTTCAATTGTGGGCAAAAATCGCAGAAGAAGGCGTAGAAAAGAACTGGAGTTTTGAAAAGATTCGCGACAAAATATTAGCTGATGATAAAGTGATGGCTCAAGTTGCGGATTTTATTAAGTCACATCGCATTTACTCAAAAACAGTTTTGGAAAATTGTGTAAGAGGGTTTATCGAGTTTGCAAAGCAGAAACAATCCTCATAATGTTTTATAGTCTCATTCAACTTTTGTTTGAAAGGTGAAGATTTTTGGGTGAAAATGAAAGCAGAGCAGCTCCAGAGAGAGTACCCTTAGAAAAAGTTAACGATTACATGTGGCGTATCCCCAAGTACAAGCCAGCAATGTTTGTACCCGGAATGATATTTGCCAACGAAGCTCTCCTAGAAAAGATGAAGACTGATAGAACTCTTTGGCAATGCTCAAACGTTAGCCAATTACCTGGCATATACAAACATGCAATAACTTTACCTGATGGGCATGAAGGTTACGGTTTTCCAATTGGCGGAGTAGCAGCAACCGATTATGATAATGGTGTTATTAGCCCAGGCGGCGTGGGCTACGATATCAACTGCGGCGTTCGGCTCCTATCCACAACTCTAACTGAACAGGATATCAGACCTAAACTTGCACCTTTAGCTGAAACAATTTTTCGCAATGTTCCTTCTGGGCTTGGAAGCCGCCGAAAAGACCTCTCTATATCCTCCTCTGACTTAGACCACCTAGCTGTTGAAGGAGTACCGTGGCTTATCAAACGAGGCTTTGGTTGGCCAGAGGATGCAGAACATTGCGAAGAGCAAGGTTCAATGTCTGAAGCAGACCCAGACAAAGTTTCTACAACTGCTAAAAGCAGAGGGTTAACTCAGATCGGCACTTTGGGTTCAGGAAACCACTTCTTAGAAATACAGAAAGTAGACAAAATCTACAGTCAAAAAACTGCTAAAGCGTATGGAATCAATCAAGAAGGGCAAATTACTGTTATGATTCATTGCGGCTCAAGAGGTTATGGCCACCAAGTCTGTTCCGATTACCTAAGAGTTATGGAGCATGCAGTCCAAAAATACAAGATAACGTTGCCTGACCGCGAATTAGCTTGTGCCCCCGGAACCAGCAATGAAGCGCACGATTACTTCCAAGCTATGGCATGCGCTGTAAACTATGCTTTTTGTAATCGTCATGCAATTATGCATTGGGTTAGACAAAGCTTCCAACAAGTTTTCCATGAATCGCCCGAGAAATTCGGGTTAAAACTTGTTTACGACGTGACACATAATATTGCTAAAAAAGAAACTCACAAAATTGATGGCACAGAAAAGAAGGTGTGGGTACACCGCAAAGGAGCAACACGCGCTTTCCCACCGGGACACCCTGATATCCCCATAGATTACCGTAGCTATGGACAGCCAGTGCTTATTCCAGGTAGCATGGGGACGAGTTCATGGGTTCTGGCAGGCTCGCAGAAGGCCATGGAATTAACTTTCGGTTCCACTGCACATGGTGCAGGCAGAATGATGAGTCGTTCAGCGGCGAAAAGGCAGTTTTGGGGTGGAGATGTAAAGACGGCTTTGGAAAAGCGGGGTATTATTGTCCGCGCTGCTAGTGCTTCAGTTTTAGCTGAGGAAGCTGATCCAGCTTATAAGAACGTAGATGTGGTTGCTGACGTTAGCGACAAAGTTGGGATAGCCACTAAAGTAGCAAGACTTGTTCCGTTGGCAGTTGTGAAGGGGTAAATACCGATTTTTTCAAACTTTTTCAGATTTATGTTGTTACTTTTTCTGGTTTGATTTGGGAAATTGTATATCTAGAAGCTAAACAATTGACCATTAATTAATTCGCCAGGAATCAGGAAAATGCCGTTTGAACAAGAATGAGATAAGGCTTCAGTACAGTGGATTCATTATTTTCATTTCTCAAGTGTTGAGCATAATAACTGGTCTCGTGTTCACGCTTTTGCTTACAAGAAACATGAATACGAATGAATATGGAATTTGGACTAACATTTTTGATTACGCTGGCTATTTTATGCTTTTCAGCGGTATTTTGCCTTTCTGGGCAACTCGCTTCATGGCTCGAGGCAAAGAGGGAACAGTTAAGACAAGCAGTTTAGGACAATTTTCTATAGCTTTGGCTGCAACAGTGATTTATCTTCCAGTAATAGTGATGATTTCTAGAGCAATTGGAACACAAGCTTATTTGTTAATTTATTTGATTTCGGGTTTGTATATTTTCAATTATTATATGGTAGCTGTTTTCGAAAGTGTTCTGCGTTCGATCAAGCCCCAAGCAATTGGATACGGATTATTGGTTGAAGAAGTAGTGAAAGTTGCTGTTGCTTTGTTGTTAATAGTTGGTTTTGGACAGTTATTTCTTGGCGCAATATTAGCTTTAGTCATTTCAAGTGGTATTCAAGTTTTATATTATGCTAAGGTTTTGGGTGATGAATTTAGACAAAAAGTAAACTGGAATTACCTAAAAGAGTGGATTAAGGGTTCAGCGGCAATTGCTTATAATGCTATTGGCGCGCAACTAATTTCATTCGTTCTTATCTTTCTTTTCTTGTATGGTGGATCAGAAACAAGAGCGTACTACCAAGCAGCTTTCACTTTTACCAACATAATTGGTTTTTCGTCTTCCTTGGCGTTTGCTGTGTATCCTAAATTATTGGCTAACGCTTGTCCGGATAAAGAAGTAGGTGTATCATTTCGAACAGTTCTGATGTTGGCAATTCCTTTGTCCACTCTGACAATTGTTTTGTCTAGTTCCTTCTTAACTATCCTAAACGTTTCTTACAATATAGCTTGGCCCGTTCTTATTGCGTTAGCTATTGATACTTTGATAGGTTTGATTGTTTCATTTTATACGTCGTGTCTCATGGGCGCGGAAGCTTTCGAGGCAGAAGGAAAAATATCGCTTCGCAAACTTGTTAGAAGCAAAATCTTCTCGGTTTTCAGCATTTCATACATTCAGGCTGCAATTGCTTTGCCTCTAGTATATTTTGTTTTGGCAGATCTGGGAGTGGCTGGGTCGGTGCAAGCAGTGGTATATGTTATTTCGATAATGATTGGCGTTCATCTTTCAACCTTCATTGGCTTTTATTGGTTAATGCGAGGTTCGATTAAGTTGCCTGTTGCATGGAAAAGTATCGCAAAATATATTCTGGCTTCTGGATTTATGGGTATAGTTCTATTTCTGCTTCCGAATACTTCAACGCTGTTCTTAACAATCTCTAAGGCAATTTTGGGTTTTGCGATTTACTCAAGTCTGTTGTTAGTAATTGACGAACAAGCCAGAACAATAGTTAGGTTAATTTGGGCAGAGATCAAGGGTACTTTAAGTCAATTTAAAGTCAGAAATGTCTCAGGTGAAAAAGGCGTTGAGTAAGTTGCTCTGTTTTTGATTATGATTCCATTTCTGAGTTGGTTTAACTAACCAGCCGCAATAAGTGAAAATTAATATCTCTAAAAGAACATGTTTTTATATAATTTTCAGTTAATTCAAGGGTGGCTTACTTCATTGAAAGATGAATGTGGAATATGCGGCAGAGTTCTTCGGGTATCTTACATGCGCCAGTGTCAACGGTGCAAAAAATTGTATTGCCGAGACTGCATGGTTCCTGATGTTGCCACAGGTGACCCAAATGAAATGCTATGTCTTCATTGCGCTAGGCGCGTGGTTTCACCACGATCAGTAGGCAAATACGATGGTCTTGCGAGTCACTTAAAGTTTCGAGCTGCCTTCACTAGCTTAGTAAAGCTTTCCTTCGCGAGAATTGACGGGTTAATTGGAAGCAGCCTTCCAACTGGCGCTTTCAGAGACGAGTCTTGGTGGAGCAACTCAGCATCTAATGCTCACGCGAAGGCTTGGTTGAACGCGGGCTGGGAAGTGCAAGAAGTAAACCTCAAAGAAGGCTTTATAACCTTCAAGAAAGTGCGCAATATTCCATCTAAAAAATCAGGTCGCCATAAACTTGAGATAAACAAACCGTTTACGCCAGTGCCTGTTCATATGCCCAGATCCAAGGTCCCGTCTAAAACGAAATTAGCGAAGCTCTATGCTAGAATTAAGAATCTGGAAAGACAACGAGCAATGGAGCGACGTCAGATTAGGGGATTCAAAGCTAGATCACGACATTAGAAGAAACCTTTTAGGTGCAAAACCGCTCTAACTCTTAATCAAAGTGGTGCCAGTTGTTCCAAAAAACCCTGAGTTCAAACATTGATGAAGCCTACATTGAAGTGAAGAAAGTTCTTTCCGACAAAGGTTGCAAAATATTATCTGAACAATCATCAAAACAAGTTTTTGTTAACCAAGGATCGCTCTGGGGGACATCGCCAAAAACAGCCAAGAAAAAAATTGAAATCAATTTTGCATCAATAGATTCTGGTACACTGGTCACTTGTAATTCTCGTTTGAGTTCCGACTGGAAAAACCTCTCGATAGCCGGTTGCGTTTTTGCAGTTGTTTTGGTTGGTTTATGTCTTTGGATGACTCAGGATTTAGGCACATTTTTGACTACGCACAAACCTAGTTTCTGGAGTTGGATCGTAACCGTTAACGGAAACATTGATTTCCAAATAGGACAAGCCTTTGTAAATTTAACAAAGACACTGGCCATTTTTCTTTCAGTTATAATAATTCTGGAAATTGCGATAATTGTTTATGTACGTGCCAGACTGGATCGGTTTGCAGAGGAGACTCTCAATTCCCTTTAAAACTAAATCTCGGCTTTAGCCTATTTTCTTACCGCATTTTTCGCAATATGAAGCAATTAATTTGTTGGTTGAACCGCAGAAAATGCAGAATTTGTTGGTTTCTAAATTGGAATCCATTTTATCAAGGAATTTGTTTTCTGGAGCGTTCGGGCTTTCCAGTTGGGAGAGGATTGGTACACTAGATACTGTTTGTTTATTGGATTTCGATTCTCTGGGATTTCTTGCTGTCTTGACGGTTACTGCAATTGAAATTCCTACAACAATAGCGATTATAATGAACGCAATGGGATTATCTGAAATTAGATTAACTGATAGTGGTTGAACTTGTTGTATTTTTGGTTGGGTTATGTCAGGTGAACTATTGGGAGTAGTTTCACTATTTGGTGTTGGTGTTGGTTCGCCAGCGGTGTATGGAGAAATAGTGAGATCAGGTGGACTAATGGAATTTTCTTGTGAATTCAGAACATACTGATTGCTTTCATCTATTGGATAGATATAGGCAGTTTGACCTTTGAACTCGTCTGGAAGATCACCAACCTTAAAACCTGTCCCTGTTGTCTCAGCGTAATAGTAAGTTTGGTTTTGGTAATTCCAAAATGTACCTTGAAGGTTATTTCCAAGCACACCAACAGCTAAGTGATCTGGTGGATTAATGAAGACTGCCCCATAATCCAAGGCAAGGATTAATGTTGCAAAAAGTATGGTTTTGCAATCGCAGTCTCCAGCTTGATCAACTAAGGTTTCAACTGGAAACCTTGGATATTCTTCATAACCTGTCGTGTTGAAATCTGACTTGTAAGAAATACTCTGAACAAAAGCTAAAACAAAATTAATCTCATTAAATGAATTGTAACCAAGCTGCGTTGAAGTTTCATTCAGTTTTTCAGCTAGATTTTGAATGAAAGCATCTCCTGTCGTCACCATCATGTCATAGCCGGCAGGTCCGTTTCTTGTGCGACTTGAATCCGGAACATCTTTGTAGGCATTATACAGCGCTGCTGAAATGCTGAGGTTCCAAGTCCAATGGTTACCTCCGTAGTCCCATGCAAATTGTCGATTATAATCTTGACTTTGATCAGAAGTTTGAGCTGCAACCGTTTCAAATGGACGAATCACTGGAAAAGAAACAATAAGCATCAAGACAGAGATAATCACTAATCGGACGACTCTGCTGCTTAGTAGCGACTTGTTCATTCAACCATCTTCAATGTCGATACAGTGCAATGGTATCGTTTAAGACTTCTCCCAAATCACTATTTTCGGTTAACTGTTGAACTGTTGTACCAAGTTGTAAAGCTGTAAACAGTCAATGTCAACAGACAAATCAGCATAAACAACTTTATCAAAGAAAAAAATTCTATGATTGAAAAAAATAATGCTGCTGTCGGAACAGGAAATAATAAAAAGTAAAAAAAAACAACCACCCCAATTCTGTTGCCAACACTATCTTTCTTCACAAAACCTTTTCCAAAGAATGCGCCTGTGAGCCTTCCAAAACCGCTCGTGCAAGTTTTGCACAAATAACAGCTACTGCAACCAAGCCTGCGCAATATTACATAAACAATAAAGCTTTCAAGAACGAGGTAAAGCAAACCGTACATCTGGTTGTAAAAGTATACGTTTAAGAAGGCTATGAAAATCCATGCTAATAGTCCAAGGTTTCCAAGAACAAGCATTAAACGGGTGAATTCGAGTTTTTGTTCAGTCAAAGTCTATGTCTTCCCTTTTGTGTCCTTTTATACGACAAATTCCAGTTTATAGATTATTTGTTTTGACAAAACTTCTTATAGAAAAAAATCTTGCGGAACAATAAATGCGAGGCGGGACTATTGAAAAACTATTTTTGTTTTATTATGCCATAGCTTTGCTTTTTCCACAGATCCCTAAACTTATTATAGTAATCTATGGGCTGAAAAACAGGTGCATAAGTCAATTCCCATTCAATACCACATTTACAGATAGCGTACACTTGTTTGTTTTTTAAGTCTGCCAAAATTTGAAGAAGTTCCTTGCGGCATTTTGGACAATAATAAGGTCCATTTACCATTTGTTTGGCGTCTTTAGTTAAAATTTTTATTCTACTGGCAGGAACTTTACTAGTTGCTTTTCCCAATCCCTATCTTCCATCCCAAACTAGTAGTATATTCATACTTAGAGTAAGATATACCATTCCATCTTCCCAATGGCATTTTTAGCTATACATCCGTCTAGTTGTTATTACAAAATAGGGTAGCTTAACCACAAGAATTAGAGCCAGATAAACTTAAATTAAGCATAGTTAATGGAAATACAAGTAATGTTAAGAGCGGTTGTCGTCTAGTCTGGTTTAGGACTTTAGCCTTCCAAGCTAATGATCCCGGGTTCAAATCCCGGCGACCGCACCAATTGTAACTATTGGTGCTTTTCGCCAAGAATGATAATTAAGCAATAAGAGAAGGATACTGTAAATTATGTTTAGGTGAATTGCTTTGGTTTTCGCAAGAATGTCGATATGGCGTTTCAAAAAGGGACAAAGGGAAGAAGCCTTTCTAGAACTTGATCGTATTCTGAATACTTCCACTCGGCATACGGATGGGTTTCGCGGCTACATGTCGCTGCTTTCCCATGAAGACCCAAACGTTGCAACCATCTTAACGCTATGGCAAGATGAAGAATCACTAAAGGCTTCTGAAAAAAATGTATTCGCACAAGCTATCAAAAAAGTTCGAGACTCGCTTGAAAGTTTCCCGAAAATGGAAAATTACAGAGTGTATTCAACAGAGCTATTCCAACGTTTCCAAACATCAGATCATAACAAATAACTTAAACGAGAGCAAGCACAAATTCTTTTTAAGAATATTGAGCTAACTATATTTGTGAGCGAAAAGGTGAAAAGGCACAATGCTGTGTTGAATTTGGAATGGTGGCTTTGAAATGAGCGACGTAGATATGGCAACAATTCAACTTAAAGGTGTAAAACAGTCTTTTATTTTGAGCGGAGAGAAAAATTTTAAGACTGGAAGCAGAGGCTTTCATGCTTTGGGAAAAATGCAGGTTGGCGACAAAAACTATCAAGTAAACATTTTAGCAGTTGAAATCGGTTCTAAGCCGAAAGAGAAAGAAGAGAAGAAAAAATAACTTTTCCAAAATTTTTTTTCAGTGACTAATTAAATAAAATTAAGATATTATTGATGCTTTAATTATCATTACTGGGTTTAAAGGTTGACTATCTTCGCCGTAAGCATTGGTAGTTACTGCTGAATTAGCTATTGCCTCAACTATATCTTGCCCTGAAATCACTGTTCCAAAGGTCGTGTATGTGTCATCAAACTTTATTCCACCCTGGTAAGTTATTTGATTGTTGTTTCCAACGTTTATGAAAAACTCACTTGTTGCAGAGTTAGGTTGGTTCGTTTTCGCCATAGCTATTGTCATATTATAATTGTGGTTATCAGTTCCTATCTCATCGTCAATAGATGGAATAGTTTGGTTAATTTTGCCGCCTTGAATCATGAAACCAGCGACGACACGGTAGAAGGTGGATCCATCATACCATCCTTTTTTGACAATATTGATGAAGTTAGTGGTTGTTATGGGCTTATCAGTTCGCAATTGAACTGTTATATCACCTGCAGTTGTGTGCAATAAAACTTTTGTTCCATTAACGTTACTTGAAGGGGAGGAAATCGGGGTCGCCGTAGGGGTTGGCGACGGATTAGACGTTTGTATACCGGGTTGCCGTATCACCGCATACGCACCTATAACAATAATAATTATTGCTAATATGCCAATTAAAAGCGAACGTCTATTAGACTTTTTCTTTGAAGCATTTTTATTTGCCATGGCTTTATCATCTAGCATTTTTCATATAAGATTTTCGATTTTATAGCATCAATTAGCTGTTTTGAGTTTTGATCTGTGCAATATCTCCGGTATCAGCCCAGACCTCAACGGACAAGCTATTTACTCCACCTGGGTAAACTTTGTCCAGCCAAACAGTGACTGTCCATTGCGGATATAACGCCAATCCATTTTTGGTGTTTGGATGAAACACAATTGAGACAGGTTGTGGCAACATGTTGAAGTTAGAAACCGTTGTACCGTTTGCGTTCCAACTGAAGCTTTTCAGAGCTTTCGTTGCCAATTGAAGTGCTTTGTCACTTGAAATATTAACAGTGGTACTTCCAACTGTGAAAAGAAACCATCCATCAGTCAACTGAGTTAAATCATGATTGCCGAACACTAAACTTAGACTTTTGGGTGAAAAATCAACGCCATTTTCAGTACACATCATCAATATCTGTCCACTGTCACCAGACATCGTCACATTAAGCTTAATGTTGCCTTCAGTGATTTCTATGTTCTGAGATGCGCTATTAACTAACGATAACATGCTACTCATGTTTGTAAGGTATGCTGCATCCTCATAAGATGCAAGTCTCCCGAGTAGATTCTTAGCTTCATCTAAAATGCTGAAAGGTTGCGGCTGTGAATAGACTGGTGAGCCCTCAATCGAAATAATTTGGTACCTTGATAATTGGTTGTTTCTAAACCTGAAAATGACATCCATTTTACTGTCGCTGCTCGTAAGTGAATAAGTTAGAATCTCTTCCAATGATCCGCCTAAATCTGATCGTTGCTCTATGGTTCTGCTTAATAGTGTTGCTTGATAATGTGAAGTGTCAATTTGTGTTACTTGTTGAAGAAAATTAACTGCCTTGTTAGTTGTGCCACTCCAAGCTAACAATTGATTATACTTGGACTGTAAAGAATCACGTTGATTAGAAGCTTGATTTGTGGCACTGTATTCAATGGTTGTCATGCTTGCTAAAATAATTACTCCAATTAGCAAAGCAGCAAGAGCAGTCTTCCACTTCCAAGATAAGAACAAGCGTCTTTTCGGCTGAACTTCGGGTGCCTCCTCGACAACCTTCATAGTACCAACAGCAGCTGAGCCGAATGTTGACAGCTTATATACACTATTTTCTTGTGCTAACAATTCACCTAGACTTTCAAGATGATAAGTCAAATTAGAACTCGAAATACCGAGCAAATCGAGCATTTCGGAAAAAGTCATGGGTTTTTCTGACAAAATTCTCAATATTTTGCGGCGTGCGGGATGCTTAAGTGAGCTAAACATAGTTGAGTAAATCTCTTCTCTAGCATCAGGCACTTTTTCAACCCATTAAATAATGTGTACTTTGAATAGCTTAAAACTTTGCTGAAATCAGAAGTTTTTGTGCTAATTATTTATCCTAGCAGAAATTGCCTAAAAACGAGTGATAACAATATTTCGCAGAATGACAAATTAGAAATAAATGTGCCTAATGATATTATGTTGTTAAAGGCGAGATGTTATGACGGATGTAGTGTTTGTCTTTGAAGTTCATCAGCCTCATAGGCTTCGACGGAACTTGTTTTGGGAAGGAAAAGTCTTCAGACGCTTGAAGAAAGAAGAATTGTTTAATTATTATTTTGACAACGAAGTTGATAGAGAAATTTTCAAACGTGCTGCTCGCAAGTGCTATTATCCGTCGAACCAGATATTGCTCGACACGATAGACAAACACAAGCATAATCGTAGGCAGGCCAAAGTATCATTTAGTGTTTCAGGAGTGTTCCTTGAACAGTGTGAAATGTTTGACAAAGATCTCCTTGAAACTTTCAAGCAACTTGCTGATACTGGATGCGTGGAATTCCTAAACCAAACCTATTATCATTCTATCTCTAGCCTTTACCCTGATAAAGAAGAATTTATCGAACAATCAAGAATGCACAAGCAAGCCGTAAAAGACTTGTTAGGGTACTCAACAAATGTTTTTGAAAACACTGAACTTCTCTACAACAACACTATTGCAAAAATGGTTGACACTATGGGCTACAAAGGCATCTATACCGAAGGCGTCGAGAAGATTCTTGGAGAAAAGTCTCCAAACTACCTCTATTGCGCTAAAGGGGCAAAAAAAATACGTGTTCTTCTTCGCAATTACAAATTAACAGATGACATCGGGTTCAGGTTCTCAGCTCGATGGTGGCCCGAATGGCCTCTTACAGCAGATAAATATGCAGGATGGCTGGCTGGAACGCCTGGTGAATGTATTAATATTTTTCCTGATTACGAAACTTTCGGAGAACATCATTGGCCTGAAACTGGAATTCACAGTTTTTTACAACATCTTCCTGAAGAGATACTGAAGTTTGACCATTTGCAAATGACTACACCTTCAGAAGTAGTGAATAGACATACTTCAGCGGGAGAAATTGACGTACCAGAAGCAGGAGGAACTGTTTCTTGGGCAGACATTCAAAGAGACCAAAGCGGCTGGCTCGGCAACGTAATGCAATGGGCATACTATACTACAATTCGACGATTGGAACCATTCATAAAAGAAGCTAATGACACTGAGTTTCTCAAACTTTGGCGTGACTTCCAAACCAGCGATCATTTGTACTACATGTTCACAGCCGGCGGCGGACCGGGTGAAGTTCACTCTTACTTTAGTCCGTTCGAATCGCCCATGGATGCTTTTGTTGCCGCACAAACATTGCTAAACGAATTTGAAGCTAGGCTTAGGATGATGATTTTAACAGCAAATGAACCTTTTTTATTTTATTCCGGTGTTGGCAAACAAAATTACACGGGAACATTGGCGTGGAGCCTGAAAGGATTCATCAAAGCAGTGGAAGAAGTTAACATCAGAGCCATAGAGTTTCACGCTTACAATGGAGATTTCGAAAGCTGGGCACAAAGCTCCCTTAAAGACCAAAAATTAGCATCAGATTTTAAAAAGATTAAAATTTCAGAAGAAAAAGGTGAAAAACTAAGAAAAACAATTGTTGATTTCACAAAGAAACGTTACAACATCTTAAACAAACAAACGCAAGATGCAACTAGACTTTTCTAAGAAAAAATGGCAAGTATGCGTTTATAAGAGAAGTGCCGTAATTATTTTACGACACGGTGAGTTGAAAATGAGAGAAGAGCTTCCATTTCCTGATAAAGTTTTGCAAACATTGCACAACTTATGCGCGACAGCTGCTGACTTAGCAAGGAGAGGCGAAGAAGTAGCCAAGCTTCTACAGAAAGACCCTAACGAAATTGAAGGTATTCTAGATAGATACAAGTCAGAAGGTTTCGCTGAAAGTTTTGTAGATAATGAAGGGAAAAAACGATATTATCTTAACGGAAGAGGAATAATAAAAGTCTGCTCGCTTTTTACGTAGTGGAAACATGCGTATCATTATCCTCTCATGGGAGTATCCGCCAAGAGTTGTGGGTAAACTCTCAGAATACGTAAAGGCCTTGTCAACACAACTTGCATCCAAGAAAATAGACGTCAACGTTGTAACCTACGATGATCTTTTGACAGGTTTAGATCAAGAGCCGACTGGAGTAAAAACATTCAGGGTATCAAATCCTGTTCGCACACATATTGGAGTTTTAACATGGGTTTTAACGCTTAATCAAGAAATTGAAAGAGCAGCAGCCAATGTTTACTATCAAGCCAACAAACAAGTAGATGCCATAGACACTTATGACTGGCATTTTATTCCAGCGGCTGTTACTCTGAAAAACGGGCTTGATATACCCTTTGTCTTTTCAGTTGAAAGTTTAGAGGATCATCGATCCCAAAACGTAAATACGCCTTATAATTTAGCGATTAAAAGTATTGAATGGTTGGGTTTCTTTGAAGCAGAGAAAATCAATGTCAAATCAGAATGGATGCGTGACGAAATAATAAGAATTTACAAAGTGCCCAAAGAAAAGATATCTGTTATAGCTCCTGATTCGAGTTCATGGTTAACCGACATTCTTAAACTGTATCACAGCGTGGCTCAGGGAGCTAAGAACAAATGAAAAACGACTTAACTGTCATGATGCTGAGCTGGGAGTTTCCACCCAGAGTAATTGGAGGAATTTCACCACACGTTTATTTCTTATCTAAGAATCTAGCAAAACAAGGTGTAAAAGTTTACGTTATTACATGCGATTTTCCTGACGCTCCTTCACATGAAGTCATCGAAGGGGTAGAAGTCTATCGTATTGACTCTTACAAGAATCCTGCGCCGGATTTTGCTTCATGGGTTTACTTGATGAACCTAAACATGCAAAAGGAAACTGCTGCTTTAACCAAGAAAATTGGTAACAAAATCGATGTTTTCCATGCTCACGATTGGCTTGTCGCAGACGCTGGAATAGGACTTAAACATATTTTTCGAAAGCCGCTTTTGGTTACAATGCATTCAACCGAAATCGGCAGACGAGACGGATTACATACTAACACTGAAAAAATGATTCATGAAACTGAAGCTTGGTTGACTTATGAAGCTTGGCGTGTAGTTTGTTGCAGTGAATACATGATATCTCACGTCAAATGGGCTTTCGGGCTTCCCACCGATAAGTTGGTCATGATTCCAAATGGCGTAAACACTCAAAATTACAATGATATTAATGATGATTTGAAGGATTTCCGCAGCAAATTTGCTTTACCCGAAGAAAAGATTGTCCTTTTTGTGGGTAGACTTGTATACGAAAAAGGTATTCATGTACTTATTAATGCTGTTCCAAAAATTTTGCAAAAAATTAACGCTAAGTTCATAATTGTCGGTAGCGGTTACATGAAAGAGCAATTACTAAATATTGTACGCAGCATGGGTCTTGAGCATAAAGTTCTCTTCGAGGGTTTCCTCGACGAAGCAAGCTTGCTTAAACTTCAGAAATGTGCTGACGTTTCAGTGGTGCCATCACTTTTTGAACCGTTTGGAATTGTCGCATTGGAAGCTATGGCAGCAAGAAGCCCAGTAGTTGCGTCAGATACAGGAGGCCTCTCGGAAATTATTGAACATGACGTAACAGGCATTAAGGTTTACCCAAATAATCCTGATTCTCTGGCATGGGGAATAACGAGAGTCTTAATCGATGACAACTTTCGAAAAAGCATTAGAGAAAACGCGTATAGAAAAGTTATCGAAAAGTACGACTGGGAAAAAATTGCACAACAAACTAAGCGTATCTACGAAGGGGTTATAGGTGAGTATTCAAAAAGTTTTTGGGCATAGGTAGGTGTCTAAGCGGTCGCACTTAGAAAAACTAAAAAGATGCAAAACTAATGAATGCCAGTTATCCATTTTTCTTTCCAATTACTCGTACATTTTCAACTTGAATCCAAGGTGAGATCAACTGACCCATCTGCCGCTCATTGTTACCCACCAAACTAACGTTTTTCAGCACCTCAAAAATGTTGCCCGCTAACATAACGCCGCGACTGCAATGAACAATTTCGCCATTCTCTATTTTCCATGCTGGAGTTGCAACAACTGAGAATTCTCCGCTTATAGGATTACTGCTGTGGGCGCCCTGTAGGTAATAGATTATTAAGCCGTCTTCAACTTCGCTGATCATTTTTTCGGAAGTTATGTTTCCAGGTATAATATGGAAGTTTGTCGTGTCGATACTAGGTGTTGACAAGTATCCTGCTCTAGCTGCGTTACCAGTGCTTTGTTTACCTTCTTTTTGCGCAGAATAATTATCGTATAAGAAATTTTTCAGTACACCCTTTTCGATTATCTTTGTTTTTTGGTGAGGCACTCCTTCGCCGTCAAAAGTCCAAGTGCGTAACCCGTTTTGGAATAAGCCATCGTCGTAAATCGTTAGATTATCTGAAACGACTTTTTGCCCAAGTTTATCTTTAAACGGAGATTGATTTCTTTGGACATTGTCCGCTCTAATAGCGTTAACTATCGTGTAAGCAAAAAGATCCTGCAACGCAAACTGCGTCAGTATCAGCGTGGTAGATTTGGTTTCAACTGACTTAGTTTTTAATGCAGAAACCGCCATCTTCGCTGCTTCTTTCCCAACCCATTCTGGCTCAACATTATAGTTTCTTGATACATTAAATTCAAAACAAACTGGCGTAACATTGTTGGCTTCCTTAGCTATCGTAGCCAAGCTACATTCAATAACTGTTCCTTTATCAAAACCTGCTATTCCATTAGAATTTGCAATTGCATTAGAAATATAAGCGCAACCTATTCCTCCCTCAATCGGGAAAACTCGTTTGTCAACTTGGCTAGCGGCATCCAACATTATTGAAGCCACATTAACTAGCACTTCTGATTCAAGTGTTACTAGTTTATCATCATAGGTTCCTTCAATTGAACTGTAAGGTTTGATTTGCGGAAGACCTTTCCATTCTGAGTCAGGTTTGCTTGCTTTTGCAGCACTTAAAGCACTGATTATCGCACTTTCGACAGACCTTGTGTCATCGATAATGTTTGTATAGGCAAAACCTATTGCTTTGTTAACCGCAACTCTGACACCCAAGCCGCGGTCAATTATCTGGTTAGTTTTGCTAATTTGTCCTTGATCAATGCCGATGTTTCTTGCTTGCCCTTCGTAAATGTAAGCCTCAGCTTCGGAAGCTCCTTTTTTCACAGCTACTTTAATCGCGTTCTCAGCCAAACTTAACATAGTATCTTTTTCAAGCACTGCCACCAACAACCACCTCTTTGATTCGAATGTGCGGTCCACCATCTCCAATGAAGGCCGTTTGGCCTTTTCCACACCTTCCAGGATCTAACTGGAAATCTTTTCCAACAGCATCAACTTTATGCAGGGTTTCAAGTGTGTTGCCGCTTATTGAAGCATCGCGTATAGGTGCACCCAGTTCTCCGTTAATTATCTCATAGCCTTCTTGAATACCAACTTGGAAGGTTCCGTCAAGGTTAGCTTGACCACCCCTAAAACTTTTGAAGTAATAACCTGTCTTGACTTTTTCAATTAATTCTTCAAATGAGTGGTCTCTGGGCGCCATGTAAGTACAACGCATGCGAATAATTGGTTCCACACGGAAATCCTCTGCCCTCGCATTCCCCGTCGGTTCTGCGTTGAATTTTTGAGCTGTCTCACGGTTATGCATCAAACCCGATACCACGCCATCTTTTATGAGCAAAGTTTTCTCTGTTGGAACTCCTTCATCATCATATTTGAAAGCGCCAAAAGATCCCTCAATTGTACCATCATCATAAAAAGTAACTAAGTCTGAACCAATTTTCTTTTTAAAGTTATCTGCTAAGACTCCGCCCGAAAGTGCCAAATCAGCTTCAGCCAAATGCCCAAA
>Ga0326726_10002078_pt1 | contig 18571 bp, 18 predicted proteins | sample MHFenrmetagenome_2_FD_207603 | JGI IMG/M metagenome (GOLD analysis project Ga0326726, IMG submission 207603) | Lab enriched peat soil microbial communities from Michigan Hollow, Ithaca, NY, United States - MHF15MN | ecosystem: Environmental > Terrestrial > Soil > Wetlands > Peat | place: USA... | reverse complement strand
GCAGCCATGACGCCGGCACTGCGCACCTCCGGGCTCGGTAGGCACTTCGGGGGGATCCGGGCGGTGACCGGCGTCTCGCTCGCGCTCCCGCGGGGCGCGCGGCACGCCATCATCGGTCCGAACGGCGCAGGTAAGACCACACTCATCAACTTGCTCACCGGGATGCTGTCGCCGAGCGAGGGCGACGTCTATCTCGACGAGGACCGCGTCACTCGGCTGCGGCCGGATCAGCGCGTCAAGCGCGGGCTGGCTCGCACCTTCCAGATCAACAACCTGTTTCCCGATCTCACCGTGATGCAATCGATGTTGCTGGCGGTCTGCGAGCAGCGTGGGGTTGCCGTCGACCCCTGGCGTCCCATTTGGAGTTGCGACGAGGAAATCGCGGCGGCGCGCGCTGTCCTGCGGCTGCTGCATCTCGACGGGGCTGAAGATACGGTGGTGCGACAGCTTCCCTACGGCGACCAGCGGCTCGTCGAAATCGCGCTAGCGCTCGCCTGCAAGCCGCGCGTCCTGCTTCTCGACGAACCGGCCGCCGGCGTGCCGAAGGGAGAGAGCCAGGCGCTGTTCCGCGCCATCGCGGGTCTGCCCGATGAGGTTACCGTGCTGTTCGTCGAACACGACATGGACATCGTGTTCCGCTTCGCCCAGCGCATCACCGTGCTCGTGTCGGGCGCGATACTGACGGAGGGTGTGCCTGAGGACATCGCGCGCGACCCGATGGTCAAGCAAGTGTATCTGGGCAACCGGCCATGAACGCGACGCTGCTGACGGTCGATCGCCTCACCGCCGGTTACGGCGACGCCGTCATCCTCGAGGACGTCTCGCTGCAGCTCACGCCGCACGGCAGCCTCGCGCTGCTGGGTCGCAACGGCGCGGGCAAGTCGACGCTGGTCGCTTCTCTCATGGGTCTGACCCGGGTGCGCGGCGGGGCAGTCGCATTCGGCGCGGCCGACATCACGCGCTGGCGCCCGCACCAGCGAGCGCGGGCGGGCCTGGGCTGGGTGCCGCAGGAGCGGGAAGTCTTCCCGTCCCTGTCGGTGACGGAAAACCTCACCGTCATTGCGCGCCCCGGGCCGTGGACGCTGGCGCGGGTGCACGAGCTGTTCCCGCGCCTGGCCGAGCGCGGCGACAATCTGGCCCGCCAGCTCTCCGGCGGCGAGCAGCAGATGCTCGCGATCGGCCGCGCCCTGATGCTCAACCCGAGCTTGCTGCTGCTCGACGAGCCGTTCGAGGGCCTCGCGCCCCTCATCGTGGAGGAAGTCGAGCACGCCATCGAGCAGATGAAGCGCGAAGGCATCGCGGTTCTGCTGGTCGAGCAGCATGTCGACGCGGCGCTGCGGCTGTGCGAGCAGACCATCGTGCTCGAGCGAGGCAGAGTGTTGCACGCCGGCGCGAGCGCCGCTTTGGTCCAGGACCGCACGCTGCTGGAGAGTCTGGTCACGCTGCGTGCAGATGGCCGATAATGATCAAAGAGCGTTCCCTCTCCGGCAGAGATAAGGTCCCTCTCCCTCCGGGAGAGGGTAGGGTGAGGGAAACGTCCCAAGACGTTCGGGAGAGGGCGGAGGGTGAGGGAGGGGTTCGATGGAAGCGCTATCCACCGAAGCGCAAGAAAGGTTGCGGGCAGTGAGCACCGCGACGCTGAGCACCCTGCTGTTCAAGCGCGGGCTGCGTAACACCTGGTTGCACGGCGTCCAGCGCATGAGCGCGGCCAGGGCGAACATGGTCGGCGAGGCCTTTACGCTGCGTAACATCCCGTGTCGCGAGGATTTGGACCAGGTGGGTGTGTTCGAGAACCCCGAGCATCCACAGCGCAAAGCCTTCGACACCACCCCTGCGGGCCACGTGCTGGTGATCGACTGCCGAGGCGACACGCGCGCGGCGTCGGGGGGCGGCATTTTGACTACGCGCCTGAAGGTCCGCGGGGCGGCCGGTCTGGTCTCCGATGGCTGCCTGCGCGACAGCGACGAGATCGCGCGCATGGACTTCCCCGTGTACTGCGCGGGAGCGGCGGCGCCGCTGAACCTGGCCCGCCACCACGCGGCGGAGTACAACGTGCCCATTGGTTGCGGCGGTGTGGCGGTCTATCCCGGCGATGTCGTCGTGGGCGATGCCGATGGGGTAGTCATTGTCCCGCGTCATCTGGCCGAGGAGGTGTCGCGCGAGGCCATCGAGATGGAGCAGTTCGAGCGCTTCGTCACCGAGGAGATCGAGCGCGGCCGGCCGCTGATCGGCACCTATCCGCCCACGCCGGAGGCGCGCGCGCGGTACAACGAGTGGGCGAAGAAGAAACCCTAGACTAACGACAGAGCCACGAAGTCGTGGATGCTGTGCGCCACGACCACCGGCCACAGCCGTCGCCATTTCACGTAGGCGTAGGCGAAGAGCAGGCCGAGCATCGCGACCCACAAGAACGCGAAGGGTCCTTGATACACGTGGTAGGACACACGCAGCGCGGTGCTCACATTGATCGCCGCGACTACGCCGAGGCGGCTGCGCAGCGCTTCGATCACGTAGCTGCACGCCAGAATCTCTTCGAACAGCGGGTTGAGCAACGAGACGAGGAGGACCATCAGCGGGGCAGCGCCGCCCAGCACCAGGTGGTCATCCTCGGAGATGCGGTCGCCGAGCATGCCGCCGAACGCAGCGCGCGCGATGATCGCCGCCAGGTAGTAAACCAACCAGCCCGCGCACGCCAAGCCCACTCCTTGCCCCGTCGCTGCGAGCGACGGTTGCAGCTTGAAATCGTGCAGCCGCCAGCCGTTGCGCCACAGGATCAGCGCGACGATGGAACCGGCGATCGACTCGTAGACCAGCAGATAGGCCAGGTGTCCGTTGTCGAACATGTGGTCGTCCGGACCGGGCCCGGCCAGCAGGCTCGCGATCGAGAAGACGATGAACTGGCCGAAGGCGATGCCGATGACGAGAACAAATTCCAGCCCGTTGAATCGGCTGGCTCTGGTGTGGCTCACGGCGGTAAGAGAATCGCACAGAGTGGTCGGCCGACTCCGGACGCAACTTCGGTGCCAGTCGACGTGCTCGGGATGTCCCCTGTCGGGTAGACTATCGGCCAACTTGATCTCTTATCGGTGAACATGATGGACGCCGCGCGACAAGCCGAGCTCCTCGCCCTGGCAGGCAAATACCTCGCCGGCGGCGGCACCGGGCTCTTCGTTTTGCCGCCCGAGCTCAACCTCGTCGTGGAGCGCGGCCAGGGCAGCCGCGTCTGGGACGTCGCGGGCCGGGAATACATCGATTACCACCTGAGCTCGGGACCTGCGCTCCTCGGGCACGCTCACCCGGCGATCACCGAGGCGGTCGCGGCACAGTTGCCTAAGGGCACCACGTACTTTTTTCTCAATGAGCCGGAGATCAGGCTGGCGAAGCGGCTCGTCGACGCCGTTCCCTGCGCCGAGGTGGTGCACTACACCGGATCGGGCACGGAAGCGACGTTCTATTCCCTGCGCATCGCACGCGCCTGGACCAAGCGCAACAAGGTGCTGAAGTTCGAGGGCGCATGGCACGGCATGCTCGACTACGGCCTGTGGGGCACCGTGCCGAACGAGCCTTCCGAATATCCCCGCGCGCGACCGGACTCGGTGGGTGTTCCAGCGCAGATCGGCGAGACCGTGCTGGTAGCGCCCTTTAACGAGACCGCGCGTGCAGTCGACATCATCGAGCGCCACGCGTCCGAGCTCGCCGCGGTGCTCGTGGAGCCGCTGCAGCGCGTGCTGCAGCCCGAGCCCGGTTTCCTACAAGCAGTGCGCGAAGTGACGAAGAAACACCGCATCGTGCTCGTCTTCGACGAGATCGTCACCGGCTTTCGCATCGCATGGGGCGGTGCTCAGGACCGCTATGGGGTGGTGCCCGATCTCGCCTGCTACGGCAAGGCAATCAGCGGCGGTTTCCCGATGGCCGCGATCGTCGGCAACTCCGAGATCATGTCGATGCTCGACGCGCGCAGCCGACCCCGGGCTGAAGTGGTGTGGGCGACCAACACGCTCAACGGCAACCCCGTGTGCGCAGCCGCCGGCTTCGCTGCGCTGGACACGCTGGCGCAGCCCGGCGTGTACGAGCACCTGCACCGCATTGGCTCGCGTCTTCGCTCCGGGATGGTAGAAGCTGGGCAGCGCCACGGGTTCGCGGTGCAGGCGCCCGGCGAAGACGCGGTGTGGGGCATCCGCTTCACCGACCGCAAGCCGCTGCGCACCTGGATGGATCTCACCACGCACGACAAGAACCTGGGCTCGCGCTGGGTGATCGAGCTGATGAAGCGCGGCCTGCTGGTGAACCCGAACGAAAAGTTCTACATCTCGCTGGCGCACACGGATGCCGACGTGGACCGAACGCTCGGCATCGTGGACGAGGCGTTCGCGGCGCTGAAGCAGCAACGGATAGCCCCGTAGCCCGGATGCAGCGCACGCGGAACCCGGGGAGATCCCCTGGACTGCGCTCCGTTCAGGCTACACTGCTGCGCTTCGTCCAGGCTACACGGAGGTGATCAGGGCGCGAGCCGCTCGATGACCCAGGCGCTGCCCTCGCTGCGATACTGCACGCGATCGTGCAGGCGGTTCGGGCGACCCTGCCAGAACTCGAAGGTGTCCGGCGCCAGCCGATATCCGCCCCAGTAGGGCGGCCGGTGGGGATCGTCGCCGTGCACTCGTGCGGCCTCGGCGAAACGCGCTTCGACCGATGCGCGGTCTGGCATCACCTCGCTCTGAGGCGAGGCCCAGGCCGCCAGCCGGCTGCCTACCGGCCTCGTGATGTAATACGCGTCGGACTCCTCCCCGGATATCCTGGTGACGCGGCCTTCCAGGCGCACCTGGCGTTCCAGCTCGAGCCACAGGAACAGCAGCGTCGCTCGCGGGTTGTGCGCGAGCTCGCGTCCCTTGCGGCTGTCATAGTTGGTGAAGAAGACGAAACCGCGAGCATCGTACCCCTTGAGCAGCACGGTGCGTGCGGAGGGCTGCCCCGCCGCGTCCACGGTGGCCAGGATCATCGCATTCGGCTCGGAAAGCTTCGCGCGCAGGACCTCGTCGAACCAGCGCTCGAACTGCTCGTAGGGGCCGCGTGCGACGTTCTTTTCGTCCAGGCCTTCGCGCGCGTAGTCCCTGCGCAAATCGGCGGTCTTGCGGGGCTTGTTCACAGGTTTGGTTGGTCAGGCGCGCAGCGGAGCTGCAAAGTGTAGCCTTAATCACGTGCCGGCGGCGCAGGGAGTTCAATATTGGATCCCCCACCGGCGATATTAGAGTGGCTGGGAACGCGCCGGGATCGCGCTGCATCCAATGGGTGAAGCTGCGAGGAGAGCGTGGAAATGCGAACGACCCTAGCCCTTACCCAGGTTTCTTTGAGCGCCTTGACTGACGCGGAGCTGGCGTTGCATATCGGTCTCGGGGACGTGCGCGCGCTCGAGCTGGTCATGCGCCGCCACAACCGTTTGCTCTACCGCACCGCCCGCAGCATTCTTCGCGACGATGCGGAAGCGGAGGACTGCGTGCAGGAGGCGTACGTCCAGGCTTTCCGGTCGCTCGGGAGCTTTCGGGCAGAGGCGAAGCTGTCCACCTGGCTCACCCGCATCGTCATCAACCAGGCCCTGGGGACGGTGCGCAAGCGAAGAAAGGAGGGGGCCAATGTGTCGCTGGACAACGTACTGGACATCGACGGTCATCTCCCCGGAGCCAATGCAACGCTGTCCGAGTCGGAACAGCCGGACGCGGCTGCCATGCGTGCCGAGTTACGCCGTCTCCTCGAACGCCACATCGACCGGTTACCTCCAGCATTCAGAACCGTGTTCGTGTTGCGCGCCTTGGAGGAGCTGAGCGTGGATGAGACCGCCGAAAGTCTCGGCATTCCCGTCACGACGGTCCGGACTCGCTTCTTCCGCGCTCGTAGTTTGCTGCGCGAGGCCCTCGAAAGCGACGTCGACGTCGCGCTCGGCGACGCCTTCGGCTTCGAGGGTGCGCGCTGCGACCGCATTGTCGCCGCAGTGCTCGATCGCCTGCGACAGTCACCAGCCGCCGGTCCCGGCAGCTAGTCCCGGCGCGGTCATCCCGGCCGCGCCACTCCCGGTTCTCGCCGCCTGAGGCGAACTCGTGCCGCTTGGTACAGGCGGAGGGCCCGGTTCATCCCTAGCCACCACCCAACAGGAGTCAACATGTCGATCATCGAACTTGCTCGCGATCCGCTGTTCGTCGCCGGCCGCCGTTTGTTCCTCGCGCGTTCGGGTTTCGCGCTGTCCGCTGCGGCCGTAGCGCTGCTCGCGGGTCGCGAATCCCTGGCCGCAGGGTTGAAAAGGACCAGCGGAGACGCCGTCGCCGACGACGCGAAGATTCTCAATGGCGGGCTTGCGGCAGAGTATCAAGGCATCGCCGCCTACCAGGTGGGCGCCGAGAGCGGGCTGCTGCAGAAGCCCGTTCTGGACCTCGCCCTGCAGTTTCAGAGCCACCACAAGGCGCACGCCGATCTGCTAGCCGCAACGATCAAGCAACTGGGTGGCACGCCTGTGTCGCCGAGACAGAAGTACGACTTCCCGGTCGCGCAGCTCAAAACCCAGAATGACGTGTTGCGGTTTGCGGCCGGGCTCGAGCAGGGCGCCGTGTCCGCCTACCTGGCGGCGGTACCCGCCTTCGACAATCGCGACCTGGCGAAAGCGGCCGCGAGCATACTCGGCGACGAAGCCATGCACTGGGCCATCCTGCGTCAGGCCTTCGGCGAGAACCCGGTGCCCGCGGCCTTCGTGGGTTGAGCGCCGATGGCCGCCGGGACTCTCGACCCGGCGGTCCTCGGCGCTGCTGTAAACTAACGGTCCCGTGAACTAGCGATGACTGGACCGATGCGTACTCTCAAGACCGTTTTTCTGCTGTTTGCCACTGCCCTCGCGTGCGTCGCCAACGCGGCTGCACCCAACCCGGAGAACATTCTCTACCTCGATCTGAAAGACGGCCGCGTCGTGATCGAGATGCGCCCCGATCTGGCGCCCAAGCATGTGGCGCGCATCAAAGAGCTCGTCCGCAAAGGGTTCTACAACGGTATCGTGTTCCACCGCGTGATCGACGGCTTCATGGCCCAGGGCGGCGATCCCACCGGTACCGGCACCGGCGGCTCGGGTGTGAAGCTGGCCGCGGAGTTTTCCAAGGAGCCGTTCGTGCGGGGCACCGTTGGCATGGCGCGCGCCGCCAGCCCGGACAGCGCCGACTCGCAGTTCTTCATCTGTTTCGCGCCCGCGCCGTTTCTGGACGGCAAGTACACCGTCTGGGGGCAGGTGATCAAAGGCATGGAATACGTGGACAAGATCAAGAAGGGCAGCGAGGGGGACGGCCAGGTCGAGAACCCCGACAAGATCGTGCGCATGCAGGTGGCGGCCGACGTGAAGAACTGATCGCGCGTCGCCGCGTCGGACCGGCTATCGTCTTAGCGCGCTTCCGCTCCGAGGAACCTTCCGCTCGCTCGATGCTCTCAACAAGGGGCGTGGCCTCGCCCGAGCAGCGATAGCGTTCGGAATTGAGCCATTTGTTCAAACGGAGGAGCAGACGGTGAAGACGAACAGTATCCCGTTGCGTCATATATTCATTGCCGCGCTGGCAGCGCCGCTCCTGATGGCGGGCTGCACGAGCATGCAGACCGGCCGTGAGTTCAACTATGCGAAGTTCTCCCAGGAAACGCGGCCCGGAACTACCGATATGGCCCAGGTGCGCGCCGTGCTGGGCCCACCGATGGGGAAGGGGCTGGTAGTGGAAGCCGACGGCAGCATGTACGAACAGTGGACCTATTACTATGGCACCGGCAACCTCACCAGCCCCGAGAAGTCGCGCTTTAAGTTGCTGCAGATCCGCTTCAATCAGGCGGGCACTGTCGCGAGCTACAACTGGTCCGGGGAGTTGTCCGGCGGGGCTCCGGTAGAGAGCAAGTAGACCAACTCGCCTAACGCGAGTTCGGGTGTGGCTCGAAAATGCGGTCGTCCACCGACCGCTCCGGCGTTTGCTTCCCCGCCTGCTTGGGTCACCCAACGAATCAACGGGACAGACACTGGCCTCGGCGCTACCATGACGGCGACGCTTCCTTGCGACAGGCCGTATGTCCGAACTCTTGTTGGCAATGGCGCGCCGCCGACTCCTGTTGGCGAGCGCAGCCGCTTTCCTGGTCCACTTCGCGCTGCCGCTCGCCCGTGCCGATCAGCTCAAGCTGGAGGCTCTCGTGCAGGAGGGCGACCTGATCCTGGACGAGGCGGCAACGCTCGCTCCCTCCGACGAGCAGCTGGCCCAGGAAGAGCAACAGCTCGTGGCCTCGGAGAAATCGCTGCGCGATGAGGTTCAGGCCCTGAACCAGGGCATCACGCAGTTCAACGCTGCCATGGCCGAGCACAACCGGGGCGTGCAAGCACTCCAGACGAGATGCGCAAGCCCGGCCGCAAACAAGGTGCTGGAAGATGCCTGTGGCGCAGGCGCAGCACAATTGCGCGAGCAAGAGAACCTGCTCGAGGACGAGCGCGCCGAGCTTCGCATGCGCCAGGAAGAGCTCACCGCGCGCGTGGGCAAGCAAGACGCCTGGGGGCGAGACTACGGCAAGCGCAAAGGTGTGCAGGACTCGCACGACAGGCTCAACCAGCGCGACTCGGAGGAGTGGCTGGGGCGCGCGAAACAGTTTCTTGCCTCGAAGGATTTCGAGGCTTTGCTAGCGCAGGCCGGCAGCCCGGCGCCTTGCAGCGCCGATCAGGTAAGCGAGATCGCGACGCTCAGCACGCGGCCCGCGCTGGAGCGGGCCCAGGCTTGCCTCAAGGCGGTCAAGGCCGGTAGCCGTTAGCAGTCGGGGAATGAGCGCGTTTCGTCGCCGCACTACGCGCCCTGTGCCGTGCGAATCGCTCGCCACACGCGCTCGGGGGTAGCGGGCATCTCGATGGTCTTGACGCCGAGCGGCCGCAACGCGTCGAGCAGCGCGTTGATCACCGTCGGTGTGCCGCCCACGGTACCGAGTTCACCCACGCCCTTCGCCCCGAGCGGGTTGATCTTGCAAGGCGACGACTCGTCGGTGAAGGTGGAGAAGCTCGGGACGTTGTCGGCGCGCGGCATGCAGTAGTCGAGGAGCGAGCCGGTGACGAGCTGCCCGCTTTCGCGGTCGTAGCGCGCCTCCTCCAGCAGCGCCTGCCCGACCGCCTGCGTGATGCCGCCGTGAACTTGGCCGGCGACGATCATGGGGTTGACCACGCGCCCCACGTCATCGACGGTCGTGTAGCGGACCACGTCTGTGGTGCCGGTTTCGGGGTCGACCTCGACTTCGCACACGTGGCAGCTGTTGGGCCAGGATGGGCCACCGACCTTCTGCAAGGTCGATATCGCGATCCGCTTTTGCGGCTGTCGGCCGGCGAGCTCGAACAATCCGATGCCGAGGTCGGTCCCCGCCACGGTGAAGCGGCCGTCGCGATACGTGATGTCGGGTCCGGCGGCTTCCAGCGCTTCCGCCGCGAGTTGCTTGCCTTTGTCGATCGTGTCCTTCGATGCCGTAAGCATGCCCGAGCCGCCGATGTACAGCGAGCGGCTGCCCATGCTGCCCAGCCCTTGAGCGATGTCGCTGTCGCCCTGCATGATAACGATGCGCTCGGGATCGATGCCGAGCGTGTCCGCGATGATTTGCACGTAGCTGGTCTCGATGCCCTGGCCCATCGCCTGCATCGCGGTGCGCACCACGACGCGCCCGTCCGCCTCCACATCGAGCGTGATGGCCTCCTCGTGCACCACTCCGGTCCACTCCAGGAACGAGGACAGGGCTCGGCCGCGCAACCGGCCTCGTTTGCGCGACTCCTCGCGCCGCTGCGCGTATCCGTTCCAGTCCGAGTGAGTCAGGATGCGCTGCAGGATGTTCGCGAAGTTGCCGCTGTCGAAAGTTTCGCCCATGGGCGTGGTGTAGGGCATCGCATTGGCGGGGATCAGGTTGCGGCGACGCAGCTCCGCGGGATCGATGTGCATCTCCGCGGCGGCCTGATCCATCAATCGCTCGATGAGAAAAATGGCCTCGGGCCGCCCCGCTCCCCGATAAGCCGAGACCAGATTGGTGTGGGTCAGTACGGCGCGGGAGCGCAGATCCAGCGTAGGTACGTGGTACACGCCGGTGATGACCTTCGGCCCGATCGCCAGCACGATGATGGCACCGGGGCTGGCGCCATAGGCCCCGACGTTGCCCACGATGTCGACCTTCAGTCCCAGGATCTTGCCGTCGGCGTCGAACGCCAGCTCTGCCTGATTGGTCTGGTCTCGCCCGTGCGTCCCGGCCAGGAATTCGTCACTGCGGCTGGCGCGCCAATGCACGGGTCGGCCGAGCTTGCGGGCCGCGTAAGCGCACACCGCGTCTTCGGGATAGAGCATCGTCTTCATGCCGAACCCGCCGCCAACGTCCGGCACGCGCACGCGCACCCGGTCCATCGGCACCTTCAAAATGGCTTCCGCCAACGTCTGCTGCAGGCCGGCGGGGTTCTGGCAGCTCGTGTGCAGGGTGATGCGGCCGCTCGTCTTGTCGAACTCTGCGATGCTGCCGCGCGGTTCCATGGTTACCGGGATGAGTCGCTGGTTGTGGAGCGAAAGCTTGGTGATGTGCTTGGCCTTCGCGAACGCCGCCGCACAGGCATCCGGCTTGCCCCACTGCATCTGCGCCGCCACGTTGCCCGGCGCCTCTCGCCAGACCTGTGGTGCGCCCTTCGCGAGCGCGCCTTCGGTCGTCGTTACCGTGGGAAGCTCCTGGTACTCCACGGCCACTTTCTCGACGGCGTCCTCGGCTTGTGCGCGCGTCTCGGCGACGACTGCGGCGACGGCCTCGCCGACGAAACGGACGTGGTCGATCGCAAGCGGGTAGTACGGGGGCGCGCCCTTCGGTTTTCCTTCGGCGTCTGCCAGGCCCGGCCCAAGCGGGAACGCGCCGATACCGTCTTTGGCCAACTCAGCGCCGGTCAGGACCGCGATAACACCGGGGGCTGCCTTGGCGGACGCGGCGTCGATCGCAACGATGCGTGCGTGCGGATGCGGCGAACGCACGAAGGCCAGATGCGTTTCGTTGGGCAGCGACAGATCGTCGACGTATTGGCCCGTGCCAGTGACGAGCCGCTGGTCTTCGCGTCGCATCAGCGCTTGGCCGATACCGAACTTGGTCATTGCATCGATCCTGTGTGATGGAGTGCACCCGTGATTCTATGCTATTGGCCAGCTCAGGGGAGCTGCGCACGCTGAGCGGGTGGGGCGCCGCGCGCCTGAACTCGTCCAAGGACAAGCGGTAAAGTTACTCGATCGGGAAATCGACTCGCTTGATGAACACGATCTTTCCGCCTTCATTCTTCACTACGTTGTACCCGTGTAAACCGTCGCCCCTTGCATCGAACTCGTAGGTACCTTCGAGGCCCTGGTAGCCTTTGATGCCGAGGATCGCCTTGCGGACGGCTTCGGGTTCGGTGCTGTTAGCGTTGTTCATGGCCAAGGCGAGGATATGCAGCGCGTCGTATGACCAGCTGGCAAAGTTGTCCGGATAGATGCCGAAGCGCTCGCGATATCGTTTGGTGAATTCACGTGCCGCCTCGTTGGCTTCGGCGTTGAAATCGGCGACTGCATAGGTCCCGTACAGCGCTTCGCCCGCCAGATTGCGAGTGGTTACTGCCGCAGTGGTGGGTGATCCCACCCATTGAACGTTCACGCCGAGCTGGCGCAACTGCTTCGCAAAGATCGCCTGATCGGCCGGAACGGTCATATAGGTTCCGAGCACCTCTGCGCCCGATTTCTTGATGGCGAGCACGATCGGAGTGAAGTCTTGCGAGTTACTGGTGTAACCCTGATCGAGGATGGGAGTCACGCCAAGGGCTTGCAGCGTATCGGTGAGCGCCTTCGCCCCGCCTTGGCCGAATGCATCAGTAGCATGGACAATCGCCCATTTCTTGAGCTTCAGCGTGTTGACGCCGAAGTCGGCGATGACTTTGGACGAGTAGAGATCGTTGGGTCGAGCACGAAACACCCACTTGTTATTCACACGCGTGAGGCTGGGGTCGGTACCGCCAATCATGGTAGGAATACCCGCTTTCGCGATTGCCGGCGAAGCGGCTTGAATCTGCGTGCTGGCAATCGGCCCGACGATAGCTTTGATCGCGGGATCGGTGAAGAGCTTGGAGAAAGCGAGCACGGTACCGGGATTGCTACTGGCGTTGTCTTCGGTGCGCAGCTCGACCGGATGCCCCAGTATGCCACCCGCTTTATTGATGTCCTCTAAGGCGAGCTGCAATCCGTTCACCTGGAAGCTTCCTCCTTCGGCGAACGGCCCGGTGAGCATGTTGATGACGCCGATCTTGATGGGGTCTGCGGCGTCCGCGCCTGTGGCAAGCAGCAGTGACGCGCAAAATGCCAGAGCAATCCGGATCAGCATATATGTCCTCCAGTCCGAATGTTTTGTTTGTTGGCAGTCGATAATCGTGGGGCCCAGGAGCGTCCCACCGGCAGCATACCGCTATCGCGGGGACGGTGGCGTTGCTAGTGTCCTGAACCGCTGACCGGTGCGCCGTGCGGCGCACCGGTCGGTCAGGCGCGATCGTATTCGTGCGAGATGTCCCGGTTGGTGTAGTCCTTGAGCATCGACGTCGAGATCAAGCTGAGGATGGCGCAGACCAGGATATAGGCGGCGATGGCGTAGCCGGATCCGTACTGCGCCAACAACCAAGCCGCAATCAAGGGAGCGGGACCGCCCGCGATCACCGACGCCAGCTGGTAACCCAGCGACGCACCGCTGTAGCGCAACCGCCCGGTGAAGGATTCCGCGATCAAAGCCGCCTGCGGCCCGTACATCATGTCGTGCGGAACCAGCGACAGCAGGATGGCCAGGAAAATCCACCCGGGCACTGCCGTGTTGAGCAGCGCGAAGTAGACGAAGCCGAATGCGCCCATCACCGCTGCCCCGAGCAAATACATGCGCTTGCGGCCGATCCGGTCGGACAGGTAGCCCGAGAACGGGATGGTGAAGAAAGACAGCACGGAGGCGGCCAGGACCGCAGTGAGCAGCAGGTCGCGCGAAACGCCCAGCACCTTGGTCCCGTAGGTGAAAACGAATGCCGTGAAAATGTAGAACGGCGCCTGTTCCCCCGTGCGCGCGAGCGCAGAGAGAAGAATTTCCTTTGGCTGCCGTTTGATGACTTCGAGCATGGGGGTGCGCTCGATCTTGTTCTCGGACACCAGACGCGCGAAGACCGGCGTCTCCAGGATGTTGAGCCGGATATAGAGCCCGATCACCACCAGCAGAATGCTGAGAAAGAATGGGATACGCCATCCCCAGACCAGGAAACGATCGCCGGAGATCTCGCTGAACGCCAGCACCGCCAGGTTGGCCAGGAACAGACCGGCCGGCACGCCGAACTGCGGCCACGAGGCGACGAAGCCGCGATGCGCATTGGTCTTGGTCCACTCCATCGACATCAGGACCGAACCTCCCCATTCGCCTCCGACCCCGACGCCCTGGACGAAGCGCAGGATTGTCAGCAGGACCGCACCCCAGATGCCGATTTTTTCATACGCGGGTACGAACGCGACCAGGAAGGTGGCCACGCCCATCAGCAGGAGCGTGGCGATCAGCGTCGATTTGCGGCCGATGCGATCTCCGTAGTGTCCGAAGATCGCGGCGCCCACCGGTCGCGCGACGAAGCCGACCGCATAGATTGCGAACGCTTGCAGCGTCCCCACCAGAGGATCGGATTTCGGGAAATACAGCTGCGCGAACACCAACCCGGTCACGGTGCTGTATAGAAAGAAGTCGTACCACTCGATCGTGGTGCCCACCGTGCTCGCGATGACGGCGCGCCTGAGCTGCCTGCGATCGTCCGGTTCCGGGGATAAAGTTGTCGCGCCTACTGCTGTCGCCATCAGACGTCCTCCGCTGGTGCAGGCGCGATTTTATGCCAGCCCCGGTGAGCGTGCCTGCGTGGGGCAAGGAAACCCTTTCGTCGCCCGTAACCTTCGCGAGGCCAGAGGCGCGCGTGGGAGTGCGGTGTGCGTCGGGTTCGCCTGTACATCGCAATGCGCTAGAGTACCGAAAGACTGCAACCGACAACGGAGGAAACTAATGCAAGCTGACGCTGTTGCGAACAATTTCGATGCCGACATCCTGCAAAAGCTCAATCGAGACTACGTCAAGTCGGTCCAAATGTCGGATGTCCGACGGTTCAACGAGATCCTGGCGGAGGATTTCCTCAACACCAATCCCGACGGCTCGCTGGTCGACCGCGCGGCGTTTCTGGAGCAGATAGCAAGGCCAGCGATGATCACGGATCTCGAGGCTCATGACGTGCGCATTCGAGTGCTCGGCGATGTTGCGATCATCCATGCGCGCACGACGTACACGAAGCCGGACGGTCAAGCGGCATCGGGCCGGTACACCGATATCTGGGCGCGCCGGCAGGGCCGCTGGCTTGCCGTTGCCGCCCATGTCAGCCGAGGCTGAATCCAGACGCTGGCTTGCCGTCTATTCCGCTGCTACGCGGAAGATCTACGGCGAATGCAGCGATATAAGCATATAAGTTCTGCATATAAGCAGTGTGTCTCCTCAACGTAGACGATGGAATCTACACAACAGGGCTGTTATCCTTCGCTCTCCATCCTCAACGACACTAAGGAGAAGACCATGGCCACGACCAACAATCCAGTCAACAACGGCGTGAACGTCGGTGCGCTGCTCGGCGCACGCGAGGCGCTGACCAAGGCGCCGGAGGCCGCCCAGTTCAAGTGGCGGGCGACGGTCAAGTGGGTGAATGGCACATTTAGTCGCTCCACCGTCGAAGGATTCTATGGGCTCGGCGCTGAGCAGAAGCACAAGACCCAGTTCACGTTCGACGCCGATCATCCGGAAGTTTTCGCCTCTGAAGACCGGGGCGCCACGCCGGTCGAACTCGTGCTGGCCGGCCTGGCCAGCTGCCTTACCGCGGGCGTGGCGGCCGTTGCGCAGCTGCGTGACATCCAGTTACGCTCCGTATCGGCGACGCTGGAAGCCGGGATGGACATTCGAGGTATCCTCGGCGCCGATACCGACGTGCGCAACGGCTTCGACGGGATCAAGGTGACCTACAAGATCGATGCCGACGCGAGCCCCGACGACATCAAAGCACTCGTCGCCCAGTCGCAAAAGCGCTCGGCCGTCTACGACATCATCACCAACCCGACGAACGTCACGGTCGAGGTCAAGTGACCAGCGCATCGGGACTCGAGGGACGGGGCCGCTTGCGCACCACCACCATCGTCATCGGGGCCGGCCATGCCGGATTGGCCATGAGCTGGTGCCTCGCGCAGCGCTCGATCGATCATGTAATCCTCGAGCGCGGCGAGGTCGCCAATTCGTGGAGGACCGAGCGATGGGACTCGTTGCGGCTGCTCACGCCTAACTGGCAGAGCCGGCTGCCCGGCTACGGATACGAAGGCGATGATCCTGACGGCTTCCGCACGATGCCCGAGACCATCGCCTTCATCGAGTGCTATGCAGATGCGATTTCGGCGCCCGTGCGGACCAGCACCGAAGTCACTTCGGTGCGCCGCAGCGGGGACGGCTACGAGGTCGCCACCAACCGGGGCGTCTGGCAATGCCAGACCGTCGTGCTCGCAACCGGAGCGTGCAACATCTCGCAGGTCCCGGCGGTCGCCGAGGCGGTGCCGTCGGCGATCGCCACGCTCACGCCGATGCAGTACCGCAATCCGCGTCAGCTCGCCGATGGTGGCGTGCTCGTCGTTGGCGCCTCGGCCACGGGCACGCAGATCGCCGACGAGGTTCACCGCTCGGGCCGGCCCGTCACCGTGGCGGTGGGCGAGCACGTGCGGGTGCCGCGCGTCTATCGGGGCAAGGACATCCAGTGGTGGATGGACGCCGCCGGGGTGCTCGACGAGCGCTACGACGAGGTCGACGATATCCTCAGAGCTCGAAACGTGCCGTCGCTGCAACTTGCGGGCTCCCCCGAGCGCCGGACCGTCGATCTGAACTCGCTGACCAGCATCGGGGTGAAGCTCATCGGTCGTCTTGCTGGTATCAACGGCGGCAAGGCGCAGTTCTCGGGATCGCTGCGAAACCAGTGCGCGTTGGCCGACCTCAAGATGAACAGGCTGCTCGGCACGATCGACGAATGGGCGAGCGAAAACGGATACGACAACAAAGTCAGTCCGCCGCACCGCTTCGAACCCACCGAAGTCGAAGGATCACCGCCGCTTGGCATCGATCTCACCCGCGGTGAAATCCGGACCATCATCTGGGCGACCGGGTTTCGCCCCGACTACTCGTGGCTCCACGAGTCGGTCTTGGACCACAAGGGCCGTGTCCGCCATGACGGAGGTGTCGTAGAGGCCCCAGGCATGTACTTGATGGGCATCCCGTTCCTCCGGCGCCGAAAATCGAGTCTCATCGACGGAGCTGGCGATGACGCTCACGACCTGAGCACCCACCTGGCGTCCTACCTCGGCCACCGAACCTCCGTACCTCGCCCCGAACGACAGGTGCTCAGCCGGTAAAGCTAGGGAAGGTCTGATCAAGTCTCGCATGCGCGACCGCCCGGTCCCACGAAAGAGACGACATATTATCGGGTTGTGTCAGGTGCGGCGCCTGCTGTGTTGCGCTCCTTGCAAAGGTACCTACCTTAGCTGCGGAGCGACGCCTTGCAGTCATCCGCACCTGACGCAACGCGCATCGCGAGAATAGATCAGAGCTTCCCTAGAGCCAAGATTGCGGGAGAGCGAAGTGCCAATCTACGAATACGCCTGCGATGACTGTCTGATCATCTATCAGACGCGCCACGGCATCAACGCTGCGGGCCCGGACAAGTGTGCGAAGTGCGAGGGCGCGCTGCGCAAGGTGTTGTCCGCCCCGTACTTGAACACGCGCAACTATTCCAGTCCGACCGAGGCCAAGTATGCCAACCTCTCGGTCAGCGACGAGATCGCCAAGGAGAAGGATTTGCAGAAGGTCTATCAGACCGTCTGGGTTCCGCCGGAGGTGAAGCACAGTCCTTGGGATGAACACTAGACTGACGCTCTTGGCGTGCCACAAGGCTGCGCGGCAGCTTGATGCAAGAGCCCGTTCGTGTTGAGCCCTTCGACGTTGCTCAGGACAGGCTGCACGCGGTCGAAACATGATGTGGAACATCCGGACAGGATTGCATTTGGCGACTGGGGCTCGACGCAGCCTGGCCGCGCTGGTTGCGGTATGCGCCGCCGCGCCCTTGGCGATGGGCGGTTCAGATACGCTTGATCCGGCGGCGCTCTCGGCCGGGAGTTTCACGACTCCCGAGGCGGGCCCCAATGCCTTCTCCGTGCCCATCGCGATGCTGGACAGAGAACAAGCCGAAGCTTTCGCAAAAGGCAGGGAGCAGTTCAACGAGGCCTGGGTCGTTGCCCCGCAAGCGGGCGGCGTCTGGGGGCTGGGACCGACGTTCAACGAGGATCGCTGCGCGCATTGCCACGCTAACAACGGGCGCGCGAAGGCTCCTGACAGCGGGCAGGAAGCCGAGCTCGGGATGCTGGTCCGCCTGAGCATTCCCGGGGCGACCCAGTATGGCGGACCGAATCCTCATCCCGCCTACGGGGACCAGCTCCAGAACCGCGGCATCCCCGACCGCGTGCCCGCCGAAGGCCGCGCCATCTTTACCTACACCACGCGCGAGGTGAGCTTCGCCGACGGCGAGAAGGCAAACCTACGGATACCGAGCATCGAGTTCCAGGATCTGCAATTCGGCGAACTGGGGCGCGACATCATGATCTCGCCGCGGATCGCACCGGCCGTCGTGGGGATGGGGCTGTTGGAGGCCGTTCCCGAAGAAACGATCCTCAACTTGGCGAAAGAGGAGGAAAAGCTCGGCGTCGGCGGTAAGCCTAACTACGTGTGGGACTACGAGGCCGACCGGATCGCCCTCGGCCGCTTCGGCTGGAAGGCCAATCAGCCCAGCCTGCGCCAGCAGACCGCGGCTGCATTCCTGGGCGACATCGGCGCGACCACGTACATGTTTCCCGAGGAGAACTGTCCGGCCGTACAGCGTCAATGCCTGGACGTGCCGTCGGCGAGCAAGTGCGGCGGCCAAGGCGGGTGCACCGGGAATGCGTTCCGGCCGGAAGTGATTCCGAGCCGACTCAACAACATCACTTTGTACCTTCAAGCGCTTGCGGTTCCCGCCAGGCGCAACGTGAATGACCCGGATGTGAAACGCGGCGAGCAACTGTTCGCTGAGGCGCGGTGCAGTGCATGTCACACGCCCGAGCTCAAGACGGGAGCACACACTGCGCTCCCGTCGGCGGCCAACCTCGTCATTCACCCCTACACCGATCTGCTCCTGCACGACATGGGCGAGGGGCTCGCCGACGGTCGCCCCGACTTCAAGGCGAACGAGCGCGAATGGCGCACGCCGCCGCTGTGGGGGATCGGCCTGCTGCGCACCGTGAGCGGACAAAGCGATCTCCTGCACGACGGCCGTGCCCGCAATGTCACGGAAGCCATTCTGTGGCATGGCGGACAGGCCGAGAAATCCCGTGAGGCCTACAGGACGATGCCGAAGTCCGATCGCGAGGCGCTGCTGAAGTTCGTCGAGTCCCTGTAGGTCAAC
>Ga0326726_10002077_pt1 | contig 18580 bp, 19 predicted proteins | sample MHFenrmetagenome_2_FD_207603 | JGI IMG/M metagenome (GOLD analysis project Ga0326726, IMG submission 207603) | Lab enriched peat soil microbial communities from Michigan Hollow, Ithaca, NY, United States - MHF15MN | ecosystem: Environmental > Terrestrial > Soil > Wetlands > Peat | place: USA... | reverse complement strand
ACATCATCATGAACATGTGGTTCTTCTGGATCTTCGGAAACAACGTCGAAGACTCGATGGGGCGCTTGCGGTTCGTCGTGTTCTATCTGATGTGCGGTGTCGCAGCGGCGCTCGCGCAGGTGGCGATGGATCCCTCTTCGCCGGTGCCGGTGGTCGGCGCGTCGGGGGCGATCAGCGGCGTGATGGGGGCCTATCTGATTCTCTACCCGCGGGTGCGGGTCTACACCCTGGTGCCGCTCGGCTTCTTCCTGACGACGATAGCGCTGCCCGCGTGGGCGATGCTTGGCTACTGGATCCTGCTCCAGTTCCTCGGTGCCGTGCCGGCGGTCGCGGGCGCGCAGGCGGAGGCGGGCGTCGCGTTCTGGGCGCATATTGGAGGCTTCATCGTCGGGGCGGCGACCATCCGATTGTTCGCGCGGTCGGATTATCTGATCTCGAGACGGCAGAATCCGTGGTCGCCCCAGCGCGTCCGGTGGGGATAGGGGAGCACGTGTATCTAGCCAGGATCGTCGGACGCGTGGTGTCCACGCAGAAGCAGGACACGCTCAAGGCCATTCCGCTGCAGTGGCTGCAGCCGGTGGACGCGGCGGGGGAACCGCACGGCGCGCCGCTCGTGGCGGCCGACACCTTCGGTCTGGGACCGGGAGAGCTGTGCTACTACATCACCGCCCGGGAAGCCTCGATTGCGCTCTGGAAGCTGGATGTTGCGGTGGATGCGGCGGTGGTGGGGAAGGTGGACAGGATTGATCTGGCGGAGAGGGAATAGTGTTCCTCGCGACCGTAGTCGGCGATGTCGTCAGCACCCACAAGAACGAGCGGCTCGAGGGGAAGAAGCTGCTGCTCGTGCGGCGGCTCGATCTCGAGATGAAGCCCGAGGGGGCGGAGGTCATCGCGCTGGACGTCGTGGACGCCGGCGTGGGCGATCGGGTGCTGGTAGTGCAGGAGGGGTCCTCCGCGCGGAAGATCTTCGACGATCCCTGGATTCCTGTGCAGGCCGTCATCGTCGGCGTCCTGGATCGCGTCGATATCAAGGGGAAGCAGGTGCTATGAACGACGCCGAGCTGGACGAGATAGCTCGCCAGGTGGTCAGTCGGCTGATGGCGGGTGCAGTGAAGTTGCCAGACGGCAAGTTGCCAGTGGTTCCCAGACGGCAGCCGTCGGAAGCAGTGGCCTCTGCCGTGCCTCCGCGCCCCCGTGCCTCCGTGCCCACCGTGTCCGGTGCGTCCGTGCGTCCCGTCGAGACGGCGTCCGCGCGCCCGCTGGAAGACATCTCGTGGCGCGGGCCGCGGATGCTGGCGGCGTGGACTCCCGCGGCCGGCACGCGGCGGGTCGCGGACTTCGTGGATCACACGCTGCTCAAGCCCGAGGCGACCCGGAGCGACATCGTGAAGCTGTGCGGCGAGGCGCGGGAGCACCGCTTCGCGGCCGTGTGCGTGAACCCGTGCTGGGTGGAGCTGTGCGCCGGGGAGCTGTCGGGGACCGGCGTGGCGGTCGCGAGTGTGTGCGGGTTTCCGCTGGGAGCGACGACGTCGCGCGCCAAGGCCTCCGAGGCCGGCGAAGCGGTGTCGCGCGGGGCGACCGAGGTGGACATGGTGGCCGCGCTCGGGCAGATCCGGGGCGGCGAGTGGGGCTACGTCGAGGACGATATCCGCGCCGTGGTCGAGGCGTCGCGGGGGGCGATGGTCAAGGTGATCATCGAGAGCGCGATCCTCTCGCCGGAGGACATCGTGAAAGCGTCGGCGGTGGCGAAGCTGGCTGGCGCGCACTTCGTGAAGACGTCCACGGGGTTCCACGCCGCGGGCGGCGCGACGGCGAACGCGGTGCGGCTGATGCGGCTGGCGGTGGGCGACGACCTCGGGGTCAAGGCGGCGGGCGGCGTGCGGGACTGCGCGACGGCTCTGGCGATGATCGGTGCGGGGGCGAGCCGGATCGGGACCTCGAGCGGCGTGAGCTTCGTCGGGTGCCTGGGGCCGGAGCCGCTGTCGCTCGCCGAGCTGTTGAAGCAGCCCCAGGCGCACGCGGCCTCGTGCCGCAGCGGCAGTTGCGCGGCGCCGGCGGGGGGTCAGGCTTACTAGAGCGCCGTCGTCACTCCGCCAGCGGCGCGGCGCGCACCACCACCTTGCGTCCCAGCAGCTTCCCCAGCACGTCCGCCTTCCGCTGCGCGCCCCACAGCTCGAGCTTCAGGTCGGTCGTCACCAGTCGCGGCACCACGTCCACCAGCAGCCGGTCGGGCATCATCCGCAGCCGCATCGCCTCGATCGCCGAGACGTGTCCGCGGTCGAGCCCGCACGCCACGCGGAGCAGCGCCGAGAGGCGGCGCACGCGGGCGCGGTCCTCGGGCTCGAGCGCGGCGTATTCGGGGTGCTTCTTGCTCGGGCCCCGCTTGCGGTGGTAGCGGCTGATGAGCGCGATCTGGACCCGCTCGCGCGGCGCGAACGGGAGCGACTCGGCGTGTGCGATCAGATGGTAACTGTGCCTGTGGTGGCTGCGGTACGACACGATCGTCCCGACGTCGTGGAGTACGGCCGCGGCCTCCAGCAGCTCCCAGTCCTGTGGGGCGCACCCCAGGCGCTTGCCGAGGACATCGAACAGCTTCCGGGCCATCCGCGCCGTTTGCTCCCCGTGCCGGCGGTCGGCGCGGCAGCGGTCCGCGAAGCGGCGCAGCGCCTTCGCCTTGCTCGGCGCCTGGGCGCCGGCGGCCGGACGCGCGAGGTGGATGAGCAGCCCTTCCCGCAGTCCGAACGCGGAGACGGTGACCTTCGGTGCGTCGAACAGCTCCAGGACCTCGGCGGCGACCGCGAGGCCGGCCACGATGATGTCGGCGCGCTCCGGATTGAGCCCTGCGACCTTGCGCCGCTCCGCCACGGTCAAGGCCGCCAGCCACTCGAGGACGCGCTGCACCTCGGCGGAGGAGACCGACATCCCGTGGATCCCGCCCGGCGGCACCGCGCCACGCTCCCGCGCCGCGGCGATGCGCGCCAGGTTGGTGAAGGTCCCGCCCGACCCGAACAGCTTCGCCGCGGCCCACTCCCGGCCCGGGATCGCTCGCCGGAGCTTCTGCCGCACGGCCCTGCGAAGCCGCCGCACGCCGGTGCCCTCGTCCTTGGCGCCCGCCAGGTATTGCTCGGTGAGCCGCACCGCGCCGAAGGGAACAGACACAACGCGGTCCACCAGCCCGCCCACGGCCAGCACCAGCTCCAGGCTCCCGCCACCGATGTCGGCGACCACCGCACGCCCCCGGCCGATGGGGAAGTGCTCGCTCACCGAGACGAATGCGAGCCGCGCCTCCGTTTCGCCGTCGATCACCTCGAGCGGGATGCCGATCTCCTTCTTCACCCGGTTGGCGAACTCCGCACCGTTGGCGGCGTCGCGGACGGCCGCCGTGGCTACCAATGCCACGCGCGTCGCACCACGCCGCTCGGCCGCCTGCACCATGCGGCCCAGGGACTCCAGTGCGCGCTCCACGGACTTGGGTGCCAGCAGCCCCGTGGCAGAGAGCCCCCGCGCCAGCCGCGGCTGGTCCTTGAGGTCGTCGATGATCTGGAGGTGGCCGTCCTCGCCCTGCTCGGCGATGAGACAGCGAATCGAGTTGGAGCCGACGTCTATCGCTGCAAAACGCTCAGTCGTCGGCGACATCGGTCACGGGCGTCAGCAGCGATGGATCGAGGAGATTGGCGACCTCGTGCCTCAGCTCGGCCTGCACCTCTTCGACGGTGCGCGACGCGTCGATCGTCGTGAAGCCATACAGGTCGGCCATCCGGTCGAACTCTCCGAGGATCAGCGTCTGGTACTTGCGGAACGATGTGTAGAGATCCGGCGCCAGACCGATGTCGCGTCCGGACTCCCAGTAGTCCAGCTCCCCGCCCCGGCGCAGGGTGCGGCGGATCAGTTCGTCGGGGTCGAGCCGGAGGAAGAACACGCGCCGCGGCACGAGCGCGAAGCCGTACAGTTTCGCGAGCCACTCGCGCCCGAGTCCGCGGGCCGAGCCGCGCGCCATCGTCGTAAAGATGTACCGGTCCGCCAGGACGACGAACCCGCTGCGCAGCGCCGGGAGGATCTCGTGTTCGAGCCGGTCGGCCAGGTCGGTCGCGTAGAAGAGCGCCATCGTCGTCCGGTCGAACGAGTGGCCCTCTTTCGCCGACTCGATGCCCCGTCGCGTCAGCGCCGATCGCACCAGGCCCGTCGAGGCCACCGCGAATCCCTGTCCCTCCAGCCAGCCCTGCAGGAGCTCGATGTGGGTGGAGCGCCCGACGCCGTCGGCTCCCTCGACCACGATCAGGTTTCCCGGCAGCTCGCTGCCGACGTCCAGCTTGGCCAGGCCGGCGCCGTAGAAGCGGGTATCCATCACGCTATTCTCGCCGCAGCCAGCCGCACGCTTCCCGCGCTCGGCCGCTCCGCGTGCGTGCGTCGCAGCCCCTTCAGAATGGGCTTCACGAGCCGGCGCATCTCGCGCTGCTGCTCGACCACCGACCGGGCGCCGTCCAGCACCGTCAAACCGAACTCCTCGGCCACGCGGTCGTATTCCTCGAGCACCCGGTTCTGGAAGAGCCGGAACGACGTGATGGGGTCCGGCGACAGGCCGAGGTCCATCCCCGCCTCGTGGAACTTGAGCTGAATCCGTCCGCCGGTGATGCGCGCCACGGCCGTGTCGATGTCCACGCGGAAGTAGAGCGACAGGTCCGGCCGGGTGGCGAAGTCATACAGGTTGCGGATCCACGCCGGGTCGCAACCGCGGGCGGCGTCCCGCGCGAACGCCGTGTACGCATACCGGTCCGCCAGCACGATCAGGCCCGCCTGGAGCGGCGGCAGGATCGAGCGCTCGTGCCGGTCGGCGAAGTCCGTGGAGTGGATCAGCGAGAAGGTGGTCGGCGAAAAGAGGTTCTTCTTCTTCCCGCGTTTGGTCGTGTCCTTCACGAGCGGGCTCGAGTTCCACTCCGTGAACGAGACGTCGTACCCCTCCGAGACGAGATACGTCTGAAGGAGCGAGAGTTGAGTGGACTTCCCCGAGCCGTCGATGCCTTCGACGACTATGAGCCGCCCGGGGAAGGTGTGGGGTTCGTGAATGCCCATGGCTCTTTCACGCGGCGCCGTCCGGAGCGGGCCGCTCGTCTTCTGCGTGGTGCTTGATGGTCTTGCCTTCCGCCAGGAATACTACGTCCTCGGCGACGTTCGTCGCGAGGTCGGCCACCCGCTCCAGGTTCCGGCTGACCAGCAGCAGCTCCATTCCAGGCCCGATAACTCGTTGATCCTCCATCATATGCGTCAGCAGGATGCGGAAGACGGAGTCGTTCAGCGAGTCCACCGCGTCGTCCCGCCTGCAGACCTCCCGGGCCAGCGGGGCGTCGCCTCGCACGAAGGCGCTGAGCGCGTCCCCGAGCATCTTGCGGGAGAGGCGGGCCATCTCGACGATTTCCGGCTGGGGCACGATGTGCGGGTAGGTGGCGAGCCGCTCGGCGGACTGGGCGATGTTGACGGCGTGGTCGCCCACCCGCTCGAGGTCGCCGACGATCCGGATCGCGGCGAAGATGAGGCGCAGATCCTTCGCCATCGGCTGGTGCAGCGCGATGAGCTGGAACGCCTGCTCCTCGATGCTGCTTTCGAGGGTGTTGAGCGTCTTGTCGCTGCGGATCACGGCCTGCGCCGTGGCGCGGTCGCGGGTCAGGAGCGCGCTGACGGCGTTGCCGACGGCTTCCTCCGCCTCCGCCGACATGGCCATGAGGCGCTGCTTGAGCTGCGACAGCTCCTCGTGGAAATGGCGCTGCGGCTCGAGCGGAGTGGTCATCCGAATCTCCCGGTGATGTACGCGTCGGTGCGCTCGTCGCGCGGGTTCGTGAAGATCTGCTGCGTCGTCCCGAACTCCACCAGGTGCCCCAGGAAGAAGAAGCCGGTGTAGTCCGAGACGCGCGCGGCCTGCTGCATGTTGTGGGTGACGATGACGATCGTGTAGCTGCCCTTCAGCTCCACGATCAGCTCCTCGATCTTCTGCGTGGCTATCGGGTCGAGCGCCGAGCACGGCTCGTCCATCAGCAGCACCTCGGGCTCGTTGGCCAGCGCCCGGGCGATGCACAGCCGCTGCTGCTGGCCGCCCGAGAGCGAGGTGCCGAAGTCGTCGAGCCGGTCCTTGACCTCGTCCCAGAGCGCCGCGTTGCGCAGCGAGCGCTCCACCCGCTCGGGCATGTCGCGCTCGGCGACCGAGCCCGTCACCCGCGGCCCGTAGGCCACGTTGTCGAAGATGGTCTTGGGGAAGGGGTTGGGGCGCTGGAAGACCATCCCGATCCGCCGGCGCAGGTCCACCGGGTCCACGGAGGAGCCGAACACGGACTCGCCGTCGAATGCGATGTCGCCCCGGTGCCGGGTGCGCGGGAGCAGCTCCTGGAGCCGGTTGATCGAGCGGAGGAAGGTGGACTTCCCGCACCCTGACGGGCCGATCAGCCCCGTCACGGCGTTCGGCTTCGCTTCGATGCTGATGTCGAAGAGGGCCTGCTTCGGGCCGTACCAGAAGGAGTATTCCCTCGCAGCCAGCGTGCCGATGAGCCTGACCGTGCCGCCCGGAGTGACGCGGACGTTGGGGGCGGCGGTCATCCGAACCGCCCGGTGATGTACGCCTCGGTCTGGGGCTTGAGCGGGGCGGTGAACATCCGACTCGTTGCGCCCACTTCGATCAGCTCGCCGAGATAGAAGAACGCGGTCACATCGGACACCCGGCCGGCCTGCTGGAGGTTGTGGGTGACGATGACCACGGTGAACTCGCGCTTCAGCTCCTGTACCAGCTCCTCGATGTGGGCCGTCCCGGCCGGGTCGAGTGAGGCGGTGGGTTCGTCGAGCAGAATCACTTCGGGCTCGGGCGCTACCGTGCGGGCGACGCACAGCCGCTGTTGCTGGCCGCCCGAGAGGTTCATCGGCGACTCGTGCAGCCGGTCCTTCACCTCGTCCCAGAGCGCGGCGCGCCGCAGAGCGTGCTCCACGATCTCCTGCTGATGGGCGCGGGTCATGCTTTCCCCGACCCTGAGGCCTGCCGCGACGTTCTCTGCAATCGTCATGGTGGGGAACGGCGTCGGCCGCTGGAAGACCATGCCGATGCGCCGGCGCACCTGGACGGGGTTGATGGCCGGGTCGTAGATGTCGTACCCGTCGAGCAGGACCCGACCGGTGACGCGGGCGCCGGGCACCAGCTCGTGCATCCGGTTGAGGGAGCGAAGCAGGGTGGACTTGCCGCAGCCGGAGGGCCCGATCAGCGCCGTGACGGTATTCTCCCGGCAGGTGAGCGTCACGTCGCGCACCCCGGACGCGCTGCCGTACCAGGCGGTGAGCGTGTCCGCGGAGAGCCGAGGCACCGTCGCCGGCGCCGCCTCGGCGGGCGGGACCGCCATCTGGACTGGCGGCGGCGTCGTGGGCGGAGTCGTCACGGGCGGAGCCTGCCGCACTCGCTCAGGCGTGCTGACGCTTGGCACGTACCACCGCGCGGGCGATGAGGCTGAGCGCGAGGACAAGCACGATCAGCACGAGGGCCCCCGCCCACGCCTGGCGGTGCCACTCATCGTATGGGCCGAGGGCGTACGCGTAGATCTGGAGTGGGAGCGCGGCCATCGGTCCCTGGAGCCGGGTGGAGAAGAACTGATTCCCCAGAGCGGTGAAGAGCAACGGCGCGGTTTCCCCGGCCACGCGCGCGACTGCCACAAGGCAGCCGGTGACGATCCCGGCGGCGGCGGTGCGCACTATCACCTGCAGCGAGGTACGCCAGCGCGGGTAGCCGAGGGCCAGCGCTGCTTCCCGGAGCGAATTGGGCACCAGCCGCACCATCTCCTCGGTGGTCCGCGCCACGATCGGCACCAGGATCATGCCGAGGGCGAACCCGCCCGCCAGCGCCGAGAAATGCCCCATCGGCTTCACCAGCCAGGTCCACGCGAAGATACCGATGACGATGGAGGGAACGCCGTTCAGGACGTCGGCCACGAACCGGACCGCGAAGCCGAACCGCCCGCCGCCGAATTCGGCCAGGAAAATACCCGTCCCCACGCCGATCGGCACGCCGATCACGCAAGCCAGCCCGACGATGATCAGGGTCCCGACGATAGCGTGGGAGAACCCGCCCCCCAGCTCCCCGACGGGGACCGCCGACTTGATGAAGAAGTTCAGATCGATCGAGCCGGCGCCCTTGACGAGGAGCATGGCGAAGATGACGCCGAGCGGGAGGATCGCGAGCGCCGCAGCTCCGTACGTCACGCCCGTCATCGTGGAGCCGATCAGGCGCCGCGCCAGTCGCCCGCGCATCAGATGGCCGTGCTGCCCACCGCCGAGCCGCGGGCCACGCGCCAGACCAGCACGCGCGCCAGGGCGTTGACGATGATGGTGATGAGGAAGAGCACCGCCCCGACCAGGAAGAGCGACGAGAGATGCATGTTGGACACGGCCTCGGAGAACTCGTTGGCGATCGCCGCGGCGATGGTGTAGCCGGGCTGCAGCAGCGAAGCCGACACCTCGTGGCGGTTCCCGATCACCATCGTGACGGCCATGGTCTCGCCCAGGGCACGGCCCAGGCCGAGAATCACCGCACCCATGATGCCCGCCCGCCCGTACGGCAGCACCACGTGCCAGACCGTCTCCCACCGCGTCGCGCCCAGCGCGAGACCTGCCTCCCGCTGGTCGGCGGGCACCGCGAGAAGAACTTCCCGCGACACCGCGGCGATGTACGGCAGGATCATCACGGCCAGGATCACCCCGGCCGCCAGGACCGAGGGGCCGTAGAAGACGCCGCTGAAGATCGGCACGTGCCCCAACACCGGCCGCACCACGGGCCAGAAGTGATCGCGCAGGAGGGGAATCAGGATGAAGATGCCCCACAGCCCGTAAATGACGCTCGGCACGGCGGCCAGCAGCTCGATCAACGTCGCCACCGGCGTGCGCAACCAGCGCGGCGCGAACTCGGTCAGGAAGACCGCGCACCCCAGGGCGAGCGGCACCGCGATCGCCAGAGCGACGAGCGATGAGTACAGCGTGCCGAAGATCAGCGGCAGAGCGCCGAACTGGCCGCGCACCGGGTCCCACACGCTGGTGGTGAGGAACGACAGGCCGAACTGGCGCGCCGCCGGCATCGCTTCCGACACCAGCTCGACGCCGATCATCAGCAACAACAACGGAAGGAGCAGTGCGAGGACGGTGAGTACGGCGCGGAAGATGACGTCGCCGCGGCTCACCGTCCTCAGGGCCCGCCACCGTTCTTCAGCCGTGGAGCGTGGAGCGATCTCCGGCTCCAGAACGGCGGCGGGGAGGTTGGTCAACTGCCTAGCGCCCGCGGTAGTTGGCCGGGAGCACCGGACGGCCGCCCACCGTGATGCTCTTCAAGCGCTCCTCCTCGAGCTGCACAACGCGGGAGGGAAGCGGTGCGTAGGACAGACCGGCGCAGTACTTCTGCCCGTCGTGCACCGCCCACCACACGAAATCGAGCAGCTGGCGCGCCTTGGTCATGTCGGTCATGTCCTTCGGAACGAGCAGCCAGGTGAACGAGGAGATCGGGTACACGTCCCCGCCGTCCGCATCGGTGATCGAAACCCGGAAATCGGTGGTCGCATCCAGGGAGGCAACGGCACCTGCCGCTGCGTTCGTCGTCGTCTCGAGGGTTGCCTGGATGTAGTTGCCCGCCTTGTTCCGCACCAGACCGTACCCGATGTTGTTTTGGACGGCGTAAATCAACTCCACGTAACCCAGGGCGCCAGGGGTCTGCTTGACGATGTTGGCCACGCCGGGATTGCCCTGGCCGCCGAGTCCGACGGGCCAGTTCACCGCCGTCCCCTTGCCCACCCGCTGCGCCCAGTCCGGGCTCACCTTCGAGAGGTAGTCGCTCCAGATGTACGTGGTGCCCGAGCCGTCGGAGCGGTGCGCCACGACGATGTCCTGGTCGGGCAAACTGACGCCCGGGTTGATCCCCGTGATCCGGCTGTCGTTCCACTTGGTGATCTGGCCCAGGAAGATGCCGGCCAGCACCTCACCGGTGAACCGGAGCTGCGCCGTCACGCCCGGGACGTTGTACGTGGGCACCACCGCGCCCAGGACGGTGGGGAGGTGGTACACGTTGCCGTGAACCACGGTGATCTGCGAGTCGGTCATCGGGCCGTCGGTGGCCCCGAAGTCCACCGTGTGGTCTGTGAACTGCCGGATCCCGCCGCCCGAGCCGATGGCCTGGTAGTTGATCCGCAGGTTCGGCCGGACCACGGTGTACTCGAGCACCCACTTCGAGTAGATCGGATTCGGGAACGTGGCCCCGGCGCCGGTGAGGCGCGTTTCCTGGGCCGTCACGGTGCCCGCGAAGGCCACCAGTCCTGCGACGGCCGCAGCCGCCACTCCATAGATGCGACGCATTCGAGATGCTCCTCGCTCGGAAGCCTAGAAGTTGAACATCGCGTGGATGAAGCCCAGCTGCCGGTTGGCGTAGGCGGCGTAGTTGCCGGCCGTCACCACAAAGCCGCTGTCGTACGAGAGCAGGTCCACGTCCGCCAGGAGGCGGCAATTGGGGTTGAGCTGGTAGGAGAGCCCCGCAATGACGCGCGTGAGCTTGTCGGTGTTCGTGGCCGTCGAGTTATTGGCCGTATTCGGGTCGATGATGTCCACGCGCCCGATCACGGAGAACCTCGTCGCCGGAAAGTGAAACACGCCGTACCCGCTGATGACGCTGCCGGTCTTCTTGGCCGCGGCAGCCACGGCGCCGCCGGCCGTCGTCGTGTTCCCACCGGTCGTCGAGTCCGTCGTGGACGCGTACTCGGCCGCGAGCGTCAGGTCCATCGAACGGTACGAGACCATCCCGATGAACCGGTTGCGCGTGCCGCCGGAGCTGGGCGTTCCGAGCTGGGCGTATCCCGTCAGGCGCAGACCGCCGACGCGACTCCCGTCGTCTGTGCCCAGCAGCCGGTACGACGCGCGGGCCATGATGTCCTTGCCCCCGTCGCCGAGCGCGCCGCTGTAGTTCTCGCCGTTGTAGACGCCGACCTGGAAGTTGAACTGGTCGCTGTTGAACTTGCCGTCCACGCCGGCGCCGAAATCCGACGAGGACACGTAGCCGCCGCGCTCCATCGCCATCTGCCCCTGCATCCGGTAGTCCCACAGGGCCTCTTCCCAGTCGAGCCACGGCGTGTGCATCTCGCCGAGCTTGTAGGTGAGGGCGCTGCCCTCCGGCGTCCACGTCACGTAGGCGTACTTGATCCGGTAGGCGCGGGAGCCCGGGATGTTGCCGTTGGTGAAGATGTCGGCCGTCACGCGCGTGGCGAGCCCGCCCGCGAACCGCCCGGTCACGTTGATGTAGGCGCGCGTGATGTCGAAGTTGTTGATGTGCTGAACGTTGCTGTCGGCCGTGAGGCTGTCGCTGTTCAGCGTGTACTGGTAAGCCGCGTACACGACGCCGCCGACGGAGACCTGCGCGGCGAGTGGGGCGGCAGCTGCAACGCCGGTCAGCAACGTGGCCGCCAGCGTCCGACGTAGCGAATGCGCCATGTCATGCTCCTTGAACCGTTGTGGTGACGTGGGGAGGACGGATCGTCGGTGCTTCAGCGCGGCTAAGAAACCGCCCGCGCGTCACGTTGCGGCGCCGGGGATGTAACAGCTGTGTAACTGCCCCGGCACTTTGCGGGGCCGGGCTGCGTCGCTAGCTGAGGAGGCTGCGTGCGGCGAGTGCGCCGGCGAGCCCAAGTGCTGCGCCTGCAACGACATCGGCGCGGTGGTGGACCCGGAGCCTGACCCGCGACAAGCAGACGGCACCGGCGATCGGAAGCGCGACCGGGGCCAGCCAGGGATGCGCGAGGGCCAGGGACACGGCCACGGCCGTCGCAGCGGCGCTGTGTCCCGAGGGGAAGGAGAAGGGATCGGGAATGGCGATCTCGGCCAGCAGCACCCCGTTCGCATCGCAGGGCCGCGCGCGGGCGACCGTGCGCTTGAGGATCTGGACCGCGACGTGCGACAGCACGTTGGCGATCAGCGCCGTGCGACCGGCGGCGGCGACGTGTCCCCCCGCCAGCCAGAGCGCCGCGGGAATGCCGACCGTGGAAGGCGCGCTGCCGAGATGCGTGATCCAGCGCATCAGGCCACCGCTCGGGCGGCTTCGCTCGCCATGAAGGCGTCGCGCAGCAACCGGCCCTCGTATTCCTCGGGAACGTCGAGGCCGAGCCACCAGAGCAAGGTGGGCGGGACGTCGAGGATGGACACCGGCTGCCGCAACACGTGCTTCCTTCGCACGCGCGGCCCCGCGAGGACGAGCGGGATGTGGTCGTTGACGGGGTGAGGCGCGTCGTGGTCGGTCGGCGCCACCCCGCCTCCGCCGTGGTCGGCCAGGACCACGAATAGAGAGTTGGCCACGCAGGCGCGGAGGATGCCGATGGCGACATCCACCTCGCGGACCGCTTCGAGATACTGACGCGACATCCAGCCGTGCGCGTGGCCCGCCCGGTCGCAGTCGTTCACGTAGACGAAGACCAGTCCTTCCGGGAGGAAGCGGAGCCGGCCAAGCGCAGCGGCGGCGACGTGTCGCGCGGGGCCCGCGGTGGCCACGAACCTCGTGACGCCGGCGAACGAGCTGAGGATTCGGGCGACCGGCACCTCCGTAGCCCTGATCGCCCCGGCGACGACCACCGTGGGGAGGCGCCGGGCCGCGAGCTCCTTCGGCACGGGGCGCAGGCTGCCCAGGCGGCGCAGTGCGGCCATGCCGGGCTCCGTGAGCTGATGCGTCGCCGGCCCGACCCCGGTCGTGAGGGAGAGGAGCGCCGGAACGGTCGCGCTGGGGCGGACCGTGAGGGCGAACTCTGCGTGGCTGTAGTCGGCTGCAAGGGTCGACAGCGATGGAGCGACGTGCGGCCGGATTGCGTCGGGCTGCAGGCCGTCCACGAGGAAGACTACGCAGCGCGCCATTGCCTCTCCTCAGTGCGGCGTCCGAGAACGGCGGCGTAGTCGGCGAGCAGCCGCTCGTCCTCCTCGCCGTGATCGGCCATCACGGTGGCGAGCCGAGCCTCGGCTCCCATGCGGTGACGCAGATCGGGATCGAGCACCAGCTGGGCGATGGCCGACGCGAAGGCGCGCACGTCGTCCGGCCTGACCAGGACCCCGTTGAGCGAGGTGGTGACGCTCTCGCGGAATCCGCCTGCGTCGGCCGCGATCACGGGCAGGCCCGACGCCATCGCCTCCAGCGCCACGAGGCCGCACGTCTCGGTGCACGAGGGGAGCACGCAGAGATCGGCGCTGGCGTACAGCACCGCGAGCTCCGCCACGTCCAGAAAGCCGAGCTGAATCGCCCACGGCATCGCCCTGGCGAGCCGGGGCGCCAGGGGGCCGTCGCCGGCGAAGAGGAAGGCCGCCCGCGCCCCGAGCTCGGCGCGGACTCGCGTCCAGGCCTCCGCGAGCACTTCGAGATTCTTCTCCTTCGCGAGACGCCCCACATGCAGGACCAGTGAGGCCGAATCGGACACGCCCAGGCTTCTGCGCAGCGCCAGGTCGCGCTTGCGATGGTCGAACAACTCCGTGTCTGCCGTGCGTCCCCACACCCGCACCCGCGTCAGCCCGCGCCGTTCCAGCTCGGCCTTCACAAACGCTCCCGGCGTGTGCGTGAGGGTGGCCGGGCGGTGAAACCAGATCAGCCAGCGCCAAATGGAGGATTCCAGCGCGCCAAGGCCGTAGTAGCGGCTGTGCTGCGGGAAATCGGTGTGGTACGACGTGACGAGGGGCAGGCCGCGGCGCAGGGCGTACTGGCGGCCGACGAGCCCGAGCGGGCCCTCGGTCATCACGTGGACCAGATCCGGACGAAACGCGTCCAGGAAGAGCGCGACGCGTCGTGGCTGGGGGAGCGAGAGGCGTAGGGCCGGATAGAGAGGAAAGGCCGCTGAGGGTACGCGCAACTCGACATCCGCCGTCCCCCGCTGCGAGACGGGATACTCCGGCGCGACCACGACGACATCGTGTCGCGCCCGGCCGAGCACCTCCACGACGCGTCGGACGATCGTGGTGACGCCGTTGACTTGCGGCGTATAGGTGTCGGTCACGAGCGCGATGCGCACGGACCGAGGATGGCGCCGGCCCGTCAAGGGGCGGCGACGCCCGCGTCACACCTCCGTAACGGGTTGCATTTCTTCGGGTTCCGGGGTCCCTGCGCGCCCGGATGCGCCGCCACGGCTTCTGGTGCGACGCTTCCACGCGGCGCGCGCGAGCAGCGAGCCCCCCACCAGAATGGCGAGAGCACAGGTGTAGAACCGCCACAGCGCGAGCAGCCGCAGCACATCGCCGCTCCGCAGTCGGCCGCTGAAGCCGGCGAGGAAGGCGAGGTCCACCGCGCCGACGCCAGCCGGAGTCGGCGCGAACACCTGGACAACCAGCAGGGCGAGGGAGCCCAGAACCAGGCTCAGGATGGTCGTGCGCGGCGCGCCGGCAGCGAGTGCGGGAAGGACCGCGGCGCGCGCCGCCCAGCTCACGACGCTGAGCCCGAGGACGATCGCGAGGGAGCGGGGTGGGTGGCGGCGCGCGCGGTGCAGGATCTCGCGCAGGGAGAGGCCGAATGCCTTCGCGGCGCGGCCGCCGAACCTCGCGGCCGCGGCGGCACACAGGACGGAGGCTGCCACGACGGCGACCACCGCCGCGGCTGCGCCGCGCGAGTGTGGCAACCCGGCGGCGAATGCCGGCCACGCGCCGACGCGCGCCATGGTGGCCCACAGCAACAGGATCGTTGCGCCGATGATGACCGCGTCGGCGCAGACCTCCAGCGCAAAGGCCGCCAGCACTCCCGAGGCCGGGGCGCCGGAACGCCGGAAGCCGAGGAAGCGGACGGGATCGCCACCCACGCGGGCCGGCGTCACCGCCGCCGCGGCGTCTCCGCAGACCGTCACGACCGCGGCGCGCCACAGGGAAACGCTCACCAGCGTCCGGAACCGCACGACACGCACGCCGGCGTCGAGCGCGACCAGCGCGAAGGCCGTGAGGTGCTGCGGCAGTCCCGGCGTCAGCTCGTCACCATGAGTGAGCACACTAGCGCCGGAATGACTCGAGAGCGCCGACGGAAGGGTCACGGTCGTGTCAAGCTCCGCCGACGGAACCGCGATGCGGAGCTAGATGCCCGGCGGCTCGGGGAAGAAGACGCGGATGCTCGTGCCGGCGCCGAGCGCGCTCTCGGCCGTGACGCGCCCGCCGTGCGCCTCGACCAGGTGCTTGACGATCGCGAGGCCCAGCCCGGTGCCACCCAGCTCGCGGGAGCGTGCGGCGTCCACACGGTAGAAACGCTCGAAGATGCGGGGCAGGTGCTCGCTGGGGATGCCGACGCCGGTGTCGACTATCTCCAGCGTGACGCCCTCGGCCGAGCGGGAGGACCGGACGGTGACGCGCCCGCCGGGCGGCGTGTACCGCACGCAGTTGTCCAGGATATTGATGAGGATCTGCCGCGCACCCGCGGCGTCAGCGGTCACGGCGCCCGCGTTGGCCGCAAGCTCGGACCGGAACGAGAGCTGCTGGGCATCGGCCCGCGGTTTCAGCGACGCCCAGGCGTCCTGGATCAGCGGCGCCAAGGGGATGAACTCGGGCCTCGGCGCCCAGGCGCCGGACTCGATGCGCGAGAGATCGAGGAGATCGTCCACCAGCTGCTGCATCCGTTGCGCATTCGCGAGGATCTTCTCAACGAACCCCCGCCGAACGTCGGCCGGCGTGTCCTCGGCCAGCAGCGTCTCGGCGTAGCCGCGAATCACGGTGAGCGGCGTCTTGAGCTCGTGCGAGACGTTGCCGACGAAGTCGCGCCGCACGGTCTCCAGGCGTTTCAATCCCGTGATGTCGTGGAGCACGAGCACGGCGCCGCCCGCGGGGAGCGGGTGGCCCGAGAGCAGAACCGTGCGGCCGTCGAGCTCGACCTCCTGGCCCGCACTGGCGCCTCCCGCGAGGCTCTTCTCCACGAGGTCGTGCGCCGGGCGCTGCCGGAACAGCTCCAGCGCGGCCGGGGCGGCCGCGTCCGGGGTGAGCTTGAGGAGGCTGCGCGCCGCCGGGTTGAGCGCCGTGACGGCGCCCGCGGCGTCGAGCGCGATGACGCCTTCGACCATGGAGGAGATCAGCGCGGTCATCTCGGCGCGCTCCCGCTCGAGGTCGGCCATGCGGCGCGAGAGGTTCTCCTGCAGCCCCCGGAGGGCGCGGGCCAGGTCGCCGACCTCGTCGCGCCCGCGGGCGTCGATCGTGGACGGGGTGCCGTGCGCGAACGCCTGGGCGGCCTCGCGCAACTGGAGCAGCGGGCGCGCGACCGAGCGCGCGAAGCCGAACGCCAGCGCCGCGCCGACCGCGAGGGCCAGGAGGCCGCCGAGCAGCACGGCGTTCTGGGCGTCGCCCACGACTGCGTCCACTTGCGGCAGCGGTGTAGAGACGCGGGCCGCGCCGCCGGCGATCGGCATCGCGACCTTGAGCTCCCACCGCCCGGTCGAAACGCTGTGCCTGAGGTCGGTACCCGTCGTGCCGTGCAGGGCGGCGCGGAACTCCGGCCGGGTGGCGTGGTTCTCGAGGCTCGCCAATTGATCGTGCGGGAAGTCCGAGTCGGCGATGACGAGGCCGGTCGTGTCTATGACCGTCACGCGCCGCCCGGTCTCGCGCCCGAGGCGAGAGACGAGCGCATCCAGCGCGGCGCCGCGATGCCCGTCCACGGCGTGGACGAGGAACGCGGTCTCGCGGGTGACCTCGATCGTGGCCTCGCTCAAGAGCCGCGATCGCAGCGACCGGTCAGCGGCGACGATGAGCGTGACGGAACTGGCCGCGACGAGCAGCACGTACGAGGCGAACAGCTTGCGGGAAAGGGTCACTTGGTACGGCCGCGCGGCCCCTCGCCGCGGAACCGGTAGCCGAAGCCGCGCACCGTTTCGATCGCATCGCCCGCGGCGCCGAGCTTGGTGCGGAGGCGCTGCACGTGCATGTCCACGGTGCGGGTCTGGATGTCGGGCTGCGATTCCCACACGGACTCGAGCAGCTGCGGCCGGCTCTGCACGCGGCCGCGCCGTTCCAGCAGCAGCAGCAGCAGCCGGTACTCAATCGGGGTGAGATCCACGGCGGTGCCGTTCACGGTGACGGCATGCGCCGCCCGGTCGATCACGATGGAGCCCGCGCGGAGTATGGAACCGGCGGCCGCGGCGGGGGCACGCAACCTCCGGAGGACGGCCCCGACGCGCAGCACGAGCTCCTCGGGGCTGAACGGTTTGGTCAGGTAGTCGTCGGCGCCACCCGCGAGGCCCTTGATGCGGTCGGCCTCGTCGCGCCGGGCAGTGAGTACGACGACGCCGATCTCCCGCGTCTCCTCGCGCCTCCGGATCTCACCGAGCACGTCGTAGCCGCTGCGACCCGGCAGCATCAGGTCGAGAACGACGAGGTCGGGGGGCTCCGCCGCGATGGCGTCCAACGCCGCGACGCCCGTGCCGGCCGTGGTCACGCGGTAGCCGGACTTGGCGAGATGATAGGCGACGAGTGCCGTGATGTCGTGCTCGTCATCCACGACGAGGACGTGCGCCTCAGGCGCGGCCATGGCGCGGAGTATCGCCTTGCGCCCGACGCGAGGCAACCCGCGCCGCGGCGACGTTGCGACGGCGGGAGAGGCCCTTACATTTCCGTATGGCTCTCCTCTCAGCGTTCGTCGCCGGCGCCGTTCTCCTGTCCGCGCAGGCGCCCCCGCCCGACGACTCGATTCTCCTCCGCGTCCTCACGACCAACGACGTTCACGGTGCGCTCGTGGCCTCCGTGCAGCCGTGGAGCAACCATCGCCCCGTGGCCGGGGTAGCTGCCGTGGCCGGGATGATGGCGCGACTCACGCGTGAGTGCGGCTGCGCCGCGATCCGGCTCGACGGTGGAGACGTCATGCAGGGCACGCCCGTCTCCAACCTCTCATACGGCCGCGCCACGGTCGAGGCGTTCAACGCGATGGGCTACGCCGCCTCCGCGATCGGCAACCACGAGTTCGACTGGGGCCTCGACACCCTGCAGGCGCGTGTCCGCCAGGCCCGCTTCGCCTGGCTGTCCTCCAACCTCCGCGAGCGGGAAACCGGCGCCGTGCCGCCGTGGGTCGTGCCGTGGCGAATTGTGAGCGCGGGCGGCCGCCGGGTGGCGCTCGTCGGGTACACGACGGTGACGACGCCGATGACGACGCGCCCCACCATCGTCGCCGGACTCCGGTTCGACAGCGGCCCCGCGCGGCTCGACGCGGCGATCGCGGCCGCGCGGCTGGAGCACCCCGACTTCGTGATCGTCGTGGCCCACGAGGGCGCGTTCTGCGGGAGCGGGACCTGCCGGGGCGAAGTCGTGGACCTGGCCCGCGCCTTGAAGGAGCGCCCCGACCTCATCGTCAGCGGCCACACGCACTCGCTCATCACGACCACCGTCAACGGTATTCCGATCGTGCAGGCCCGATCCAACGGGACGGCCCTCGGCGTCGTGGACTTCGTGGACAGCGCCGGCACACGGGTCGCGCACATCCGGGTCGAGACCGTCTGGGCGGACCGCGAGAGCGCGGACACGTCCGTCGCCCGCATCGTGGACTCGTATCTGCGCCGCACCGAGCCGCTCACCGAGCGGGTGGTCGCAACCCTGGCGGCGCCGCTCGAGCGGCGCG
>Ga0326726_10002076_pt1 | contig 18592 bp, 18 predicted proteins | sample MHFenrmetagenome_2_FD_207603 | JGI IMG/M metagenome (GOLD analysis project Ga0326726, IMG submission 207603) | Lab enriched peat soil microbial communities from Michigan Hollow, Ithaca, NY, United States - MHF15MN | ecosystem: Environmental > Terrestrial > Soil > Wetlands > Peat | place: USA... | reverse complement strand
GTCCGACGGAACGTATGCGCGGCCGACCGATGCAGACGTGGTTCGTCCGCATCCCGCGACGACGTCCACAGCAGGTCGCTTCGGCGGCTGAATCGCCGGCCTGAACGCTACTATCGCTCATCGGACCGGATTCATTTAGGCTGCGTGATCCGCCGGGGCCGGCCGGAGTCTCGTGCGTATCGCGGACGACGTCCAGGGCGCGATGCGCACTAGAATCAGCACACACGGTGAAGTCGAATCCTGTCCTCTCCGACCTACCCACAATCCGCCCGATGCTTCCGGTCCAGCGCTCCGCTGTAAGGGTAGCGTTGCTCGGAGGAGTCCTTGCGATCGGTCTGCCGCTTGCGGCCGCAGCAGACTGTCCCGGCCGCGACGATGCCATCGGGACGGATCGCCCGTCCGTCACGAATTCCGGCACGGTCGTGCCGTTTGGAAGCGTGCAGCTCGAGAACGGTCTGAACTGGACGGCGCGGCAGTCGGTGAACACCCTCGATGGATCCGAAACGCGCGTCCGCATCGGCGCGTTTCCCTGCGCCGAGCTCATCGTCGACGTGCCGAATTACATCAGGTCGTTCGACGTCGGCTCTTCATCGGCGTTTTCGGAAACCGTGGTTTCCGTCAAGCGCCAGCTGTTCGTCCAGTCCAAGTCGTTCAGCATGTCGGTGACCGGGGGCATCGGTCTGCCCGGCCTGGGCACCAGCGCCGCAAATCGTGGCTACACGCCGTACATCCAGTCTCCGTGGTCCCGTTCGATCGCGGGTCCGTGGTCTGCGAATGGGATGTTCACGTTGACGTGGTCGACGATCGCGGACACGACGTTCGAATCCACGTTCGGTGTCGGGCGCGAGGCGGGCCGTCGAGGCGCGGTGTTTGTCGAATATGTCGGCGACTACACGCGCGGGGGAAGCGCGAGTCAGATCGTCGATGGCGGTGGCGGCTGGCACCTCACGCCGAAGCAACAGGTGGACGTTCACGTCGGCGGCGGACTGACGAGCGCTTCACCGCGCTATTACGTCGGCATCGGGTACTCGGTACGGCTCGACGTCACCCGAGCAGATGCTCGAGGATCGGCCCCAGCGCGAGCACCGGAAAATAACTCAAGCCGCCGACGATCAGTACCGTCGCGACGAGGAGGAGGCCGAAGGCAAGAGAGTCCGTCGGCAGCGTCCCGAGCGTGACGGGCCTGCGCCCCTGCACCGCGAACTGCCCGGCCAGCGCGAGCGCCGGAACGTGATCACGTCTTCAGAATAGCAGCACCGAATGATCGGCGACCGGTCATAATTCGGTCCATTCATGATGGCTGCGCTCACTGTCAGAATCCGCCGGTTGCCGTCATCGGCCGGACTGCCGCTTCCCGCGTACCAGACCGCCGGCGCCGCCGGGATGGATCTCCACGCCGCCGTCCACGAGGACCTCGTGATCGCGCCGCGCGCCGTCATGCTCGTGCCGACCGGGCTGGAGGTCGCAGTCCCCGACGGCTTCGAGGCGCAGGTCCGGCCGCGATCCGGCCTCGCCGTCAAGCACCGCATGAGCATGCCGAATACGCCGGCGACGATCGACTCGGACTATCGCGGCGAGATTCGCGTGCCGCTCATCAATCTCGGCGACGAGCCGTTCGTCGTGACGCGCGGCATGCGGATCGCGCAGCTCGTCGTCGCGCCGGTCGTGCGCGTGACGTGGGACGAGGTCGCGGATCTGCCGGAAACCAGCCGAGGCAGAGGAGGTTTCGGCCATTCCGGTGTGTAGCGCGAGGCTTTAGCCGAGTGAACTGCTATACTTTCTGTCGCCCATGCCGGAGACTCTCGCGCACGTCGAGATCCCGAAGCGCGCGCTCTTCAAAGCGGCAGAGGTCTGCGACCTCGTCAAGGTGCAGCCGTACGTGCTGCGGTCGTGGGAGGCGGAGTTTCCGGCGCTCGGCGTCACGAAGGGCGCTGGCGCACCGCGCGTGTATCGCCGCGTGGACGTCGAGCAGGTGCTGCGGATCAAGCATCTGCTGCTGGTCGAGGGCTTGACGCTGGCGGGCGCGCGACGCAAGCTCGAAGAAGTGTCCTCGCCGGTCGCGCCGGACGAGCCGGCAATCGACGAGCTGATCGGACGCAACGCGCGCGAGCGGCTGACGGCGGTGAAGCGGGGTCTGCGATCGATTCTGGATTTGTTGTCGGGTAGCGGCGCGGGCGAGGAGTTTCACCTTGCCGCGGGCCCTCGCGGGAAGGCATCGCCGAAGAAAGCGACGGGAAAGAACGGATCGGCGCGCGCACCCCACGCGCGGCATAAGAGCAGTCGTTAGTCGTTGGGTCACGACATCGGGATGTAGCGCAGCCTGGCTAGCGCACCTGACTGGGGGTCAGGGGGTCGCCGGTTCGAATCCGGCCATCCCGACCAATTTTCTGAGTTTGGTTGACGTATTGTTCACGTATTTTCCTCCGGGGCGCTCCGATGGGCGCCCCGTTTGATTTCCGCTTCGCGACTGTAACACCAATTCGCCGCGGGGGTGGCGGCCACGTGTACGAGCTCGTTAACGAACCGTTGCAGATCGAAACGCTATCTGCGACGCGAGCTTGAACGCGCGCGACGCGTCACGACTGCTGGGCCTGTCACACCTCCGAGTTCACCAGCTCACGCAAGCCGACGCGGAACGATACGGCCGCAAGGTCCATGGCCACGCGCTCGTCGCGGAAGCGGTCGTCATTGGCGACGGGCGCTTTCCAGCGGCGCTCCTCGTGCCGGACCTTGCCGAACCGGGCCGCCGCGGCCGCAGCGCTGGGCGCGCAAACGGACGTCCGCGATCGGTGCCAGCGCATCGTGACGGTGTGAACAATCGCCTGGCGCAGTTCGAGCGGATCAAGCTGCGCGATTGCCTCGCGAACTCAGCGGCGACGAGCTGGCGCCGACGCTCAACGTGAAGCGCCGCATCGTCGTTGAACACTTCAGCGCCGAGATTGAGGAGCTCTACCGTGACGAGGAATAGGATCCGTTACGACTCGCGCCGCGCGCGCCGCCGCACGAAGGCGGCCAGGCCCGTGGCCACCAGCAGCGCGGATGCGGGCTCGGGCACCGCCGCAACGGGGTGGAGGTCCTCAATGGTCAGGATGTGCGTGCTGGCGACGTAGGTGAACGCGGTGCCCAGCGAGCCGCTGGTCACCGCAAAGGGGATGTTGTTGCCACCGGGCACTCCGCCGGCACCGTAGTTCTCGTTCCAGTCCTGATTGATCGCGACCTTGGCCTCGAACGATCCAAGCGGTAGAGAAGTCACAAACGTGTAGACGCCATCGCCATCCGGATCCTGAAGCCACGATCGCAGACAGCCCGGGTCCCAGTCCGCCGGGCACCCCATCTCGCTCTGGAACGACCCTGGAGCCGTGGCGATCACGGAGTTCACGTCGTCGGTGATCCAGTGAGTGTGATCGCTGTAGAAGAACTCTACGAGAGTCGGCACGGCCAGATTCAACGTGATGTTCGCACCGCCTGGCGTCGCGTTCGCGCCGTAGTTCTCTGCCCAGCTTCCATCGATCGCGGCCTTGTACTCCCAGTTTCCGGCCGGAATGAGAAACGATCCCGTCCACGCGCTGCCGCCCGGTTGGAACGTCAGATTCGTCGTGGAGCAGCCAGGATCCCAGTCGCCAGCGCAGCCGAGCTCCGACTGGAAGTTGCCCGCCAAGGTCACGGTGATCGGGCTGGCTGCGGCTCTTGCCGCGCCGAGGAGCACGAGGACGACAACGAAGGCGCGCGACATGGTGTCCTCCGCTAACGTGTGGACGGGTTGGGGGATGAATCATACGCTCGCGTTCAGCGCGCGCACAAGAACTAACGTGGGAGACTAAAAGCTGCCAGGAGGCAGACCGCGGCGTCGCCGACACTTCTCGAAGACTACTCGCCTCCTGCTTCGAGCCTGCAGGTCTCGTCACCGAAGTAGCCGGGATCGTTCACCTTGCGGCCCTTGAAACAGATGCGGCATGTTAGAATTCCGCCATGTGGCGGCTGCTAGTTCCTATCGCGATGTCCTTGAGTGTGGCGGGCCAAGCCGGCCTGACGCCAGAAGCGCGGCAGCAAATCCTGGACTACAAGCTGACGATGCAGCGTGCCAATCAGCTTATTGCAGCGCTTCCGGAGATGAGCAAGTTCGTGCTTTCGCTCTCACCTGAAGAACGGGCAAAAGCGGGGAAAGCCACTCCGGCCGAGAGACTGGCCAACACGGCCAACAATCCCACGTCCGCCGCCATTCTGAAACGGAATGGGCTGACGGCGTCGGAGTACCTGGTGGGGGTGCCGGCCCTGCGAATGGCCATGATGATCGCAGAAGGGATGCCCGCCCAGAATATTTTCGCCTCACCCGCCAACGTGGCCTTCGTCAAGGCGAATCTCGCGGAGCTCAAGCCGAAGTGGGACGCGGCGAACGGTTTACCAAAGTAGCATCGGCGAAGTAGAACGCTTCTCCGCCTCAGCAGTTCCCAATCGTCATCCCGCTGGCCCAGCCACGCCCGAACGCCGCGAGGACTTCTTCGAGCTCGGCCTGGCGCGCGATCGCGTCGGCGGGTGAGTGGAAGTATTCGACGACAGCGCCTTGCGCCGATTGCATCGTGAGCTTGTAGGGGCCCTTGGATCCGACCGCCACGATTTCCCACATGACGCGGCCGGCGTTGGTGGTGCCGGTGCAATACATGGTCATGCCCGAACGTATCTCAAGTTTCGAGCCACGCCTTCCTGCGCGGAACTTCACGACGCCTCACAGGGAAATTGACACACCGTGTCACCGCGCGTGACGTTCGTTGTCAGTGAGCGCACGCGCACACGCTCGGCTCTGCTAAGATCCGCGCGTGGCGATTCTCACTCCCTGACCGACCCTCGACGGAAGGAGCCGAAGCGATGCGGAAGCCAACAGCCGTCCCTGCAGTCACACTTGCCGTAGTGCTCGCCTTCGCCGTCTCGGTGCGCGGCGGTTCGTCGAACGGCGCGGCCCAACCCAGCGCAGCCGCATGGTGCGCGATGGTGATCGATATCAACACGCGCGCAGGTACGATGGCGAACAAGCAATACCTTGAATCTGGCCTCGCGGACCCGGTGAAGGCAAAAGCGGCCGCCCAAGAAGCCGTGAAGCGCCGAAATGAGCTCCTCGCGATCACGCCTCCGGAGATCAAGGACGCGATGACCCACGAGCTCAACTATTACGTCGCATCCCTTAAGAATCCGTCCGCCGGTATGGGTGACTTCACGATCGCGGACGTGCGGGCGCTGAGCAGCTTCCAGAAGACCAAGTGCGGCATTGGCGGAATCTGAGACGCGAAGGCGTTCACCGGTGACCGAGCAGCAGCTTTCTGGCGCTGCCGCGCAGGGCCTCGCGGACTTTCCGCTCGCCCATCCAGGCCGGATGCGGGATGCGCAGGGGACTCGGCCACCGCAACTCGCTGAGATGCGTTTCAATAGCGGCGTCGGCCATCAGGTAGCCGTGATTCTCCAGCACGGCAGCTTCCGCGGCCGAGAACGCGTCGTAGTCGGTGCGGATCGGAGCAATCACGTCGCGCGCCAGCGCCGGCGAATAGCCGACGCGCGACGGCGACTGCAGGTACTCCTGCTGGCGGTAGTGCCAGGGCGAACCGCCGATTCCCCAGTACGTGCCTTCGAGCACGCCGGCCGTGAAGGTCGACATCAACCAGCGCTTCTGCACCACCTGTGATTGATTCCACAGGACGGACGCCGAGCGCGCCAGCGACCAGAAGAGCGACGTTCCCCACGCGGGCTGAATGGTATCGCCGCCGTCGGACACCAGGAGTGTCTGATGGGTTCTCCACACCGGTTCTATCCCGCGGTCGTCGTCGACGCCGCCATCGACGAGCGCGATGTACTGAGGCGTCCGTTTCGTGTACGGCCGGAGGAAGACCGGATGGCACGACGAGACCGCGACCGCAGTCGCCACGTCCCAGTCGCCGTCCATTTCGCGTTCGAAGATCCAGTCGCGGCCGGCCACGAGATCCGTCGCGCAGAACAGGAATCGAGGCTGCGCCGGAAGCGCGCTCAGCTTCAAGGCGGTGAGACGCTCCCGGATCCGCGCGGCGAGCGCGTCGACGCCCGCATTCGTCTTCGGCAGCAGCAACCCCTTGAACACCGGCCACGCGCTGAGGTTGCGCGCGGTGTACTCGCGAAACGGCAGCGCGACCTCGTGCTCCCAGTCATCGGGAGACAGGGCCCGCTGGTACCACGTCCGATGCGTCGTCGCGAGGTGGGCCGCAAGCGAACTGCCGCCCGAGACGGACGCGATCGTCGCAACGGTATCGAGGATCCCGGCCTCGTACAGCCGGCGCGCCGCCCCGAGGTGAAACAACGCCGCGCGGAAGCCGCCGCCTGACAGGCAGAGCGCGATCCCAGCACGGTGGCCCGTTGGGAGATAGCGCCGGTTTCCGTGAGGCGTCGTCGGCATATCAGCGAATCACGCTCTCGTCCCGTCCCGTGGCATCAGCCCATCCCGCACGATCTGCTTCAGTTCGAGATACTCCCGTTCGGTCGGCACCGGCTGGTCGATGACGTTCGCGCTCCGGCGGAACTGAGAGATCTTCGTGTAGATGCGCGCGCGCGCTTCATTGATGGATCCCAGCGGCATGTGCGCTCGAAGTGCGTGCCACGGGTTGAACGACATGTTCTCGCCGAGCGCCATCATGCGCTCCGTGGCTTTCTGCACCGGCTCGGGCATCCCGGGCGCCGGCCAGAACACCTGCCGCGGAATCGTCAACGTCGCCACACGCTCGAACGGCCACGTCGCCTCAGACCAGCGCTTGGTTGCATCGTCACCGATGGACTCGATCGGCTCGCGCCGACTCTGCACGGTGATGTCGAAGGTGACGTCCTGTGCGGCGAGCGTCTCCATCATGGCGTAACGCAGGAGGTCACGGGGCGCGAGATACTTGTCGCAGAAGTTCTGTGCGGCCTGCGCCTTCGCGCGCCACTGCCCGACTGCGAGCGCGCCGTTGGCGACGATGGCCTTCAGCAGAAAAAGGAGATCGGACGTGTACGTGTGCTCGAGGCGAAGCGACCAGCGCGGCCGCGCGCGGAGCTTGACGACGGCCTTGTCGCCGAAGGCGTAGGGCGTCTGGCTGTGGTAGGTGATGGCAAGCGGATTTCGGGCTTTGACGAACGCGCTTCGAATCAGCGCGAGCCACCCCTTCCGCACCAGGTGCTGGTGCCAGAAGAACTTGAAGACCGCCCATTGCCCGATCGCCGTGGCCTCGGCGAACTTCTGATAGTCGTACTTCATGCTGGGCAGAAAGAAGGCATCGTGCGTCGCGAGGAGAAAATCCTGCGTCCGCCGCTCCCTGTCGCCCTCGAGGCCGGCGGTCAGCGCCCGCGGCGCGTCGCCTACGTCGACCAGCTTGATGGCCATCCCGCGCGTTTCGAACTCGAGGTCGTGCTGAATCTTGAAGGCGTTCGAGAATCGGACCCATGCGCAGTACGAGCGGGGGTGCGCGAAGAGCCCTTCGCGTAAGTGCTCCGGCAAATCCGGACACACCTCCAACACGCCCTGAACGCAGCCGTGGACCTTCGGATGCGCGTCGCGCTTGAAGTGCGGTGGCGTGTAGTCGTGCGCGATCTGGGTCTCGAGCGTCTTGATGAGGTCGTCGACTTGCGCCGGATCGACGTCAGGGATTCGCACGGCACTCGCCTTTCGCAAGGGCGTGCAACGCCTGGATGCCGGGCAGAAAGAAGTACTGCGCGCCCCGGACCCTAATGAAGCGGGGCAGCGTGGTGAGCCGTGCCGGCGCCGGCAGGCCCTGGATTGTGAACGTCCCCCGGCCCATCGGACAGGACTCCGCGCCGATGAGCGGGTCGCATTCGTCACTGAGACCAGAGAATCCGGGATTGTTCGTCCAGTTCTGCTGGATGAATTCGAACTGGCGCTCGAGGTCCGTGTTCAGGCACATGAAGAACAAGCCGCGTTCCTGACCGACGGCCTCGCGCGGATGCGACGCGCGCGGACCGTACGATCGCCCGCGGCGCAGGATGCGATGGCGGTTCCGGTGTAAGGGGTCCGTCGTGTCACGCGGATTTGACCGCCGTATGTGCGCGCCTATCGGACAGCCGTAGCCGTAGGGATCCTCCGTGTAGTCGAACTCGTTGTCGTTCCGATTGGCGTACGGAACGAGCGGCGTGCCGTCAGGAAGGCGCCCGACGATCTTCGACGCCAGCTGTTCGGCGGCATGCGGGTTGGCGACGCCGTTAGCGGCGGCCGCCTCGTCCACGCAATTCCAGAAGCCGTTGACGTCCTGCTCGAACTGGCAGAAGACGAGATAGGAGCCGTTGTCGCGGAGACGCTCGCAGGGATCATCGGATGGCGAGGCCGGCTGGTCGTCCTGGTTTGCGTAGCCGAAGACGAATTCGCCGAGCGCCGTGATGTGCGCGGAGTCGGGAAAGCGCTTTGCGTCGTGGCTGCCGGCGAGGATCGGCTGAGAGAGCCCGTCGGCGAAGCCGAAATGCTCGCGTCCCCCCGCCTCGTCGAGCGGCAGCGTCGGCGGCAGCGTTCCCACCGGCGTCATCGCGTTGAAGGGGGGCATGACCGCATCGACAGCGGCCTGCAGCGCGGCGGCGTCGCCGTCGGCGAAGACCATCAAGAGCAGATGCGCGGGGCGCGTGCCTGGCTTCGTGCCGCCCCAGTCCCAGTGCTCCGGCGCGCTGTTGCCGACGTTGCCCAGGATGCGCAGTCGATGCTCGCGGCCGTGGATGCCCTCGACAAACGCGTCCGAGAATCCGCGAAGGTGCTGCGCCAGACCGTCGGGCGGCTCGTTGCCGGTGAGCCCGCACATCTTCGCGAGGCCCGGCGCCGTCAGGGCGATGTTGACGTTCATGTTCGGCCGATCGCGATGCAGCGAACCGTCGGGCTCCTGTTTCTTGAACGCGTTCGTCACGTGAGGCTGTATTCGGGCCAGCCACCCTCGCGCGGCCGCCGCATTCTCGATCGTGAAGAGCAGGTATCGCGCGCGATCCAGGTGCGGGTAGGCGCTCAGGATCAAGCCCTGCATGTCCTCCCAGAGGGGGTGTTCAATTGACTCGGGCATGCGCCACCAGATCCGCAGGAATGGTCGGCGCCGCGCCGAACCTCCGAATCACGCGGGCGATCGCTTCCTCTTCGGCGCCCGAGACGACCCCGCGCCGGATGGTTTCGTTGTTCCAGATTTGCCGCACGGTCAACCCGGGGTAGGCCTGATACCACAGCGACCACGGCACCATCGTGCTGCGCGCGAAGTCCTTGAAGGCAGCAAGATCGGTGACGCCGGGATTGTTCCGGCCCTGGCCCCAGATCTTCAGGATGCCTTGCCCCAGCGCCAGACCGAAGTCGTCGAGATAGGTCGTCCAGCTGAGATCGTAGTTGGAGAGGAAGAGATAGTTGCGCTTGTCGAGGATCAGCCACTGCGCGGCGTGCACCGTCGGAAGCATGAACAGTTTGCCTTTGCACACGTCGGGCAGCCACGCGCGGAAAAAGATCAGGTTGTTGATGGCGAGGAACGTCCTCAGAACGAGAAGGCGAAGGAAGCTGCGAATCGGGCGATCGCTGTCCTTGAGGACCACGCACGCGGTCATGTGGTTCTGAACGTCGTGGTCCTCGTGATCGGCCAGCGCCGCCTTCTTTCTTCGCGTGAGCTCAAACGGTTCCCCCTGCGGGGACTCGAGAGGGACACCCCAGAGCGCGAAGATGGCGACGAGGACAATGAACGCGAGCCCATAGCGGGGGAGCGTGATCGTCGTCAGCGCCAGAAAGAGGATCGTGGCCCCGAGCGTCACCGCCGCAATGAACGCGGCGCCCTTGCCGCTGAAACCGAGCCAGCGCCCCCTCGCCGGCCAGCCCACCAGCACCTGCAGCCAGACGGCCTTGGCGAAGAACAGCGCCGACAGGACGGCCACCGTCAACGGGCGTCCCCCGGCGAGGTCAGCGAGCCAGAGCCCGCCCCAGACCACGGCGTACGATCCGGCCCACCATCTGAAGTTCCACAGCCGGCGCCACAACGCGGGCGGTTCGTCGCCCTCGCCGTGCACCTTCAGAAGACGGTTCCATTCACGGACGATTGCACGCGTATCGTCGGCCGGTCGAATCTCGGCCAGCCGCTCATTGCGCCGTTGCCCCGCCGCGTTGTAGACGCCAAACGCCAGGAGGATCCCGAATAGCGTCGCAAGGCCGATCGACCACCAGGGGTGATCGAGCCAGAACCACTTGACGAGGACAGCCACAGCGCCGCCAGCGGCGAGCCACGGTATCCACGCCTTGACGCGATCGCGCAGGAGAGGCACCGCGGTCAGCCACAGCGACCGCGCTCCGACGAGGCCTCCCGCTGCCACGATGGCTTCCAGCAGGCCGAGAATGGCCTTGAGCGACCGTCTGTAGTCCGCCCGCCAGAGCTTGACGAAGAAGATCGGCGCGACTGTCACGACGATCAACCCGAGAAACAACGCGACCCACGGCTGGAGCACTTCCCAGTTCCAGTACTCGAGCATGCCGGCCGGCCGCTGACCGAGCAGCTCGGTCAGCCGGTGTGACGCAAACAGCCGTCGCTCGAGCCGCAGACGGAGCGCGCGATCGGCGCGGATCGAGGCGGCCGTCCGGTACGGCGTGCCGATGTGGTACAGCTGCGGACGCCTCTTCCTTCTCCACAGGTACCCGGTCAAGGGCTGGCAGTCGACGCAGTGGCCGAAGATGCCTTGGATAGTCGGATTGCTCTCGCACTCGGCGACGAATGCCTCCGCCTGACCGTCGTCGACCGTGAAATCGAAGACGAGTTTCGCGGGGGAGCGACCGAGCGCCTCCGCGTCGAAGATGACGAAGCTCGCGAAATGCAGCGTCTTGAACTTCTTGAAGAGCTTCCTCGGTGTGCGCTTGAGGCGGTCGAGCAACGTTCGAAGCGCGGTCTCGCGGTCCGCGTGGATATCCGCGACAATCGCGAGGATTTCCATGCGCTAGACCGGCGCGCCCATTCGCCGCAGTTCGGCCAGGTGCCGCGGATCCGCGTGCAGGTTCTCGATGATCGGCGAGTAGTAATTGAACGGCGACGCCCCGTCCTCAAAGGCCTTGGCCTCACATTCGATCGCGTGATCGAGATCGTTCAATCCGGCGTAGATGTAGGCCATGCAATGCGGCGGCACGTACCGGTGGCCCGTGCGTCCGAGTTCCTCGACGATCTCGGTGACTTTGTCGTGCCGGCCCGCGCGCGCGTAGACGTTGCCGAGCAGCCCGAGATAGAACGGCGCGCGCCTCGACATGTCGGTCGCCCACTCGAGATCCTGAATCGCTTCGGGCCAGTGCGAGAGCTGCGCCAGGCACATGCCGCGCACGTAGATCGCGACGATGAGGTTGGGATCAACCTCGAGGCTCTTCGCGCACTCGAGGATGGCTTCCTCGTATCGTCGCGACAGGAACAACGTGTACGCCATGCCCGAGTTGACGAGCGGCGATATGGGCTCGATGTCCTGCGCACGGCGTGCCTCAATCTCTGCCGCCGCCGGGTCGCCCATCAGGACCAGCAGCCAGGAGAGGTAGATGTGGGGCAGCGGCTGCGACGGATCGAGCTCGATCGCGCGCCGGAACTCGCGTTCGGCGCCGGGCCAGTCCCAGTTGTGCCCGAGCTTCACGAGCGCGAGCGACGTGTGCGCCTCCGACAGATCCGGCGCCAGATCGAGCGCCCGCTCCGTGGCTTCGATGGCATGAAGGAACGCGTCGTGGGGCCGCTGCACCGAGTACAGCCCCAGAAAGGCGTACGCGTCGGCGAGCCCCGCGTGGGCCAGGGCGTACCCGGCGTCCTCCTGAATGGCCTTCTCGAAGTGCTCGAGCGCGGTCATCAATCCGCCGTGGTAGCGGCGGCTCCAATGGAATCGTCCCTGCAAGTAGTGGTGGTACGCGCGCGGGTTTTCGGTATGCCGCCGCGTCAGCCAGCCGATCGGCAGATCGGGAAGCGTGGTCTTGAGCCGATCGACGACGCTCACCGCGATCTCTTCCTGAACGGCCAGCACGTCCGACATCTGGCGGTCGTACCCTTCGGACCACAGGTGGCATCCGTCTTCGGCGCTCACGAGTTGCGCGGTGATGCGCAGGTGATCGCCGGCTTTTCGGACCGTGCCCTCGAGCACCGCGTTGACGTCCAGCTGGCGGCAGATCGTCCGCGCGTCCTGCGAATCGCGCAGGGCGTGCATCGCCGAGGTCCGCGATGCGACCCGCAGCCCCGCGACCTTGCCGAGGCCGATCGACAGTTCCTCGGCGACGCCGTTGCAGAAGTACTCGATGTCCGCGTCCGGACCGAGGTTGACGAAGGGGAGGACGGCGACTGACGCCGCGATGCGCGGCGACTCGCGCGGGCCGCGGCCGGTCGACGGCAGGGCGGCGACGTCGAGCTGCAGCGCGTCGACGAGATCCTGGTGCATCGCGCCGGCGCTCGCGTAGCGGCGCGCGGGGTCGCGCGCCAGGGCGCGGTCCACGACGCGGAGGAATCCGTCCGGCAAGTCGGGCCGCACGTCCGCGAGCGGCGCCCACAACTGGCCGGCGTGGGCCGCGGCGATGGCGTCCATCGTCTCGCCCTCGACGGGATATTTGCGCGTCACGAGGTGGTACAGCAGCACGCCCAGGCTGTAGACGTCCGACGCGATGGTCGCCGGCTGGCCGTTGAAGAGTTCCGGCGCCAGGTAGAGCGGCGTGCCGGTTCGGCCTGAGGACCGCAGCGCGTCACGCTCCTCGCCGGCGCCGAAGTCCATCAGCACGATTCGGCCGCCCGCCTCGCGCATGACGTTGTGCGCCTTGATGTCGCGGTGCAGCAGCCCCGCTTTGTGGACGGCGGCCGTGGCGCGGCACACGTCGATGGCGATCACGATCGCCTCGCGCGGGCCGAGCACGCCGCGCGTCGCCAGCACGCGTTTGAGCGACAGGCCGGCGACGAATTCCATCCACAGCCCGACCGCGCCGTCGAATTCGTCGACGCCGTACACCGTGACGACGTTCGGATGCCGGACGCGCGCCAGCATGCGGGCCTCCCGCAAAGAGCTGGCTTCGCCGGGCTCGTGGAGAATCTTGAGGGCGACTTCGCGTTCGAGCCGCGGATCCCAGGCTCGATACACGGTGCCAAACCGCCCGCGGCCGATCTGGCTCCGGATCTCCAGCGGGCCCCAGGAGGCGGGCGGCGCCGGCTGGACGGAGGAATCCGGTTCGGGGTGTGGACCGGATCCGGGTTCCCGGCTCGTGGCGGCGAGGGTCGCGACGACGCGCAACTGCTCGACGACGCGTTGCAGATCCGAGCCGGCCACCGTCGACTCGGCGGTGCTCCAGTCGACGGTGGCTCCCGAATCGACGGCTTGTGCCAGTTGCATCAGCGCGTCGTCGTCACCTGCGGAATCGATCATCAGCGCAGCCTTTCGTCGAGCGGCCGTATCATAGCCCTCCGGCGCGGAAGGGAGCACCACTGTTGCATAGGTAAACGACGGGCGTGACGGAACCGAACAGTTCCGTATGATAGGCTCCGCCCGGTGGCTGTCCCCCGAGATTCAGGGCCCGATCCGGAGTCGTCGCACGTCTTGGTGGCGAGGGCCCAGTCCGGCGATACGGCAGCCCTCGACGAGTTGTGCGCCCGGTATCTCCCACGGCTCCAGCGGTGGGCGCATGGTCGCCTGCCGCCGTGGGCCCGCGGTGCGCTCGACACGCAGGATCTGGTGCAGGACACGCTCGCGCAGGTCGTTCAGCGCCTCCATGCATTCGAACCCCGCCATGAAGGCGCGTTTCAGGCGTATCTCCGTCAGGCACTGCTCAACCGGATCCGCGACGAAATCCGTCGCGCCGAGCGTCATCCGGCCGCCGATCCCCTCGACAGGGAGAGCCCGACGCCGATGCCGTCGCCGCTCGAGCAGGCGATCGGTTCCGAGGCGCTTCAGCGATACGACGCCGCCCTCCAGCGCCTGAAATCCGACGATCGAAATGCGATCATCCTGCGGATTGAGCTCGGTCTGTCCCATGCCGAGCTGGCCGAGGCGCTCGGGAAGCCGAGCGTCGCCGCCGCCCACATGGCCGTCAGCCGGGCGATGGTTCGGCTCGCGCAGGAGATGGCACGTATCTGATTCCCGCCGCCGCGGGAGGCGGCAGTTCGGACTCCGCCTCAACTAACGGGATCACCGCGTCGAGCCGCGTCACGGACAGCATCTTCCTGACGAACCGATTTGGCGCGATGAGAACGAGGTGGCCGCCGGCCCTCCGCAGCCGGTTGTGAATGTGCACGAACTCGCCGAGCCCCCTCGCGTCGAGCGACGTGAGGCCGGACAGGTTGAAAGCCATGCGGACGGACCCGGCAGCCATGAGCCGGACGACCAGGGCTTGCAGGTCGAGGACTTCGATTTCGCTGGGACTTATCGTCCAGCGGCCCGCCAGATCGATGACCGTCAGCGGTCCCCGTCGGCGACACACGATGTTCAAGGTGTCCTCCACCTGCTATTAACGATGGACGACGGAAAATCGAACAGGACTGGGCCGTTTGGCTTTTCGTAACGCGTCGATCGGCGCCTCGCGCACGATTTCGTATTCGGCGCCCTCGACGTTCAGCTTCAGGAGATCGACGTGCCCGAGCTGCCACTGATCGAGGATCTCCGGCAGCGAGATGCACGCGGTGCGCTGCGCGTCGCCTGACGACTCGAAAAACGACCATCCGCTGGTGGAGCAGCGCACCTGGCGTCGCATCGTGCGCGTGCCCGAGGTACAGGCGACGGCGAGCGGCACGGCTTCGACGGTCGGGTAGGGCCGTACGTTCTCTTCGAGCAGCGCGAAGTTCGCGGGAGCCGGCCCGAATGCGAGAACGCGCGCGCCGGCGCGCGCGGCGAGGATGCTGAAAGCGCCGATGTGCGCGCCGAAATCGAGCACGACCTCGCGCGGTCCCGGCCGTGGATAGGGAATGTATTTGACGACCTCGTCGACGACGACGCGATCGGTCGTCCAGCGGCGCACGGTCAGCGCCATCCCATCGACGCGATAGGTGTACCTGGCCGGGCTCCCAATCTGTTGCAACTCGGCGAGGCCGAGCATCGCGCCGTCACGCATGCCGCGGTATCCCGCATTTCTTTCTTACGGATAACTTCCGGTGTCCTTATCGGAGTCCGACAGGTTAGGGGAAGCGCCGTACGCGTGCGTCGCCGATCACCTTGAATGCGCCGCCGGGTGCGGCTCTACTTCGCGATCATGGACAGCAGACCGAGGAGCCCGACGAAACAGACGACGGCGAGGACAATGATCGGATCCCAACGATCAGCGCGGGGCACGGGATGAAACATGTGCGGCCTCCCGGACAGTGACGCTTATCAGCGGAGACCGTACCAAAACGCGGGAGAAAGTACAAGCGGGCGGGTGGGGCAGGTGGGGCGGGTAGGTCGGGTGGGGCAGGTAGGGAAGAACGTCCTTCCCTACCCGACCTACCTGGCTTACCTGCCTACGCGGCCCTTTCGGGCCGCGCTTCTCAGAAGTTCAGCTGCATGCCGAAGCGGACGTACCGGCCGTCCATGATCGTGTTCGGCGTCATCCACGCGTTCGTCCCCGCCGCGGCGAAGGTCTGGTTGACCGTCAGCGCGGTGCCGGCGTTGAGCACGTTGAAGATGTCCGCGAACCCCTGGAGTTTGCGTCCGTTGAACTTGAACGTCTTGCCGACGCGCAGGTCGAGGCGGTTCTGGTAGTCGAGGAACAGCGTGCCCGGCTGAACCAGGTTGATCACCATCGACGCCGCGCCGGCCGTCGACCCGATGATCGGGCGCCCGGCGATGGCCGACGTCACCGTGTAGTTGGCGCTCACGCTCGGCCCGGGGATCGACGAGAACGATCCGCTGAGGTTGACGTCCCAGGGCAACGTATATGCCGCGGACGCTTTCACCGTCGTCCGGAACGGGAGGACCGCGTCGCAGAATCGCAGATCGTTCTGGTTGTCGCGCGCGTCGCACGTCGTCGACACCCGGCGGTCCGTCGTGACGCCGCCGAAGACGATGAACTTGTCACGCCGCACGTTCGCGGTGAACTCGACGCCGTTGTAGGTCGTCTTGTTCAGGCTCGAGTAGGTGACGATGGTGTCGCTCGCGACGCCGACTTTCAAGGGATTCAAGCTGTATAACTGGATCGGCTGCCCCGAGGCCGGCAGTCTCGTGTCCGTCGGTGTGGGGATGGTGAACGGGTTGATCCAGTCGGACGCGGCGACGTTCAGGTTGTCGTTGACCTGGATGTTGTAGAAGTCCCGGCGATAGTAGCCGGCCGTCACCGAGACGCGGGGAAACAGCTCGTGCTGAACGACGGCGCTGTACTCCCAGTTGTAGCCGCGGGCCAGCGCCGTGTCGGGCCGGACGGTAATCTGGCCGTAGTTCGCGGTGCGCGGGCCGACCTCGTTGACCTCGATATTGCCCGCGGCGTCGAAGATGGTGCCGTTCCGGGAGAGGTCGGTCCAGGTGACGGTCTGCGTCGCGCCGCTCATGCCGTTGAACGTCTGCGCGTAGCCCGCGGCCTGGGCCGCGACGTACTTGCCGGCGTTCCCCTTGATCGCGGTCTTGCCATTGCCGAACAGGTCATAGGCGGCCGCGAAGCGGACGGCCCAGTCGTTCCAGTTCGGCAGGTTCGGAATCTCCGCGAAGTTCCTGGCGCCGATCCACGTCGACGCCGGCGACGACTCCGCCGGGACCGAGGCGTTGAAGTGCTCAAAGCGCGCGCCGTAGTTGAGCGTAAGCCGCTTCATCGTCCAGGTGTCCTGACCATAGGCGCCGAGGTCGCTGTTGACGTCCTGGATCGACGTCGCGGGCGAGTTGTAGACCACGACCTGGAACGGGATCTCGTTGCCCAGGCCGGCGACGTTGATCTTGATCAGCGTGTCGATGTTCGCGGCGGGCGCGAACGTGCGCGAGTTCTCGCCCCACAGGTCAGTGATCCCGAACTTCATCGCGTGCGAGCCGGTGACGTAGCTGGCCGACCCCATCACGTTGTAGTCCTTGGTCGTGCTCGAATACGGCGGGATCGTGTAACCGCACTTGCCCGTCAGCAGGCCGGTCGAGCCGTTCAGGCTCGGCAGCGCCGTGGGGCTCAGGCCCTCTCGGCACGTCTGCGCGTACGGCTGATCGTAATAGGCGATGCCGGCTTCGAGCAGGAGCTTGCCGGACTGGGCGCGGGTCCACCGCGCCTGAGGGATCCAGCCTCGCCCCCACGCGTCGCTAGATGCCTCGGGCGTCGACGTCGGAAGCGTGTTGAAGCCGTTGTAGAACTCGCCGTTGAACTGCTTCTCGACGTAGACGCGGATCTTGTCCTTGTCCGTCGCCGCCCACGTGATCCGGCCGATGCCGCTGTAGTTGCCCATCAGGTTCCTGTACGCCGGGCTGCCATCGGAAAAGTGCGCGCTGGGCACGTAGACTTTGGCGTCCTGGTATTTGTAGGTGGCGTAGAACCAGAGCTTGTCCTTCGCGATCGGCCCGCCGAACGACGGGTTGACCTGCCAGTCGTAGGCGGTGCCGGCGATCGAGATGAGCGGCAGGCCGTTGGGCTGGATCGCCTTCATCGCGTCGGTGCGGTTGTCGGACTGCAGCGAGCCCCCCTGTCCGTAGAGGAAGAACGTGCCGGAGAACCTGTTGCCGCCGTCCTTCGGCACCTGGTTGACACGGATTCCGCTGCTCTGGATTTCCGCGTTTTCGGAGCCCGTGAGGTAGTTCAGCTCCTGCACCGCGCCGTCGTTCATGTAGAAGCCGCTGTACTGGCCGCTGCCGCATAGGTTGTTCACGCGCAACCCGTCGATCGCCATCGTGAAGTCCGAGGTGCTCGAGCCGTGGCTGGTGAGGTTGTATTGGCCGAGCACGAAGGGCGTCACGGTCGTTCCCGGAATCAGCAGCGCGCGCGCCGTGGTGTCGCGCCGGGTCGTCGGGATTGCATCGAGCACCTCGCGATTCGCGACGAACGTCGACGTGTTGTTGACGGTGTCGACCATCGGCGTCTCGCCGGTGACAGTGATCGATTCCTCCACGCGCCCGACCTCGAGGTCGCCGTTGACCTGCGCGACGAAGACACCTTCGAGGACGATGCCCTCGCGCCGCACCGTCTTGAAGCCCGTCAGCGAGATCACGACCTGGTAGGTTCCGGGAGGCAGGTCGATGATCTTGTATTGGCCGGCGGCATCGGTGACGGCCGTCTTGGTCTTCTCAATCAATGCCGGACTCGACGCCTCGACCGTGACGCCGGGCATCATGGCGCCGGTACTGTCCTTGACGACGCCGGCGATGCCGGCTTGGGCGAACGCTGCGACCGGGATCAACAGGACGAACAGCGCCAGCAGTGCCTTGCCAGAGACCTTCCGCATCGGCCCTCCTCCGATTTGGACTTGCAATCAGTTACAACGTTGCGAGACCTTAGCATCCCGCCCGCCCACGGTCAATCCACTTCGTGACGCCAGCTCCATAAATAAAGTGGCCGTGCGTGATTTTGGACGCGCCTGCCCTCCGTCGACGACAGGCCGTTCCCTCACGCATTCGGACTTCCGGATCGATTGACAGGAAGCTGCAAAACGCCGGCACCCAGCGTGCGCATCGACAGGACTCCAGTGCCGTTGTGGCGCGCCTGTGAAATGGCACCGCGGCTGCACCATTCCAC
>Ga0326726_10002075_pt1 | contig 18594 bp, 15 predicted proteins | sample MHFenrmetagenome_2_FD_207603 | JGI IMG/M metagenome (GOLD analysis project Ga0326726, IMG submission 207603) | Lab enriched peat soil microbial communities from Michigan Hollow, Ithaca, NY, United States - MHF15MN | ecosystem: Environmental > Terrestrial > Soil > Wetlands > Peat | place: USA... | reverse complement strand
CCATAGAAGCGCACCACCCGCCGATGAACCGGCACCGTCTGCGCCGAAACTCCAATCCAACTTCGCCGGATCCGTCCATCCCGCAGCAAGCGGCTGGCAACGAATTTCGCGGTGTTGATTCCAATCGCAAAACAGATTCCTTGCGCCGGCAGAATGGTCGCGGTATTGACACCGATCACCGCGCCCGAAGAATCCACCAGCGGTCCGCCCGAATTCCCAGGATTCAGCGCGGCATCGGTTTGAATGACATCTTCGATCAGCCGCCCGGAATATGAGCGCAGCGACCGCCCCAGCGCGCTAATCACGCCCGCCGTGACCGTGGACTGAAAACCATACGGGTTCCCGATCGCGATCGCCATCTGTCCGGCGCGCAATTGCTGCGAATCACCGAACTGAACCGCCTGCAGTCCAGTGGCGTCAATGCGAATCACGGCCAGGTCGGTGGCGGGATCGTCGCCGACGGTGTGCGCCGGCGTCCGCCGTCCGTCCGCAAGGGTTACTTCAATCCGCGTGGCATCGTGCACGACGTGGCTGTTGGTGAGAATCAGCCCGTCAGGCGTGAAGACGAAGCCCGAGCCACCACCTCGCCGTTCGCGCGGTTCCCCGGAGCGGGCTCGCCGCGCTGCCTGGTGCACTTCAACATTGACCACCGAAGGGCTGACTCTTTCAACCGCCGTCATCACCGCACGGGAATAGGCGTCCAGCAGGGCGGCGTCTCGAGATTCGGTAGTCGTGGTGTTCATTGGTTCCTCTGGCAAACCTCCGCCCAGCGGAGAGTGCGAGGAAAGCGGTTCTGCATAAAGATCGTGCAAGTTCATGCTGGATAGATGAAACAGGCGGCAACTAGGATTCTGTCACCGAAGGGCGCCCGGACCGAATCACGGCCCCGAAAAGCGCCCATGCCGCCACGTCCAGCGGCCCACAAAGCCTGTTCGGAAACGCAAATTTCGCGCTTGACAGTGCGCGGGCTCGTGTTAACCTTCCGAAATTCTAGTAACGTTTCTGGCTTCCTAATCCGTACCCGGAAGGTGATTTATGGTTGGAAGGTCCAGAGTGTCGTCTGCCGCCCGCGCGGTTGGCAGCAAGCAGCCGGTTTCCCGGCAACCCGTTGCAGGGGCTATAGTCCTGCTGTGTTTCGCCTTGTGCATGTGCGGAGTGGCCGCGGGGCAGGCCGCGACCTCGCTGCGCGGAACCGTGACCGACCCCAGCGGCCGGACGGTAGTCGGGGCCAAGGTCGTCCTCGCCAACAGCGAATCCAAGACGGAACGAACTGCCACCACGACCGAACAGGGTCAGTACCAGTTCTTGTTCGTGCCTCCCGGGACTTACTCACTCTCGGTCACCGCGACTGGATTCCGGCCCTACCAGGTGTCGGGCGTGCAGTTGCTGGTCAACACGCCGGCGACCCTCAACGCAGAGCTGAAAGTCGGCGCTGCCACCGAGACGGTCGAAGTGACCTCCGAACAGCCCGCCTTGAACCTGGTGGACGCCTCCATCGGCAACTCGTTTGACGAGACCCAGGTCAAACAGGTTCCGCTCGAAGGCCGCAACGTGCCCGATCTCCTCAGCCTGCAGGCGGGCGTCGCCTACACCGGGAATCGTCCGGATATGCAAGATCCCAAAGTCAAGGATCAGGACACGCGCAACGGATCGGTCAACGGCGCGCGCAGCGACCAAAGCAACATCACGCTCGACGGAGTCGACGTCAACGATCAGGCGAACGGCTACGCCTTTAACTCGGTGCTGCCGGTCACGCTCGACTCGGTCCAGGAGTTCCGCGTTACCACCACCAACTACGGCGCCGAACAGGGACAGGGCTCGGGCGCGCAGGTGGCGCTGGTCACCAAGAGTGGCAACAACTCGTTCCACGGCTCGGTTTACGAATACCTGCGTAACGCGTTCACCAGCGCCAACGACGCTCTCAATAAGGCGGCGCAAATCGCTGATAACCAGCCGAACCGGCCGTTGAAGCTGAACCGGAACATTTTCGGCGCTTCCGTAGGCGGCCCGCTGCGCAAGGATCGTGCGTTTTTCTTCGTGAACTATGAAGGATATCGCCAGCGCGAAGAGAATCCCGTCGTGCGTTCCATTCCGACGGTGGCCTTGCGTGACGGCGTGATTCGATATCTTTGCAGTTCGGTGCAGGACGCCAATGCGGCCCCGTGCATCGGCGGTCAGGTGGCGGGAATCAGTGGGACCCTCTACCCGGTGGACCCGGGTTCCTGGGGTCTGAGCGCAGCCGACATTACCAGCTTTGATCCCTGGTTAACGCAGGACATCAATCCTTCCCAGGCGGGTCCCAATCCCGTCATGCTGAACTATTTCAACCAGACCTTCGGCAGTCTGGTGACCAACGACCTCTCCGCCGGAGATGGACTGAATTATTCCGGTTACCGTTTCGCCGCCCCCATCCGGATCGACAATAACGTGTTCGTCGCCCGCCTTGATTACCACCTCGACGGCGCCGGACGGCATACGTTGTTCTGGCGCGGAGCATTGCAGAATCTGAATAATCCGCAGGAGCCCTTCCTGCCCGGCGCCCCGCCCATGCAAACCGTGACGGACCACAGCAAGGGCTTCGCGCTCGGCTACACCACCGTCATCAGCCCGACCAAGGTCAACAATTTCCGTTGGGGATTGACGCGGCAGAGCTACGGACTGGTGGGCAATACCAACGACCAGTGGAATACGTTTATCGGACTCGATCAGGGACTCTCATACAGTCACAACTACCAGCTTCCCGTCCACAACCTAGTGGACGATTTTTCCTGGACCAAGGGAACGCACTCGCTCCAGTTTGGCGCCAACGTGGGCCTGGCACGCGATCCTCGCGTCAGCTATCAGCACTCCAACAACTTCAGTCTGGGTACTTCCAGTTGGATGGCGCCCACCGCATTAGCGGATAGCGCCAGCCCGCTCGATCCCACTAACCTGCAGCTCCCCGGCGGCCAGCATGGCCCGGAAGTCGACCTCGCATTCAAGGCCGGATACGACCGCCCCATGATCGGACTGCTCGGCATCGTTACCGATGTAGTTGCCCAGTACAACTACGACAAGAGCGGAACCCTGCTCAACCAAGGCGATCCCGTGAAGCGCAACTATGCGCTCAACTGGTATGAGTTCTATGCGCAGGACGCCTGGCGGATGAAGCCGAACCTCACCATCACCTACGGTGTGCGCTGGTCGCTGTTTCCGCCACCGTGGGAGACCAACGGGTTGCAGGCGGCTGCAATCGTCGTTAATCCAGACGGGTCCACCACCAGTATAGGCAGGCAGTTTGCCACCAATGTGGCCAACATGAAGCAAGGTCTGGGGTATACGTCGGAAGGAGCCATCACGATCATCCCCAGTGGGTCAGTGAATCACGGCCCCGGCTTCTACCATTTTTCCAAGACGGATTTCGCTCCCCGGATTTCGGTTGCTTATTCACCCCGGCCCAGCAGTGAGTGGGGAAAGAAACTCTTCGGGGACTCGGACAAGACTTCCATCCGCGCCGGCTTCGGCATGGTATATGACCGTGCCGGATTCCAGTTGCTGAACACCTTCGACACGAATGCCCCCGGGGGCTATGCCTACACGCTGCAAAACCCCTGCTGCATTCTGGGCGTCATGGATGCCGGTCACGTGCCGCGCATCACGTGCGTTACCGGCCCCACCTGCATTCCCACACAAAATGTCGACGGAGTGCAGTTCCTGCAGTCGGCGCCGGAATGGTCGAAACAACAACAGATTCCGCTCAACTCCCAGGCCAACCTGTGGGGAGTGGACGACACGTTGAAGACGCCGCGTTCCTACGCCGTCGACTTTTCCATCGCCCGGGAACTTCCTCACCGTTTCTCGCTGCAACTGGCGTACGTGGGCCGTTTCGGTAGTCACCTGCTGACCCAGCGGGATTTGACCCAGCCGCTCAACATCGTCGATCCCCAATCGAAAATCGATTACTACACGGCAGCCACCGATTTATCAAAACTGGCTCGGCAAGGCTATACCTCGGATCAGGTCAACGACGGCCTGATTCCCAAGACAGCAGCGTACTGGCACGATATGCTGCCAGCCCTGAGCGGCGGGGCGACCAGCTACACGAGTTTCTGTGGCGGCTCGCCGGTTCCGGGTCCCGACGGCCTCATTCAGGCGGTGTTCGATCTCTATTACAATCCCGCTTGCTCGTACGTCGGCAACGAGATCGTGGGCCTGGCCGACATCGACCTGTACGGAGGTCTCGGCGACAACAATGGAAATATTCTTCACTTCAACGGTCCGGGGGGACTGGTCGGCGACGGCACAGGCAAGTATTTAAATAACCAGGCCATCTCCGCTTATGGCTGGAGTTCGATCGGAAATTCCAACTTCCACGCGCTCCAGGCCACGCTGCGCAAGCAGTTTTCCAACGGCGTCCAATTCGATTTGAACTACACCTACTCGAAATCGATTGACGTCACCTCAACTGCGGCGCGCGTAGGTTTTGCGCTGGTGGGATATCAGAATATCGGCGTGGTGGGCAGCCGGCTGGAGAACGGATTCAATCCCAACTCGCAGCGTTCGGTCTCCGACTTCGACCTGACGCACCAGTTCAACGCCAACTGGATTGCGGACCTGCCGTTTGGCAAGGGCAAGCGATTCGGAGCCGATGCCGGGACCGTCGCCAACGCGCTGATCGGGGGCTGGCAGCTGACCGGCGTCGCCCGCTGGACTTCGGGTTTCCCCTTCAGCGTCGACGTCGGCCAGAACTGGCCGACCGACTGGCAGTACACGGGCCTGGCTCAGTTGGCCGGTCCCAGGCCGAAGACTGGAGTCTTCCGGCAGCCCAACGGCGCGGTGACGGCGTTCCGCGACCCAGTCGCTGCACAAGGCGCATTCATTATCCCGTTCCCGGGCAGCGGCGCTTCTCGCAACGTGCTGCGCGGACAGGGCTACGCGGGCTTGGATATGGGTCTCAGCAAGCGCTGGAGGATTCTTGAGAGCCAAAGCGTGCAGTTCAATTGGCAGGTTTTCAACGTGCTGAACCTGGTCCGCTTCAATGCGCAGGGGCTGGGATCGCAGGTCACGTCGTTGGCGCAGCCCGCGGAGCAGTTTGGCGCATACCCAAACCTGCTGACGCAACCGCGCGTCATGCAGTTCGCATTGCGCTACGAGTTCTGAGGGCACTGAGAGGGTTAGATGGTCGGTCGCCGAGATGCCTAGGCCAGCAGCGAATAATTCCCGATCGCGTCTTCCATCTCGACGATCTCCTTGAGTTCCGGGTAGCTCTTCACCAGCGTTTCCGGCGCCGCCACCTTTTTTCCGCCCAGCAGATATTTGAGTTCCAGCGCATTCACCGCTGCCTTCGCCTGGAAGTGATTGTTGCCGATCACATAGGTAGTTTCGGCCTTGTGCGAGATAATCTCAACTTTCTCTTTCCACTTCTCCAACTCCGCCGGCTTGTAGAGATAGTTGTAGCGGTCGTTGCGGTTGTCGCTATCAAACCACTGATCGTAGTTGCGGCCATGCAAGCGTACGTATCCGACGCCCGAGGTCACGTGCTCGGTGGGTTCGAGCGATCGCCCGAGCAATGGCTGATCGATGTTGCAGAAGCCGACATTCTGCCGCACAAATTCGGCGATCGTCTCCGGATTGTCCCAGCTCGAATGCCGCACCTCGACGACCCGCGGATACTCGATGAACTGCCGCAGCAGTTGCTCCAGGTATTCGCGATTCAACGAAGTGTTCTTGAAGGAAACCGGAAACTGGATGAGCAACGCGCCCAGCTTGCCTTCCGAAGCGAGCGACTCCAGCCCTTCGCGGGCCAGTTTCTCGTCTTCGTCATTGGGGCGGATGCTGGCCGCCGAAGTGGGCTCCATCACCGCCAGCGGCGAATGCGTGAACGACCGGTGCAGCTTGGCGGTGAAAACAAAATTAGGATTGACCGCCGCCGCTTTCCGGCACCACAGCCGACCCAGTTCCGGCCGGATGTGTCCATAAAAAGAAGTGTTGATCTCGATGACGTCGAAGAAGCGCGCCAGGAATTCGACGGGATGAATTTTCTTCCGTGTTACTTCCGGCGGGTAGAGGATCCCGTCCCAGTCTTTGTACGACCAGCCGGCAGTCCCAATGCGGATTCGCGGAGGGGTATCCATAGACAGCAGGCCAGATGTCGCAGGGTAGCACATGAAGCAGTAGTTGGTAGCCCGTAGCCGGTAGTCAGCAACGACGGTGAATGGATGACATGGGGGAGTGCCAGGATGTTTGGCCTTGGCTGGTTACCGGCTACCGACTACTTCTGCCTGTTGGACGCCGGCACGACTTCCGGCAGCACTCGCGCGAAATCCTGGACTACGTAGAGCTGCCCGTTACGCCAGAATGCGGCCATCCCGGCGACATTGAAATCCGGGTCCAGCAAGTTCTGCCGGTGAGGTGGGGATTGCATCAAGGCCTCGAAGGCTCTTTCCACGCTCGCATTGGAGGCGACGTTTTCTCCCACCCAACTGAGCTGCAATCCGGAAGCGCGCAGCCGCGGCATCAGATCAGGCTCGCCCTCGAACTGATGAGAGAGTTGCTGCTTATCAACCATGAGGCGTGCGTGAGCACGTGCGACCACGGTCAAGCCCTCGTCCGCGCGCAGGGGCGGTGCGCCAGCCGCCTTCCGGCGCTGATTTGCCAGGTCCAGCAAAACGCCCTCGGCGGCAGGGTCTTCCGTGGAGGAAGCCGAAGCCGCCGAGAGCAATTTGGGGGTGGGCTGGGTGGATGTCTGCGAGCTGGTATCGGGATTTTTGCCAGGCGGAGGAGTCGTCTGCGCTCCGGCACTTACCGCCATCGCGAGAGAAAAAATCAAGGCCCAGAGCGCACTGTTGTAGCGGTCGACCATAGAGCGACGACAAACTTCCGCTTTCCATCTCTGACCCTAGCCTCTAGAATTCACACTAGCTACTTACGATGGAGACATTACTTCCCGCCGCCGTGCTCGTCGGAACCCTTGTCCTGCTTGGGTTTTCGGTCGTGCTCTTGCGCCGATCTATGGCTGCCGCGCAAGTTGATGTAAAGGCAGCGGTTGCGAGCCAAATCGAAAGCCTCAATACTTCCCTTAGCCAGAAGTTCAGTGCGGCCACTGCCGATATGGCCAGTCGGTTGGAGCAGACTAAAGGGGACCTGCGCCAGCAGGTCGCTGACCGCACCCAGCAGGGCTTTTCAGAGATTCGCGGCGCGCTCGAGCAGCAGCTTGCCTCGGGCAGGGAAGAGCAGACCCGGCGTCTGGCCGAGGCTCGCACCGAGATGACCGGTTCATTACTGCTCACCACGCAGCAGCTCCAGGCCGAGTTTCAGAAACTCAATCAGCAAACCGCGCAGAGCCTCGACTCGATCCGCGATCGCGTGGACCAGAAGCTCATGGCCATCACCGACCAGGTGCAGCAGAAGCTCGACCAGAACATCAAGGAAGGTTTCGCGCAGTTTGAAAAAGTGCAGCAGCACCTCAAGGCGGCGGAAGAGCAGTTAAGGGAAGTGGGCGCGCTCGGACACTCCATCAACGATCTGAACAATTTGCTCAAGCTGCCGCACTTGCGCGGCCAGTTCGGCGAGGCGAGCCTGGAGCGGCTGCTCGCCGATTTCCTGCCCTCACACATGTTCTCGCTGCAGTCCTCGCCGGGAGAAGGCGGCGGGCGCGCTGACGCTGTCATCTACTTTCCCGACCGCAAGCTGCCGATTGACGCCAAGTTTCCCCGCGAGGCGGTGATCGCGCTCTTCGAAAGCAACGATGAGGCTGAGATCGCCGAGGCCCGCATCGCGCTGGTGCGCGTCATGAAAGCCGAAGCCAAGCGCATCCAGCAGTACATCCAGCCCGAGAACGGCACCACCGACATCGCGCTCATGTATCTGCCCAGCGAAACGCTCTACATGGAAGTGGTCCGCAACCGCGAGTTGGGTGACTGGATGAACCAGCAGCACGTTTTTCCGGTCTCGCCCAACACGCTGCTCATGACGCTCCACACCATCGCGCTCGTCCACAAATGGTATGAAGTCGCGAGCCGCTTCGAGAAGAGCCGTGCCGAACTGGCGAAGGCGCAGAAGTCATTCGACTTCTTCCAGAACCAGTTTGAGAACGTCGGCAAGAATCTCAACAAGGCGCAAGAAGCCTTCGAAACCGCGAAGCGCCACCTCAAGACTTATCGCGGGAAAGTGTCCGCGCTCAGCGGACAAGAGCAACTGGAACTGGATACTGCGCCGAGCGCCGAACAGAAGCCGCTGCCGCTGATCGACAAAGCCAGCGCGTAGCTCTGGCTGGTGTGGGGCGGGCGCCCACGCCCGCCAACGGTGGCACTCAAACCGACATAGTGTTCCACGTGGAACATTCCCAAATCGGCAAGTCGCTGATTGCACGCAGGTTATGCCGACCGTTCAGGGGATGATCCTCCGTTAGGATATATATTCATAATATATACCATGGTATCGATTGATGGTATATACTCTGGGAAGAGGAACCGCTGAATCATGGCCGAGACCGGTATCGCCAAGTTATTTCGTAATGGACGCAGCCAAGCCGTCCGGTTGCCGCGGGAGTTTCGTTTTGAAGGCAGCCAAGTGCGGGTACGCAGGGTAGCGGAGGGAGTGTTGCTCGAACCGCTCATCTCCGATGTCGCAGAATGGTTTGCCGAACTCGACCGCCTCAATGACGGATCGTTCTTCCGGAAAGGGCGCAACCAACCGGCCACGCCGCGCCGCGAGATCTTCAAGTAATGTACCTGCTCGATACGAATGCCTGCATCGCGCTGATCAAGGGCGCGGCTTCCCCGGTACGGGGGCGGTTCGAGGCGGCGGTTGCGGCTGAGGAGAAGGTTTGGGTCTCAGCGGTCGTCGCGTTTGAACTCTGGTATGGGGTAGGGAAGAGCGCTCGCGGCGATGCCAACGCAAAGATGGTAGAAACCTTTCTGGCCGGGCCGGTGAGCCTGCTGCCGTTCGAGTTCGAGGATGCCAAGGCTGCAGGGCGAGTCCGTGCGACGCTGGAGGTCGCGGGAAAACCGATCGGAGCGTACGACGTACTCATCGCCGGCCAGGCACTGCGCCACCAATTGACACTGGTTACGGCAAACGTCCGCGAGTTCAGCCGGATCAAAGGCTTGGACTGGGAAGACTGGGCAAAGCGGTAAGGCATTACGTGCCAGGACCTCGCCATCGAAGCGATGGCCTTGGCGGGCGGGTGCGCCCGCCCCACACTAAGGCTCACGCGACGACGTGAGCAGTTTCCTTTTGCCCAGCGGATTTCAGATGATCGGCGCCCTTCACTTCCCAGATGCCGTCGAATTTCACGAAATAGGGTTCGACGGAGATGTCGGGGAAGTGGGCAGTGAGCAGTTCGCCGGCACGCAGGAGTTCACCGCGATGATGCTCGGCCTCGGCGGTCTTGTCTCCCTTGAAGTGCGCGAGTCCGCCGTAGGTAGCGCAGTCGGAATGGCTCATTACCAGAACGCGTTTGGTCTGGTGCAGGCGAATCGACATGCGGACCTGTTCCAGGATGAAGTCCTGTTCGAAGTCGTTGCGCGGTGAGGCGAGGGTTTTGGCGCCGCCGGCGACGACGATCATGTCGGCGCGCTCGATCCCCTGCTTCTTTAGAAACTTTCGCACCGCTTTGCTGATGCGGTAGTCGAAGCAGCAGAGGACCGCGGCATCGGCCACGTACTGGTCAGCGGGAGAGTCAAAATGGAAGATCTTTTTCATAGGAACGCAACCATCACAATCAATTTTATGCGACAGTATCGCTACTTGATGAAGTAGCCGGAAACTCTCCACTTGCCGTCTTTGTCTAACATGGGAGTGACCGTCTCGATCGCCGATTGTTTGTGTTCGAAGCTGCTGTCGTACTGAATCACGACATACTCACCATCCGGTGCTCCGGGAAGCGTCTTGGTAGATGTCGTGCTCTTGACCTTCCGCGACAGCACCTTGCCCAGAGGGTTACGGGCGCTCCCCACGGCGGTCTGCCATTGTTCTTTAGTGACGGCCGCCTTGAAGAGTTGGGAGGCTTCCTGCCAGCTTTCGGCGTACTTGCCGGAGTCGACCAGTGCCAACCATGCGTCCGCGGACTGCTGGGCGAGTTGCTCGGGCTTTGGCTGCGCCTGAGCAACCGCGCAGATGGATCCGAGCAGGATGAAACACAAAACCGCTGATACTGACTTCGCTGCGCTTTGTCGAGCTCTGATTAACATTGGAGTGCTCCTTGTGTGTCCCTGAAGGGCAGGGACGTTGATTCAGTTTCATTTTCGACACCCGAGGGCGCCCTGACTTGCTAGTCGGCGAACTCGGCAGGCAGGGTGTCCTCCGGACAGCCGGCGCTACTCCAGCGCTACACTCCCGGGCTGCGCCCGGCCGGGCGGGCAGGAATGCCCGCCCCACACGAGACGCTACGCTCCCCGCTTCGTCTTCAGCTCCGTCAGGAGCTGCTCGATGCGGTCTTCTTTTTCGAGCGCGGCCAGGCGGTCTTCCACGTCGTCTGCCAGAAGCTCGACTTTGGCTTGGCCGACGGCTTCTTCGCGGGCGACTTTGTGTTTCATGCGGTCGAACGTCGTCGACTTCGCGTTCGACGCCATACCGGAATGGGCATCGGAGGCCCGGCTGACGGCGCGGGCGCGGCGATGCTGCGCGATCAGCAGATCAGCCTTGGCATTGGCCTCGGCCAGTTTCTGCTCGAGCTTGCGCAACGCGGACTTCAGGTTCTCGACCTGGGCTTTCTGGTCTTCGACCTGTTGTGCGAAGTTCGTGGTCATCTCGCGGTAGCTTTCGACGCGGAGCAGGGCGGCGCGGGCGAGGTCGTCCTGCTTCTTGTCGACGGCCAGTTCGGCCTTGCGCATCCATTCCTGCACCTTGTCGTCATTTTCAACTTTCTTCTTTTCCAGCAGGTGCTGGTCGGCGATGGCGATCGCGACCTGCGTCTTGACCTGCAGAAGCTGGTTCTGCATGTCGAGGATGACCTGCTTGATCATTTTTTCCGGCTCCTCGGCCTTGTCGATCAGGTCGTTGAGGTTGGCCCGGACTAGAGTGGAAACGCGTTCGAGTAATGCCATAGAACACCTCGTAGGATCAGTCGTTGGTCGTTCGTCGTTGGTCGTTGGATTTCGGTTTCCAGGTGCCCGCGATGGTGATCGCGATGTAAGCTGCGATACCGGCGGCGACCCAGAGACCGATGTGGCCGGTCCAGGCGCCTCCGGCCGCGCCCAGCGCGGCTCCGAGGGCGACGGCCAGGCCGAGTGATCTTGCTTTGTCGACTTCTTCGTGCACGGTGCCTCCTTGTGGATCGGTCGTTAGTCGCTGGTCGTTGGTCGTTCGCTTTTCGCTTGTTGCGACGAGTAACTGAGGACCAGCAGCGGTCTACTTTCTTCTGCGCATGAGTTCTCCCAGCGCGACTCCTATACCCGCGCCGATGGCGGTCCACGCGGCAAGGTTGTGGGTTGCCGCCCCGATCGCTACGCCGATCCCTACTCCGAGAGCAATTCCTAAACCCAGGCTTCGTGATCCAGTCATCTGTATTCATCTCCGTCCTGCGTATCTGTACCGGCCGCGTGCGAGGGCAGGGCGCCCTCGCGACAGCCGGCGAGGGCGCCGGCGCTACCTCGGTGCGCTATTGTTTTGTGCCGCCTTTGCCGCTCGGGCTGTCCGGTTTCGGCGACTTGTCACCGATCTGGCGGACTTTGCCTAACAGTTCGGCGAGCGGCATGCCGGAAAGCGTCTCGAACAATGCCGGGACTTGCGCCGCCATTTTGGTAATGTCGCCGGTGATCTTGTTCAGGCCAGCGGCGTCGCCGTTGCCGGTCGAGACGACGGTGATCTTGTCCACGTTAGCGAGCGGCGCGGCCAGAGCTCTGACCACTTCCGGCAAGCCCGTAAGCAGTTTGTCGATGACCGCGGCCTGGTTGTACTCCTGGAAGGCCTCGGCCTTCACGTTCATGGCCTTGGCTTCGGCCTCGCCTTTCTTGAAGATGATCTCGGCCTCGGCTTCGCCCTGCTGACGAATCGAGGACGCGTGCCCTTCGGCTTCGGCCATCAGGCGAGCCTTTTCGGCGTTGGCCAGCGTTTCGATGCGCTGACGCTCGATCTCGGCTTGCTTCAGCACGGTCGCGATCAACTCTTTCTCGCGCCGGTTGATTTCCGCTCCCTGCACTTTGACCTGTTGCTCTTTTTCCACCTGCTGCACCTTCACCTGCTCGGCGATGACCTGCTGTTGCATGATGTTGGTCTGGATGTCATAGGCTTTGTCGGCCTGCGCCTGCTGTTTCTTGGTGACTTCGAGGTACTGCGCTTTCTTGATTTCGAGGTCGCGCTGCGCTTCCGCCTGCTTCGCCTGGGAAAGCGTTTCCGCGAGCACGCGCTCCTGGTCAGCTTGCGCTTTGGCCACTGCCGATTCACGAGTTGCGACGGCGCGCCGGATGGCGGTGTCGCGCTCGGCTTCCGCGGTGGCCACGTCGGCGTCGCGCTTGATGCGCGCCACGTCGGGCTTTCCCATGTTGAGGATGTACTCGTTCTTGTCGCGAACCTCCTTGATGGTGAACGAGATGACCTCCAGGCCCATCTTGGTCATGTCGTCGGCACAAGTGGAGCGCATGCGGTCGGAGACCATTTCCGGCTGCTTTACGATCTCTTCCACTGTGAGTTGGCCGATGATGCCGCGCAGGTGGCCTTCCATCACCAGCCGGATCAGGCCTTCGCGCTCCTGATCAGTCTTCGTGAGGAACTGCTCGGACGCGGTGCGGATCGATTCATCGTCGGACTTAACCTTGATCTGCGCCACCGCCTCGACCGTGACGGCGACGCCTTGCTTGGTGTAGAGGTCCTGCTGCGGAGCCACGTCGAATGACATCAGTTCGAGGGAAAGCTCACGGCAGATCTGCACCATCGGGAAAACGATGGCGCCATGGCCCTTGATGATGCGGGTTCCTCCGAATCCGTAGATGATCAGCGCTTCGTGCGGGCCGGCCTTGCGATAGAGCCGGGCCAGCACGCTCATGATAAAGAGCAGCGCCAGAACGCCCAGCCCACTGAAGACCAGGATGGTTGTCATTTTCGACATCTCGAACATATCGCCTCCTAAAATTGCTACTCGCCGTGCTCCGCCAGCTACTGGCTGGCGGACTGAAGCCGGTGACCGGTTATCAAATCGAGATCCCGCACGAGACGGTCGGGATCGCTGTGCCCCAGATAGACATCGCCGTTCGAAGTCTTGATATGGACAACTTTGTTGCCCCAGACAAAAGCGCGTGAGTCGCCGATGCCGCGAATACCGTACCCGCGGAGCGGGCTCCACGCTTCGACTGCATAGCTTACGATCTGTTGCAGCGGAATGGAGCGCAGACGGTAACCGAGCGCGCTAATTTCTACACCGTGCCGCAGAAAGCAATAACGAAAACCTGTCCAGGCCATGGCCAGGGCAGCGCAGAGCACCACTGCGACCAGTGCCATGGAAATTCGCACGGCTGTGATCGGAATCAGCTGGGCTGCCATCATCGGCCCCAGGATGGCCGGTGCAAACACTGCAGTCCAGGCGCGGCCGGAATGAGTTTCCTCCGCCAGCACTTCACCCGTGGGAAGAACAGGGCCGCGCTTCGATCCGAGATAGAAGATGGACAGCAGGACGACCGCCGCGGGGACGATGATCAACAGCGGCTCTACGTGGATCGGCGTGCCTTGCAGGTTGTAGGCGATCACCTGCTGATTGCCGGCGGCGACGAAGCCAACGACTACCGCGCAGAATCCCAGGAACGCCCACGCGAACTTGTCCACCGGGCGTCGGGACATTACCCAAAGAATCGCCGTGAAGATCAAGAGCAGAAAGACCATTACCCCGATGCCGAATTCGAGAGCGACTTCGCGCGATATCCAGCCGTTGGGTTGGCCGGCGGCGTTGAAGTGGGTCGCCATGCGGGCAGGGAGCTGGTCCCAGACGCGCCAGTACTGGAAAGCGACCAGCGGCAACGCCATCCAGAGCACGATGATCGCGAATTGGAATGGTCGGCGGTTCATTGCTTCAGCTCCGAGCTTCGGGCTGCGAGCTTCGAGCAACCCCGAAGACTCGCCACTCGCTACTCGCCACTCACTTCCTCCCAACGGCGGATGTAGGCGATGCCTTTTTCGTAACGCGTCACCACCACCTCGGCGTCGCGTTCGATGGCGACGTTGTCCTCGCTGCGCGCGGGACAGGCGCGACGGCTTCCGGCCTGCGAGTAAATAATCTCGCCCGTGCCGCCTACGCGGATCGGGCTGGATACCCGTCCGACGACGCCCACCATTTCGTAGTCGGCGGGATCCATTTGAGCATCGGGCGCCATGAGCACTCTGGCCAGGAACGTGAACACGACGCCGGCGCCTACCAGGCCAACCGCGGTAGAGATCATCAGGCCGAGCGCGAAAACGATCGTCGAGTAGCGCGTCAGCAGATATCCCGTGCCTCCGAACCAGGCCAGAAAGACGGCGATGGTGAAGAAATTGAACGGCGATACGGACTGAGTTGCGCCGCCCGCGTGGGTCGCGGCGTGCCCGGCAACGGTGTTCCCCGCCGGAGCGTGGCCGGCGCCCGACTGAAAGTGCAATCCATGTACATGGGGCCAGTGCCCATGAAGGTTCAGGCCGCCCGCGATAAACGACAGCAGGCAGAACAGAAAGCCGATGGCGAAACAGATCAGATAAAAGTCAGACCAGGTCATGTCCGCCTCCTGGGCGTCGCTTCCGCATCGGCGAGGGCGGGGCGCCCTCGCGACAGCCGGCGAGACGCCGGCGCTACACTCTCCGGGCGCAGCGCTTCAAAGAGCCGGTCGGCCAGGCCGGGAGTGTTCAGGATCTCGCCCAGCAGCAGCAGGCAGCGGCGCGTGTCTTTCTCGCGCGCCAGCTTGATCAGCACCTCGCTGACTTCGTGATCCGCCGCAAAGCGCTCCGAGCCTTGCAGCAGGAACACGTCGAGCTGGCCTTCGGTGGTGCGCAGATCGGAAGTGAGTTCGGTGTGATAGCCCTCGGGATCGTCCACCAGGAAGCCGGGATGCACTTTGAAAAACTTCGCCAGCAGCGTGCGCGTGAATTGCGTCATGTGCGGGCGCTTGCCACTTTCGATCTGCGAGAGATAGGACTGGCTGATCGAGCCGCCGGTCTCAGCGTGAAGGGCCCTGAGCAGTTCCTGCTGGGTCATGGGACGGTCCAGGCCGCGCAGCGAGCCTTCCACCTCGCGCAGGTAGCGGATTTTCTCGGCCAGCGTCATATAGCAAATCGCAATTACAATATTGCAATATGCGATATATGTCAAGAACTGGATTTGGCATGTTTTCTGAGGCTTAGCCTGTGGGTCGGACACTCCTGTCCGACGCTGTTGCTGTTGATGTTGGTGTTGGTGTTGGTTCTTGCAGACACCAGCAAAAGATCAAGGGCGACGACAAGAGTGTCCGTCCCACACAAGGGTGTCCGTCCCAGACAGGTATGTCCCTCCCACCCAGGAGTGCCTGCTTGGTTAGTCTAGTTTTCGGGGGTCCGCTTGCCGCCTTCTTGCTCACGGTCGCTGTGGATTTCGCGATGCAAGGAGCTCTTCTTGGTCTCGACATGAGTGGCTTGGCGGGTGGTGAGTTGGCCGGTCTTGAACTGGGCGGCGTGGGCCTGCTTGTTGGCGTTCTGTCCGGCGGTGCTCTTGCTGCGGGCGTTGGCCAGGGTGGGGTGGTGCTGGTCGTGATGGATCGATTTTGAAACGCGATTCTGTTGATGCCGTAGTTTGGCGCGGTCGGCGGAGGTGAGTCGTCCGCGATTGTCTTCGCGCATGTCGCGGTCTTCGGCGTTCCCGCCGCCTTCTTTTCGCTCCAGGCTGGCGGCTTCTCCTCCGGTCACCTTACCGCTTACGCCCTTAGCGATCCCTTTCTGTGGGTGCCTCTTGGGCTGCTGCGCGGCCGGCGTTTGCGGAAGTGTATTCGGATGGGCTGCGCTGCTGCTTTGCGCGGCCCCTGGCATCCCCAACGCAGCCAGGCTGGCGGCCAGGACCAGGCTCTTCGGCGTGGTTCGCATAGCACCATGTTGGGCTCGGGCATAGACGGAAGCAATGACTGTCCGTAACCTGCCCGCGTTACGAACGGGAAAGGCAGCCGGAAAATGGGCATGTCCGCTGAGCGAAGCGGCAAGAAAAAGCCTCCAGCGGGCTGGAGGCTTGGAGACTTTGATTGTGTAATCGAAGCTAGTTCACGATCAGGGTCACCGGGAAGTTATGCGACACCGATCCGGAAGAGCCGGTGATGGTGATGGTGTAAGTTCCGGCGGGCGTGCCACCCGTCGCCACGGGGTTGCTGCTGCTGTTCCCGCAGGCAGCCTGCAGGACGATCAAGCCTGCGAGCAAGCCCAGCAGGGTTCCGGCAAGCCAGCGACGGCGTCTCAGGCCCGCCCCGAGGCCGAGCAGGCTCAGCCCACCGATTGGGAGCCAGGTGGCATACAGCGGACCGCCATGCAGCAGACTGCCGGTGGTGACCGGGCGCGCGGTGGTGGTGATATTCAGCGTGGTGGTAGCCGCGGTGTTCCCGTTGAGCGTGATCGACGTGGTGGTGAAGGTGCCGGTGGCGCCCGTGGGTAGACCAGTGTCGCTCACGGTGATGGTGCTGGCATAGGTCGGCAGAGGCGTCAGGGTCGCAGTGAAGCTGGTGGGATCGCCGGCTGTGATCGTGACCGAGGTCGGCGCGACAGTGATTTTGAAGTCCGTGACCTGCACGCTGCCTTGCGTGAAGGCTACGAAGCCGCCGCCGTTCGCGCTCAAACTTGGGACGACGATCAGCGAGGTTGTTCCCGAGAGCGGAATCAGGACGACGGTTACCGTCGCTGTCGCGCCGGCGGCCACGGTGTTGATGTTGCACGTCACCTTGGCGCCTACCGGATTTCCGCAGCTTCCGCCGGGCGAAGAATTCGCCGAAGAAAATGTGAAGCCTGAGGACGGCAGACTGCCACTGAAGATCACATTGCTGGCCGGGTCGGGGCCGTTATTTTTGAAGGCGAACGTGAACGAGACCTGGTTCCCAACCGACGCCGGGCTGGGATTCACGACCGGCGGATCGGGGGTAAGGACAAAATCGCTGCGCGAGCCGATGATGGCGACGAACGCGTCCTGCGATCCGTTGCGTGTGCCCTGGAAAGGCGGCTGCACGGGATTAGTGGGGAGATTGCTCGACTGGGTGATTCCCCCCACAAAGGTAGGGCTGCTGTCGAGATTGGAGTCGAGAGCAATGGAAGTCCCTTGATCCAGCCCATTGCCGCCCAGGAAGCCGAGATAGTTGCCGGCTGCGCTCGTAGTCGAGATCAGGCCGGCGAAGGCATCGGTGGTTCCGCCGCCAAAAGGCGGAAGGTTGTTGTTCGATGTCACCGGGAAATCAGGCGAAGCTGTCGAACCCGTAATGTGGGCGGCCTGCACCAAATCTACGGCGATGGCTTGGCCGATATCCTCCGCACTTCCGCCCACGAAGGCGAAAAAGGTTAACGGGAAAACCGTGTCGTTTCCGGTCGGATTACCCACTTTGGCGATGAAAGCGTCGCCCCCGCCCGCGTAGGCTTGAGTGCTGGGCAGGTTCCAGGGGTTGGAAAACGTCTCGCCGGTCACGTAGGCATTCGCCGATCCATCCACGGCCACTCCGTGTCCAAGATCGTTGTCGCTGCCGCCGAGATAAGTGGAATACACCAGGCTGGCGTTGCCCGTCACGCCGGGGTTGATCTTCACCAGGATCGCATCCAGGGCCGACGGTGGCGGGTTAGCGCAATTGCTGGTGATGCCGGCCTCGTCGAGACAGCTCTGTTGGGCATTCACCAGCGGAAAGGGAGCCTCGCCATTCGGTCCGGTCACGCCCAGAAAATTCGTAGCTCCCGTGAAGTACATCCGGCCGGAGGTGTCGACCGCGATTCCGCCGCCTTGGGATTGGGCGGTCGTGGGATTGTCGCCGCCAAAATAGGTCGAGTAGAGCACGCTTGGGTTGCCGGAGCCCAGGGTATTGATCTTGGTGGCAAAGAACTGCGTCGGGCCACTCAGGATGCTGCAAGTGTTCCCGGACAGAAAAGGACACGGTTGATAGGCGCCGGCAGTGGACGGGAAGCCGTCGACGGAGTTGGTGGAAGTCGTCGTTCCGGTCACGTAGGCGTTCTGAAATTTGTCGACTGCCAAACCGGTGAGGTTGTCAATTCCATTGCCTGCCAGGTACGTAGAGTAGGACACGAGCGTGTTGCTGAGATCGCCGAGCGCATCGAGCCTGGTCAGGAAGCCGTGCGTGCCCGTGGCCGTGGTCTGGAAAGCGTTGCTGGTAGTCGGAAAGTTGTTGGAGCTCGTCGTTCCAGCCACGGTTGCGTCGGATCCGTCCTGACCGGCTATGACGGCAATTCCGGCGGCCAGGTCAGGGCCAGTTCCGCCCAGGTAGGTGGAGTACAGCAGTGCGGAGCCCGCGGGATTGATCTTGGCCACGAAGACGTTAAATACGTTGGCTGGGCCGGGCTTCGGCCCGATCGCATCTGGGAAATCACTCGAGGTGGTCGAGCCGGCCACGAACATGTTCAAGCCGGAATCAACGGCGATCTGCGTAAACGATTCGATCCCGCTGCCGCCCAGGTAGGTTGCGTAACTCAGAACCGGGTCAATGATCAGCGCGC
>Ga0326726_10002074_pt1 | contig 18595 bp, 19 predicted proteins | sample MHFenrmetagenome_2_FD_207603 | JGI IMG/M metagenome (GOLD analysis project Ga0326726, IMG submission 207603) | Lab enriched peat soil microbial communities from Michigan Hollow, Ithaca, NY, United States - MHF15MN | ecosystem: Environmental > Terrestrial > Soil > Wetlands > Peat | place: USA... | reverse complement strand
TCGGCGTCGTGAATCCGACATCGCTCGCACTGCTCAAGCCGCCGGGCCAGTGGGGCGAGCGCGGTGTGGACATCGCCTGCGGCGAGGGTCAGCCGCTCGGCGTGCCGCTGTCGGCCGGCGGCCCGTACTTCGGTTTCATGACTACGCGTCAGGAGTTCGTGCGCCAGATGCCGGGACGCATCGTGGGACGCACGGTCGATATCGAAGGACGACCCGGGTTCACGCTCACGCTGCAGGCGCGTGAGCAGCACATCCGCCGCGGCAAGGCGACTTCGAACATCTGCACCAACCAGGGGCTGCTGGTGACAGCAGCAACGATCTATCTCACCTTGCTGGGTCCGGAGGGGCTGGAGCGAGTCGCGGCCGTGAGCCATGCGCGCACGGAGGAGCTGCTGCAGGCATTGTCACGGATCCCCGGCGTGCGGCGGCGCTTCGACCGGCCGTACTTTCACGAGGCCGTCATCGAGCTCGATTGCCCGGTTGCGCCGGTGCTTGCAGCGCTCGCCGAGCGCTCGATCCTCGGCGGTTACGATCTCGGGACCGAGTATCCGGAGCTCAACCACTGCATCCTCGTGTGTGCCACCGAAGCACGCACCGAAGCGGATATCGAGACCTACGCGCGGACACTCACCGACGTGCTGAAGTCGACGCGCGCGGCCAGAACAGCGGGAGTGACAGCGTGAGTTCAAGGACCCGGAAAACGGCCGCACCCGAGCCGGTCATCTTCGAGCATTCGCGCGCGGGGCGGACCGCGACCGCGCAGCTGCCGCCGAAGTCGCGGCCGACGGACCTGCCGGCACACCTGCTGCGCAAGGCGCGTCCCGCTTTGCCCGAGGTGTCGGAGCTGCAGGCCGTGCGGCATTTCACGCGCCTGTCACAGCTCAACTTCTCCATCGACACGCATTTCTATCCGCTGGGTTCGTGCACGATGAAATACAACCCGCGGGCCTGCAACAGCCTGGCGATGCTGCCGGAGTTTCTCGCGCATCACCCGCTTGCGCCGGAAGCACTCAGCCAGGGCCTGCTCGGCTGCCTGTACGAGTTGCAGGAAATGCTCAAAGAAGTGACGGGCATGCAGGGCGTCTCGCTGACGCCGATGGCAGGCGCGCAGGGCGAGCTTACCGGGGTGGCCATGATCATGGCCTATCACCGCGCGCGCGGAGAGCTGGAGCGCAACGAGATCATCGTGCCGGAGGCTGCGCACGGTACCAATCCCGCAACGGCCACCATGTGCGGCTGCAAGCTGCGCGAGATTCCGTGCGACGTCGACGGCGACGTCGATCTGAAAGCGCTGCAGGCCGCGGTCGGACCGGCTACCGCGGGCATCATGCTCACCAATCCGTCGACGCTCGGCATGTTCGAGCGACGCATCGCGCAGGTCTCGCGCATCGTGCACGATGCCGGTGGTCTGCTGTACTACGACGGCGCGAATCTCAATGCGATCCTCGGCAAGGTGCGCCCCGGCGACATGGGGTTCGATGTCATCCACATGAACCTGCACAAGACCTTCTCCACGCCCCACGGCGGCGGGGGGCCAGGCTCCGGTGCCGTCGGCGTCGGCAAGCGCCTGCTGCCGTTCCTGCCAGTGCCTGTCGTTGGACGTGATGGCGAACGCTATCGCTGGATCACTGAAAAGGATCTGCCACAGTCGATCGGCAGACTATCGGCCTTCATGGGTAATGCCGGCGTTCTGCTACGCGCTTACGTCTACATGCGCATGCTCGGCCGTACCGGCATGACGCGGGTCGCCGAGTTTGCGACGTTGAATGCCAACTACATGCTGGCGCGACTCAAGGCCGCGGGATTCGATGCCGCCTATCCCCAGCGCCGCGCCAGCCACGAGTTCATCGTGACGTTGCGACGCATGGCCAAGGAGCAGGGCGTCACTGCCATGGACGTCGCCAAGCGGCTCCTCGATTACGGCTTTCACGCTCCGACGACGTACTTTCCGCTGCTCGTTCCGGAATGTCTGCTCATCGAGCCCACCGAAACCGAGGCCCTGGAAGACCTGGATGCGTTCATCGACGCCATGATCGCTATCGCCAGGGAGGCGCAGAGCGATCCCGATCTCGTGACCGGCGCTCCCCACCATCTTCCGGTGCGGCGGCTCGATGACGTGCGCGCCGCGAAGCAGCTCGACCTGGCGTGGAAGCCAGCAGCGTGAGGGACGTCAATCGGGCCCGCGGCCTGACACGCCTCTGGCGTGCTTTTGGCCACAGTTGGCGCGGTTTCGTCGGTGCGTTCCGCGAGGAGGCGGCGTTTCGCCAGGAGCTCGCGCTCGCGGTGGTCGTGATGCCGGCTGGACTTTGGTTCGGGACCACCGGGCTCGAACGCGCGATGCTGGTGGCGCCGATGTTCCTGATCCTGATCGTGGAACTCCTCAACAGCGCCGTCGAAGCGGCCATCGATCGGATTGGCCCCGAGCTGCACGAGCTGTCCGGTCTCGCCAAGGACATCGGCTCGGCGGCCGTGCTCACCTCGTTCATCCTTTTGGGAGCCGTCTGGGGGCTGATCCTGATTCGCTGACTCCAGCGGTTCTAGTAATCACGCCCGTAGCGCGCGAACTGTGCCATCACGCGCTGCATTTCATCGTCGTCGAGAATAACCGGCTCCAGTCCCGCCGCCAGCATACGCAGATACTGCCCGGCCATATTCTCGACCTCGCACGCGAGCTCGTACGCGGTCTCGAGGCTAGCGCCAAGCGCTATGACACCGTGATTGGCTAGCAATACAGCCCTGCGCCCTTCAAGCGCTCGCAACGCATTCTCGGCCAGGGCCGGCGTGCCGAACGTGGCGTACTCCGCGCAGCGAATGCCGGGGCCGCCTGCGAGCGCGATCATGTAGTGAAACGGCGGGATACCGCGGCGCGCGCAAGCGAGCGCCGTCGCCTGCGGGCTGTGCGTGTGGACGATCGCCTCGGCATCGGGACGGGTGCGATAGATCGCCGTGTGGAACGGCGATTCTGACGAGGGCGTGCGCGTGCCCGAACGCACCACGCCCGCGAGATCGAGCGAGACGATGTCGGCGGCGCACATCTCGGGATAGGGGACGCCGGAAGGCGTAATCAGCAGTCCGCCGTCGAAGCGACAGGAGACATTCCCCGACCTGTTGGGCGCGAGGCCCGCACGGTCCATCGTCTGCGCGGTGGCGACAATCGCCGCGCGGGTCACAGCCTCGTTCAAGCGCGCGCCTTCTCGGGAAATAGTCCCAGGAGACCCGCGCGTGTCGCCGCAGCGACGCCACGTTCGGTGATCAGTCCGGTGACCAGGTGCGCCGGCGTCACGTCGAATGCCGGATTGCGCGCGCGGCTGCCGGGCGCCGCCACCTCGACAGTCGTGCGCTCGCCCGCGGCCGATCGACCCTCCACGTGCGTGAGCTCGCGCGCGGAGCGCTCCTCGATCGGAATGTCACGCAGCCCGTCGGCAATGCTCCAATCGATCGAGGAGCACGGCAGCGCGACGTAGAACGGGACACCGTTGTCACGCGCGGCGAGTGCCTTGAGGTAGGTGCCGATCTTATTCGCCACGTCGCCGCTTGCCGTCGTGCGATCGCTCCCCACGAGACACAGATCGACTTCACCTCGCTGCATGAGGTGTCCGCCTGCGTTGTCGGCGATGAGCGTGTGCGGAACGCCGTGACCCCCAAGCTCGAACGCGGTGAGCGATGCACCTTGATTGCGTGGGCGCGTCTCGTCGACGAACACATGCACGGGCACGCCGTCATCGTGTGCCGCGTACACGGCCGCGAGGGCCGTGCCCCAGTCGACGCAGGCGAGCCACCCGGCATTGCAATGGGTGAGGACGTTGACGGGTCGGTCGGGATGGCGTCGCGCCAGCTCACCGATGACCGCTGCGCCGTGCTGACCGATGAGACGGCAGGCCTCCACGTCTTCGTCGGCAATCGCGGCCGCCTCCCGGTACGCGAGTGCCGCACGCTGGCCGGGCGGCCCGGGTCTCAGCACCCCGGCCATGCGCGCCAGCGCCCATTGCAGATTGACCGCGGTCGGACGTGTCGCCGCGAGACTTTCGAGCGCGTGCTTCAGACTGGCGTCGCTGGAATCGGTGCGCATCGCGAGTGCGACACCGTAGGCCGCCGTGGCGCCGATCAGCGGCGCCCCGCGCACGATCATGTTACGGATCGCCTCGGCTGCTTCGGCGGGGGTTGTCAGCCGCCGTTGTCCGAACTCGAAGGGCAGCCGGGTCTGATCGATGACCAGGACCGACCAGCCGTCTTCGGCCAGTTCGATGGAACGATAGTGTCGGCCGCCGACTTTCATCGATTGAGTGTGCTAACGATCCGCAGTCAGATCAAGCGTACTTCACCGAAGTGGGTGATGATCGGGTGCGAGGCGGGGGCACCTGCATGCTCGCGGCCGCCGGCGCGAGTCGCGTGGTCACCCGCTCGCCGCACCAGCACTGTCGCGAGACCGGCCTCGCGCGCGGCATCGATTTCCTCGACGACATCGCTGAAAAACAGCAACCCGGGAGGTTCGCGGCCCATGTCGCTCACGATGCGCCGGTAGCTCTCCGCGGATCGCTTGGGTCCGGTTCGGGTGTCGTAATAGCCGCGAATGTAACCGTCCAGTGGCCCGACCACGCTGTGGGCGAAGAGCAGGCGCTGGGCTTCGACGCTGCCGGAAGAGTAGATGCGGATGTCGGCGCCCTGTGCGGCCCACGCTTTAAACGCCACAGGGACATCGGGGTAAACATGGCCGCACAACTCGCCGCGCTCGTAACCTGCGCGCCAGATCAATCCCTGGAGCTGCTTGAGACCGGTCGACTTGTCGTCGGCCTCCATGCGACGCAGGACTTCTGCTTCGAGTGCGTGAGGGTTCACGCGCTGGCGCAGAAACTCCGTGAGCGACCCGGCACCGCTCTCGCGTGCGATGACTTCACTGGCGGCGACGACCTCCGGATCGGCCGCATGCTCGGAGAGGAACGCTCTCAGGCTGCGCCTGGCATACGGGAACAACGTGTCATAGACGAACGCGATCGAGGTCGTGGTGCCCTCGACATCGAGGAGCAGACCGCGGCCCGGGAAGTCGATCACGCGCGCGACGGCGTGATGTACCGCGGCCCCCAGCAGAGGGCGGCATATTGAGCATGTACTCCGTCGTCGAAGTACTGCGGCGTCCAGCCGCTCGGATCGACGAAGAGTCGTATGGCGCGAATGCGCCGGTCCGCGCAGAGATCGAACCAATGGCGAGTGCCGGCCGGAACACGCAGCAGGTCTCCCGCCTCGACCTGGATGGCGTACACCGGCGCCTGCGCCGGCCGAATGAAAAAAAGCCCCGCTCCGTCCAGGATGAACCGGACTTCGTCCTCGGCGTGCGCATGCTCCTTGTTGAACTTCGCGAGCATGGCGTCGAGTCCTGGCGTGCCGGGCCCCACGTCGATGACGTCAGCGGTCACGTAACCGCCGGATTTCTTCAGCCGCTCGATTTCTGGCGCGAACGCTTGCAGCACAGCGGCGGAGTCAGCACCTGGCGCGATGCGCCCCGCCACGTCCCAACGCTCGTAAGACAGTCCAGATTTCGCCAGGAATGATGCGATCTCGTGTGGATCGTCGATTTTCCGCCGCTCGGCGGGAATTGATATTGAGGCCATCGATGCAAACTCCTCAGCTGGACGCAGGGGCGTAGCGCGCCCGCGCGATAAGGACCTCAAACAGGAATTCGAGAATCTCGACGTGCCGACGCGCCTCGTCGAGATCGCGACCCCAGGTATAGAGCCCGTGACCACGCACCAGGAAAGCATGTCCAGGTGCGCCCTGGCCGAATCTTAGCGCAACCGTCCGAGCCATCATCGGCATGTCCTGACTGTTATCGAGGATGGGAATCGTGATTCGTGTGTCATGGGTCGTCACACCCGAGAGGCCTTTGAGCATCTCGTAGCCTGCGATCTCGAGAGCGCCGCTGCCGAAATGGACATCAGAGAGCACGGTAGCCGGGACGGAATGGGTGTGCAGGACTGCTTCGATCCCCGGTCGGTGCGCGAGTGCCGCATGGAGCAGTGTTTCCGCGGAGGGGCGGGGCGAAGTCTCATCGACCCGCTGGCCGTCGGCATCGACAACGGTGAAGTCGGCTGCGACCAGGCGGCTCTTGTCGCGGCCGGAGGCCGTAATCAGCAGATGCAGGGGAGCGCGGCCCAGCACGACGCTGTAGTTGCTGCTGGTGCCGACAGACCAGCCGCGGCTGTAGAAGAGCCGTCCGATCTCGCGCAGCGCTTCGATCTGCGCGCCCCAGGGCTCGATCTTGATGGCTGCGGGCTTGGTCACGGCACCAGTATGCAAATGCCGGGCGAGGTTCGGCAAATGCCGGTAGCTGGCTCAACGCGCGTGAGCGAGCTGGCCGCCGACGTAGGTCCTGAACACCGCGCGATCGTCGGCCAGCGTCATGAGGAGGAACAGGCGTTCCTCGAGAGTCGCAGCCAGCGCCGTGCGCCGCGCGAGTAACGGCGTGGCGGCGAGATCGAGGACGATGAAGTCGGCTTCGTTTCCGGGCTTGAAGCACCCGATCCGATCATCGAGATCGAGCGCCCGTGCGGCGCCGAGCGTCGCGAGGTAGAACGCATCCAGCGCCGAGAGACTGTGGTGGCGCAGCTGCGCCACCTTGTAGGCCTCGTCCAGCACGCGCAACAGGCCGAAGCTCGTGCCGCCACCGACGTCGGTCCCGAGCGCGACGCGCACGCCGGCCGTGGTGGCGCGCCGCAAATCGAACAGTCCGCTGCCCATCACCAGGTTGCAGGTCGGGCAATGCACGAGCGCGGAGTGCGTCTGCGCCACGCGCCGCAGGTCCGCTTCGTCCAGCCAGATGCCATGGGCGAGCAGCGAGCGCCGGCGCAACAGGCCAAAGTGGTCGTAAGCGTCCAGGTAGCTGCGACGTTCCGGAAACAGCTGGGCGACCCACGCCACTTCTTCCTCGTTTTCACCGATATGAGTGTGGACATAGACGTCCGGGTGTTCCTGCGCCAGGCGCCCGGCAGCCGCCAGCTGCTCGGGTGTGGAGGTGGGCGCGAAGCGCGGCGTGATCGCGTATTGCAGGCGCTCCTTGCCATGCCAGCGTTCGATCAGCGCTTTCGACTGGGAATAGCCGGAGGCCGCGGTGTCGCGCAAGTCCTCCGGGCAGTTGCGATCCATCATCACCTTGCCAGCGATCAGGCGCATGCCATGCACCTGGGCCGCGGCGAAGATCGCGTCGACCGAACCCGGGTGCACGCTCCCCATGACCAGCGCCGTCGTGGTGCCGTTGCGCAGCAGTTCACGGATGAAGAATTCGGCGACCTCACGTGCATGCCCGGTATCCGCAAAACGACGCTCGGCGGGAAAGGTGTAGCGCTCGAGCCATTCGAGCAGCCGTTCGCCGTGCGAGCCGATGATGTCGGTCTGCACGAAGTGCACATGCGCATCGATGAATCCGGGCATGACGAGCTTGCCCGTGTAGTCGGTGAGCGTGATCTGCGGGTCGAGTTGCGACAGCAGTTCTGGTGCACTGCCGACCTTGCTAATATAGCCGTCCTCAACGATCAGCAGGCCGTCTGCATGGTATTCGTATGAGGTGCCGCCTGCGGCCGGGTCGTCCAGAAAGTGAAGAACCGAACCCCGTATCGCTTCCCGCCGGGTGCGGCCCGTCTTGGTGCTCATTTGTTCGCGTCCCGTGATGCGCGCCGCATGCGCAGCCAGCCGGCGCGCATGAACTGTAGTGCAGAGGAACCATGATCTCCAGCGACCCAGTGCCCGAGGCAACCGCGAGCGCCGCGGATAAGATCTACCTTACCGCGAGCAGTCTCCTGCAGGACTCCTTTCGCCTCGCGGCCAAGATCCATCGCAGCGGTTTCACTCCGGACTTCATCGTCGGCATCTGGCGCGGCGGCACGCCGGTCGGCATCGCTATCCAGGAGTACTTCGAGTTCGTCGGTATCGAGACCGATCACATCGCGGTGCGCACGTCGGCCTACGTGGGCATCGGCCAGCGCTCCAAGACGATTCGCGTGCACGGCCTGCACTACGTCATCGAGGAGGCCAACGCGGACAATTCGCTCATCATCGTCGATGATGTGTTCGACTCAGGGCACAGCATCGAGGCGTTGCTGCAGGAGCTCTCCGCGAAGATGCGCCTCAACATGCCGCGCAACGTACGCATCGCGACACCCTGGTACAAGCCCAATAACAATCAGACTTCGCTCAAGCCGGACTACTACCTGCACGAGACCGACAAGTGGATCGTCTTCCCGCACGAACTGGCAGGCCTTTCGATGCAAGAGATCGAAACGGGCAAGACCGAGCTGAAACCGATTTTCGATCTGCTCAAGGTGGCGCGAAACGCGTGAGTCACGTTTCAACATGGGCCGCCTGACGACGCACGTTCTCGATCTCACCCGCGGTCTGCCGGCGGCCGGCATGACGCTCGAGCTCGCTTCGCTCGCCGGTGCGACGCGCAGCGCAGTGAAGAAGGTCGTTACCAACCGCGATGGCCGCTGTGATGCGCCGCTCCTCGAGGGCGATGCGTTCAAGCCGGGCGAATGGCAGCTCGAGTTTCACGTCGGCGATTACTTCGCGGCGCAGGGCGCGGTGCTCGACAATCCGCGCTTTCTCAACATCGTGGTCATCCGATTCGGGATCGCGAATCCCGCCCAGCATCTGCACGTCCCGCTGCTCGTGACGCCGTGGAGCTACTCGACGTATCGGGGGAGCTGAATCCCGATGGCAGACGGCGAACCAAAGATCCGCTTCCTGCTGGACGGCGAGATCCACACCGTGGACGCGCTGCGCCCGACAACAACGGTCCTTGAGTACCTGCGCGAGCACCTCAGGCGTTGCGGCACGAAGGAAGGTTGCGCCGAAGGGGATTGCGGCGCCTGTACCGTCGTGCTGGGCGAACTGGCCGGCGAGGAGCTCAGATTCCGCGCCGTCAACGCCTGCATCCAGTTTCTACCCACCCTGGATGGCAAGGCGCTCTTCACGGTGGAGAGTCTCAAGAGTCGCGCCGACGGTACGCTGCATCCGGTGCAGCGTGCCATGGTCGAGTGTCACGGGTCGCAGTGCGGATTCTGCACGCCCGGTTTCGTGATGTCGCTGTATGCGCTCTATCGCACCGAGCGCGAACCGGATGAGAGCCAGGTGCGACAGGCGCTCTCGGGAAACCTCTGTCGTTGCACCGGCTACCGGCCGATCCTCGCGGCCGCGCGTCGTATGTACGAGTACCCGAGCGTCAGCGATTCCCAATCGGCGCTTATCGAGCAGCTGCGTGCGCTTCGCGTCACCAGCGAAAAGCGGCTCAGCTGGCAGGGGTCGAGCTACGTCGCACCGTCCACGATCGTGGAGCTTGCGCGCGCGTGCGCGGAGCGGCCGGACGCCATCATTCTCGCCGGCGGCACGGACGTGGGCCTCTGGGTGACCAAGAAGTACATGGAGCTTCCGGCACTCATCTATGTCGGCAATGTCGCGGAGCTCAAGACGATCACACGCTCGGATGCTCATATCGATATCGGCGCGGCCGTCAGCCTGACGGATGCGTTTGCAATGCTCGAGGCCGAATATCCGGAGCTCCATGAGATTGCGCGCCGCTTTGCTTCGCCGCCGATCTGCAACGCCGGCACGCTGGGCGGGAATGTCGCGAACGGCTCGCCGATCGGGGATTCGATGCCCGCGCTCATCGCCTTGGGTGCAAGTGTGATTCTTCAGGCCGGCGCCAAGACCCGCCGTCTGCCGCTCGAGGAGTTTTATCTCGATTACATGAAGAAGGATCTGCGTGCGGGTGAGTTCTTGGTCGCGGTGAGCGTGCCACGCGCGCGCCAGGACCGTCTCTTGCGCAGCTACAAGATCGCCAAACGCTTCGACCAGGACATCTCCGCGGTGTGCGCGGCCTTCTGCATCGAGCTCAACGGCGGGAAAGTGAAAGCCGCCCGCGTCGCCTTCGGTGGCCTGGCAGCGACGCCCCGCCGCGCCCTCAAGTGTGAGCAGGCGCTGATCGGCGCACCCTGGGACGCCGCGGGCGTTGCGAAGGCGGCACGGGCGCTCGCCAAGGAATTCAATCCGCTGACCGATGTGCGGGCTTCCGAGCACTACCGCACACAGGTAGCGGCGAACCTGTTGCAGCGCTTTCATGCCGAGGTGTCGCACCCGAACCGACCAGTGAGCGTGTGGAGTCATGTCAGCTAACGGCAAGGCACGCGGCGTTGGCCCGATCGAGGGTGGAGTGGGTGAGGCCATTCCGCATGAGAGCGCTCACCTGCATGTCAGCGGCGAGGCGCTCTACACCGATGACCTCCCGCTGCCGGAAGGCTCGCTCCATGCCGCGATCGGCGTCAGCGAGCGTGCGCATGCGCGCCTGCGCAAAGTCGACCTGAGTCGCGTGCGCGCGGCGCTGGGTGTCGTTGCAGTGTTTACCGTGAAGGACATTCCGGGCGAGAACAATCATGGTCCCGTGGTGCATGACGATCCGATCTTCGCCGAGGACACGGCCGAATATGCCGGCCAATCGCTCTTCGCCGTGGTCGCCGAATCGGTCGACGCCGCCCGCCGTGCGGCAAGACTCGCTGTCGTTGAATACGAGGACCTTGAGCCGATCCTCGATGTGAACACGGCGCTCGCGCGCCAATCGTTCGTGATGCCGACCCGCACACTGAAGCGCGGCGATCCCGACGCGCGCTTGCGCAGCGCGCCTCATCGCCTGAGTGGCTCTTTTTCCGTCGGTGGCCAGGAGCACTTCTACCTCGAGGGGCAGATCGCGGTCGCGCTGCCGGGCGAGGATGGCACGATGCTGGTTCACAGCTCGACGCAGCATCCGAGTGAAGTGCAGCGCCTCGTCGCTCACTGCCTCGGCGTCCCGGCCAAGGATGTCGTGGTCCACTGCCGGCGCATGGGCGGAGGATTCGGCGGCAAGGAAACGCAGCCGGCATTGCTCGCCTGCATCGCGGCGCTCGGTGCGCGCAAGACAGGTCGGCCGGTCAAGCTCAGGCTCGATCGCGATCTCGACATGCTCATCACGGGCAAGCGCCACCCCTTCGATCTGAGCTATGACGCCGGCTTCGACGAGGAGGGGCGCATTCTAGGCATTCGCATGACGATGGCGTCCAATTGCGGACGCTCGACGGATCTGTCCGAGGCAGTCAACGTGCGCGCGATGTTTCACGGCGACAACTGCTACTACCTGTCGGACGTCGAGATCGTGTCGCATCGCTGCAAGACACACCAGCCGTCGCACACCGCGTTCCGCGGCTTCGGCGGTCCGCAGGGAATGCTGCTGATCGAGAACGTCATGGATGACATCGCGCGAACGCTCGGCAAGGACCCCCTCGAAGTCCGCCGAGTGAATTACTACGGCGAAGCTGGGCGCAATGTGACGCCCTACGGCATGAAGGTCGAGGACAACATTCTCGAGCGGCTCACCGACGAGCTGGTCCGGAGCGCGAGCTACCAGGAGCGCCGCGAGGTGGTGGCGAAGTTCAACGCCGGTAGCGAGATCCTCAAGAAGGGCCTTGCGCTTACCCCCGTGAAATTCGGCATTTCATTCACCGCCACGCACCTCAATCAGGCGGGCGCACTGCTCAACGTCTACCTGGACGGCTCGGTTCTCCTCAATCACGGCGGCACCGAGATGGGGCAGGGGCTGCATACCAAGGTCGCGCAGGTCGTCGCCGAGGAATTGCAGATCGACATCGCACGCATTCGCTGCACCGCCACCGACACGAGCAAGGTGCCGAACACCTCGGCGACCGCGGCATCCTCGAGCAGCGATCTCAATGGCAAGGCGGCCGAGGCCGCGGCGCGCACCATCAAGACGCGCCTGATCGAGTTCGCCGCCGGGAAATATGGTGTCGCGCATCAGGACGTGCACTTCAAGGACGGCCAGGTGCGCGTGGGTGCGAAGACGACGCTCACCTTCGCCGAGCTGGTGAACCAGGCGTATCACGCGCGCGTGTCGCTGTCGTCCACGGGCTTTTACGCGACACCGAAGATCAACTACGACGTGAAGACGCTCACCGGCCGGCCATTCTTCTATTTCTGTTACGGCGCCGCGATTTCAGAGGTGATCATCGATTCGCTCACGGGCGAGTCACGACTGCTGCGGGTCGACATCCTGCATGACGTCGGCCGCTCGCTGAATCCCGCCATCGACATGGGGCAGGTGGAGGGCGGCTTCGTGCAGGGCGTGGGATGGCTCACCAGTGAAGAGCTGTGGTGGGACCGCACTGGCAGGCTCATGACGCACGCGCCATCGACTTACAAGATTCCGACGGCGTCCGATTGGCCGCAGACCTTCAACGTGAACCTGATTCCCTGGGGCGAAAACCGCGAGGACAGCATCTATCGGTCCAAGGCGGTGGGCGAGCCGCCGCTGATGCTGGCGATGTCGGTGTTCCATGCGATCCGTGATGCCATTGCCGCTTGTGCAGGTGGCGCGCGGCCGCAACTCGATGCGCCGGCTACCCCCGAACGAATCCTCCAGGCGATCGATGAATTGCGCGCGCAGCAGGCTGCGGGATCGGGCAAGCGCCGTACGGTCTGACGCGCGACCTCACCGATGGCCATCGACGTCTACCTCGCCGACTGGCTCAGTCTGATCCTGCGCTGGGCGCACATCATCACTGGCATCGCCTGGATCGGCTCTTCGTTCTATTTCATCTGGCTGGACGCGCGGCTCAACGTGCCGCCGCGCGACCCGGAGAATTCGGACATCGCGGGCGACCTGTGGGCGGTGCACGGCGGCGGCTTCTATCACGCGCAGAAGTACAAGGTTGCGCCTGCGCAGCTACCTGAGCCGCTGCACTGGTTCAAGTGGGAGGCGTATTTCACGTGGATGACGGGCTTTGCCTTATTCATCGTCGTGTACTACTTCAGCGCCGAAGCGATGCTGATCGATCCGGCCATCCTCCCGCTCAGCCCCACCGAGGCCGCGATCCTCAGCGTGGCGCTCCTGCTCGCCGGCTGGTTCCTGTACGACGGCTTGTGTCGTCTCGACCTGGGGAGCACGACGTTCACGGTGGTGGGCACGGTGCTGCTGCTGGCACTGTGCTGGGGCGTGAGTCACATCTACACTGGCCGCGGCGCCTACATGCAGGTCGGCGCCATGCTCGGCACGATCATGGCGGCCAACGTCTTCTTCAACATCATTCCATCGCAGAAGCAGATGGTCGGCGCGAAGCTCAGGGGCGAGCAGCCGGACGCGCGGCTTGGCGCGCGCGCCAAGGAACGCTCGGTCCACAACAACTACCTGACGCTGCCGGTGGTCTTCGCGATGCTGAGCACGCACTTCGCGTTCACCTATGCGCACGCCTACAACTGGCTGGTGCTGTTCGTGATCTTCGGCGCCGGAATGCTGGTGCGGCACTATTTCAATCTGCGCAACCAGGGCCGCAACGTCGTGGCTCTCCCGATCGCGGCCGTGGTCATCGGCATCGTGCTCGCGTGGGCGATCGCGCCCCGCAAACCGGCGGCCGCTTCAGCGGCGGCCACTGCGGCGTCGTTTGACGAGGTGCACCAAATCATCGTGGCACGCTGCGTCACCTGTCACTCGGCCCACCCCACGCATCCCATGGCGCCCGTTGCTGCCGCCGGCGTGATGTTCGATACACCGCGCGACATCCTGGTGCGCGCACCGCGGATTTTCGAGCGGGTGGTCCTGACACAGACGATGCCGCTAGCGAATCTCACGCAGATGACCGCCGAAGAACGGGCCACCATCGCCATCTGGTACGCGCACGGCGCACACGGCGAGGATTGAAAGGCTGCTCTACGGCGGCGGCTGTAGCAGCAGCGGGTCGCCCTCGAAGAAGAACTCATCGCAATTAGCGCCAGGCCCTGCGCGGTCGACAACCAGAAATTCACAGAGACTGCGTAGCGCAATGACGGGATGATGCCAGGTACCGCGGCGGTAGTTGACGCCCTGCGCCCCATTGGTCACAAACGCGCGCACGCTCGCGCGTTCCACGTGCTCACCGGGCGGCGCGACCACTACCAGAAAGGGCGCGGCGCTCAAGGGCATGAAGAGCTGGCTAGAGAGTGGGTGCCGTTCGAGCATGACGATGGCGAGCGGCAACTCATAGGGGACTACGCGATAGATGCTGATCTGCGTTCGTCCACCATCGTCGCTGACATCGATCTCGGTGAGCTTGTTGTACTGCCGCGTGGTCCCGCGGTTGATCGTCTCGAAAGCGTCGCCCGCTTCAATGACATCACCGAACGCAGCGAACGCAGCGCGCGTCAGCGGCTCGGGCCTGAGAAAACGCGCACCCGCAGTCACGGACGTGCGACGCCGCACAGGCGCAGACGGGAAACGCCGCCGTCCGGGTGCAGGTTCAATCGCACGTGCGAGACGGGCCCCAGACGCACGAGCTCTGTTTTGAATTTGTGCTGATGATCGGCGCGCATCGGTTGCTCGGGCAGCAGCAGCGGCCAGGTTGCGCTCGCATTCTCGAGTGCCTCAGTGGCGACGTCGTCGACCAGCGCAGCCTGCAATGAGACACGATCGGGGAAATTGCCGCGAAAATGGGCGGTATCCACTTCCACTTCGTCGATCGTGCCTGGTCGGCCCAGGCGCAGAACCGCCCAGTCGTGGCCCGGCTCGCGCCGGCGCCGCGTCTCCCAGCCGTCGCCCATGTTGATGCCGCGGCCGGGGCGATTGAGGTTACCGATCTGCCCGTAGTGCTGATCGTTCGCGATCAGGCTAACGCCGCCATTCTCCACGGCGAACAGGTCGATGCGATGCGCGCCGATCCTGTGCCAATCCGGTCGCACGTCGCCCCACACGCGCAGGCGCGCGATGCCACCGTCCGGAAAAATGTTGAGACGCAGGAATCTCCAGCACTCGCGGCTCTCGATCGGAAAGGGGTTATGGCGATTGCCTTGCAGTGCGCTGGGCGGGAGCAGGGTAGTCCAGCGCGCATCCGACTTGAGTGCGTCAGGATCGTCCGTCGCCTCGACCGACGCCTGCGGCGGAAAATTGCCGGTGAAGTAGCTGGTATCGAGGTCGATGAGCCGGATGACACCGCGCAGACCCAGCCGGATGATCGCTGCATCGTGACCACCGCCACGTCGACGACGCGATTCCCAGCCGTCCATCCACTGGCCATGCGCATCGAACGTGCCGGGACGCGACACGGGCTCGGCGCGACTCAGCATGCGTTCCTTGGCGGCGAAAAATTCGTCGGTGACCCAGAGCACTTCGGCGCCGAGCGCATCTTCCGCCAGGTTAACGAGTCCGCCGGGAACCCCGCTGCTCATCGCTGCCGTCGTGCTCATCTGGCCGAACCGCTTGAAGTGTAATATGTTTCCAACCGAGCACCTCAATTGTATCCAATCGCGGCGCGCGTGAGCCCCCACTATCCACGAGATCTCATCGGCTACGGTGCGAAGCCGCCTGACCCGCGCTGGCCGGGCGGCGCGCAGCTCGCCTTGCAGATCGTGCTCAATTACGAAGAGGGTGCCGAGCGCTCGGTACTGCACGGTGATGCAGCGTCAGAAACGTTCCTGAGTGAGATCGTCGCGGCCGAAGCGTTTCAGGGCGCACGCCACATGAGCATGGAGTCGCTGTACGAGTACGGCAGTCGCGCGGGCGTGTGGCGGCTGCTCCGTCTGTTCGAGCGTCGTGGGTTGCCGGTGACCGTGTTTGGCGTCGCGATGGCGATGGAGCGAAATCCCGAAGCGGTAGCTGCGATGGTCGCCGGTGGCCATGAAATCGCGAGCCACGGCTGGCGCTGGGTGAACTATCAGTCGGTGGATGAGAAAACCGAGCGCGAGCACATCGCGCGGGCAGTGAATGTGATCGAACGCATGACCGGTCAGCGACCGGTTGGCTGGTACACCGGCCGGGACAGTCCCAACACGCGCCGGCTCGTGGTCGAGCACGGCGGCTTTCTCTACGACGCGGACTCGTATGCGGATGATCTGCCGTACTGGCAGAGCGTGACCGGACGCGATCACCTCGTGATTCCGTACACCCTCGATTGCAACGACATGCGCTTTGCGACGGCCAATGGCTTTGCGACGGGGGCGGAGTTCACGGAGTACCTACGCGCGACCTTCGATTATCTATATCGCGAAGGTGAACACGCGCCGAAGATGATGTCAGTCGGCTTGCACTGCCGGCTCGGCGGCCGCCCCGGCCGCTGCGATGCGTTCGAGCGGTTCCTCGATCATGTTGAGCGGCATGAACACGTGTGGATCTGCAGGCGCGCGGACATCGCGCGTCACTGGATCGCCCATCACCCGCCTCGCGGCCCTTAGCCGGTATGAAGGCGTCTCTGACGATCGCCGCAGTCAATTCGCTGGGCCGCGCGGAATTCGTCAGCCGCTTTGGCGCCATCTATGAGAAATCTCCGTGGGTGGCAGAAGGCGCCTGGAATGCGCGGCCATTTGCGGATGCGGCAGCGCTCGAGAATGCGCTGGCCGATGTCGTGCGCCACGCGAGTCATACGCAGCAGCTCGAGCTCTTGCAAAAGCATCCGCGGCTCGGTACCCGCCTCGCATTGAGCGGGTATTCGCGTTCCGAACAGGCGGGTGCCGGCCTTCTGGATGCGAGTGCTGCCGAGCGCGCCGAGCTGGAACAACTCAATAATGCCTATGAAGGAAAATTCGGCTTCCCTTTCATTCTTGCCGTTCGCAATGCCAATTCGCGCAGCATTCTTGACAGCTGCCGGACGCGCATCAACCATGACGAGAAGTCGGAGTTCGACGAGAGCCTGCGCCAGGTATTCAAGATTGCGCACTTCCGTCTGTCCGATCTGCTGGACAACGGGAGATCCACAACACGATGAGCGCAATCCAGGTTCTCGGAATCAGCAATGCTATCGTCGACGTGCTGACGCATGTCGACGATCAGTTCCTCACGCGCGTGGGCGTACCCAGGCGCTCCATGGTGCTTATCGATGAGCAGCGCGCCGAGGAGCTTTACCGGCAGATGGGGCCAACCACAGAAATGTCCGGCGGCTCCGTGGCGAACACCATTGCAGGGATCGCAAATCTCGGCGGCCGCACCGCGTACATCGGGCGCGTGTTCGACGATCAGCTCGGCCGCATCTTCGTCCACGACATGCAGTCGCTCGGCGTGGATGTGCGGCTTGTGCCTGCCAAGGGTGGACCGCCGACCGCACGCAGCTACATTCTCATCACGCCGGACGGCGAGCGCACGATGCAGACTTATCTCGGGAATTGCACCACGCTCGCGCCCGAGCACATCACCCCTCAAACCTTCGGCCAGCCGGAAATCGCGCTGCTGGAAGGGTATGTATGGGATCTCCCGCAGGGACCGGCCGCGCTCGCCAAGGCCCTTGAGCTCGGGCAACGCGCGGGGACGATCATGGCCTTCTCACTCTCGGATGCGGAATGCGTCAAGCGGCATCGTCCGGCGTTCGCAGCGGCAATCGGGAAGGAAGTGAGGATGGTATTTGCGAACGAGACTGAGGTCATGAGTCTGTTCGAAGTGACGAGCTTCGAGGCAGCGGTGCAGCGCGCCGTAAAGGTGGATGCACTCTTCGCCATCACGCGCTCCGAGAAGGGCTCGGTGATCGTTTCGGGGCAAGAACGGGTAGTACAGGAAGCGTATCCGGTCGCGAAAGTCGTCGATGCGACGGGCGCGGGCGATGCCTATACCGCGGCATTCCTGTACGCAAAGACGAACGGACGTTCGCTGAAGGACTGTGCCGACCTGGGTTCACGCGCGGCCACTGCGGTGATCCAGCAGGTCGGCGCGCGGCTCGAAAAGGACGCTCTCTACCGCATCTCCTAGCAGCCCGTGGTGAAAGGTGTTCCTGACGGCGGTATCTGGAGGGCCAACATGCATCGGGTATTGACTAGCGCGGTTTGTGTGCTCTTCTTCGCCATTCCGGCGCGAGCGCAGCTTCTGCGATGTATTGAAGATTCGCCTGAGCGTCATGGCCAGCCTGGGTGCAGTGTGCTCGCGGACAAGCCGATACCTTCACCGCCGCCACACGCGGCGATGTGGCACATCGACGAGTTCTCATCGTTGGCCGAAGCCAAGCAAGCCGAGGGGCCGAACAGCGTCGCATTCGAGGCGTTTGGGTCCGCATGGTTGTATACCATCGAGTCCGACACTTCCAATCACCATGGCGGCAAACATCGCGCGACGGTGGGTCCGCTCCCCCTCCGTCAAGCCACCCCGTATAGCATTCAGGTTCTGGTGGCCTACTTCCAACCGGGCAACTTCAGCATTGTCCATACGCATTCCGGGCCTGAGGCTTGGTGGGTCCTCGAGGGCGAGCAGTGTCTTGAAACGACGAAGGCTGGTATCCGAAAACATGCCGGTGAGGGCGCCATCGTCGACGAAGGCGAGACTATGAGGATGGTTGGCATCGGCACGGGTCCTCGGCGCTCTCTCGTGCTCGTCCTGCACGATTCCAACCGCCCTCCGGCAACCGTCGTGGATAACCCGCCGCCGCTAAAGAGCTGTCAGTAGGTTCCAGACAAAACAGGCACCTTTTTGTACACCGGTTGGCCCCGCAATCTGCGCCCATGAGCACCGCGAAACCTGCCGACTTCGAACCCTACTCGGCATCCTTCGCGGCCGATCCGTATCCGGTGTATGCGCGGCTACGCGAGCGCACTCCCGTCTTCCACTCGGCGCAGCTCGGCATGACAC
>Ga0326726_10002073_pt1 | contig 18600 bp, 20 predicted proteins | sample MHFenrmetagenome_2_FD_207603 | JGI IMG/M metagenome (GOLD analysis project Ga0326726, IMG submission 207603) | Lab enriched peat soil microbial communities from Michigan Hollow, Ithaca, NY, United States - MHF15MN | ecosystem: Environmental > Terrestrial > Soil > Wetlands > Peat | place: USA... | reverse complement strand
CGATATCGCCGTCGATCCGGCAGGCAATGTCTGGGCGATGAACAACTGGCAGGACATCGACGCCTGCATCGGCACGCCGCCCGAGGCAATTTCGACGCGCTGCGGCGGCCAGGGTGTCGTGATCTTCTACGGCATGGCTAAGCCGGTCCGCGCGCCGCAAATCGGGCCGGCACGTGCGCCGTGACGAAACGGGACGACCATGGCGTTCGGCCTCCTTTTTTCAATCGACCAAGAATCCAATAGGTAAGGTCATGGACTTCACAGGCCGACACCACTTTATCGCGGCTGCGTTCGTTGGGGCGCTGGCACTCACGACCGCGCACGCGCAGCAGGTTCCGATTCCGGAGACCGCCGCCGAAGTTTCCGGCCCCGCGTCCGGCCCCATGACAAAAGCCTATATGCAGATGGTGGGCCGCATGGCCTACGTCTGGGAGATCTATACGGATCTGCTTGTGCTGGTCAAGGTCAGACGCGCCGCCGGCAAGGTGACGGACCTCGACGTGGCGGAAGCGAGCGGGAACTTGAACGCCGCGAAGAGTCAGTTCGTCGCTGTCCAGGGCCTCTATGCCGACGTGAAACGCAGTCTGGAATTGCTGCTCGGACGCTATCCTGCCGCAGAGATCGCAGTGGCGGAGACCTTGACTGCGCTGCCTCCGCCGATCCAGGCTGGCCTGCCGTCTGCGCTGCTCAATCGCAGGCCCGACGTGGTGGCCGCACAACGCCAGGTGCTCGCCGCTTTCCGTCTACAGGAGTCGGCCAAGCTGGCACTCCTGCCGGACTTCTCTCTGACCCTGGCGGGTGGTTATCTGAGCGACCAGGTCCTGTCTCTGCTGCGTCTCAACCCATGGCTTGCCAGCGCAGGCGCAGGCATATCCGTTCCGATCTATACCGGCGGCGCCTTGGAAGCCAAGGTCGCGATCGCCACCGCGCAACAGCAGCAAGCCGTCGCCCACTACGGCAGCATCGCACTGAAGGTGTTTCGCGAAGTGGAGGGCGCACTGAACAACGAACGTCTGCTCGCGCAGCGTGTCGAGTACGACCAAGACGCGGTGAAGGATCGCAACGAAGCCGTAACAGTCGCCACGGTGAAATACAAAGCCGGCGCGATCGATATGCTGTCGGTGTTGGTGCTACAGGCCTCTGCGCTCGCCAGTCAAGAAGCCGTCATTCAATTGCATGGTACTCAGCGCGTCAATCGCATCAACCTGCACCTGGCACTGGGTGGAGATTTCGATTCACCGCCTCAGTAATCGCAGGATACGAAACTGATCCGAGCGCTCAATTCCGTGATCATGACTGTGCGCTCGCCGCTTACTTCCGGGGCTGGGCAGTCGCATTATCCCCACACGTAGTCGAAGTGCCCGTATGCTGCTGGTTGATTGCGACGAAGGTCGCCAGCTTTCGGTCGGAAGGGCGTCGACCCACGCGATTACGCTACCTCCAGGACCCGCGTTAGAATGAGGTCGCCTCCGCGAAGGCGCAACCGAGCTCTTGCACGGCGGCGCGCAACCTTTTGTCTCGCGTCCAGAGTTTTGTCCCTTCGATCGCTGCGGAGGCCAGCAGGTGAATATCGACGTATCCGAGACCCTTGCCATAGAGCTTGTGCCGCTCGACATAGCCGAGCACTTCATCGGGTTCTGCAACGATTGCAGAGGGTAGTTGCTGGAGTAACTCCAGAATCAATGCGCGGTCGGCCAAACTACCGCAGGCAATCTCACCCACGACAAACGGATGCATGACCACATCGCCGTGTTCTAGTAGATCGGTAAGCGCAACATCGCCCTTGCGAAAATGATCGACCCAAACCAATGCGTCGACGAGGATCAGGTTCAGGTCCTTCGGCGCCGCCGCGGCGCGACTCGTAGCTCTGGTTGGCTGCCGCCCAGCCTCGCCAGGCGTTTGGCGCTCTCCCGTTCGATCAGCGCCTTGAGGCTTTCATGCAGCAAAGTCGAACGGTCAAGTGGCCCTGTGAGCTTGATCGCTTTGGCCAACAAGCTTTCATCGAGATTTACGGTGGTTCGCATTGGAGTCCCCATTCAGACTGCACCAATTTTATTATCATCTGATGCGGGAGTCGATTCGAGGGAGCCTCTCGCTGTCGATTCGTTTTTCAGCGCCCCGCGGGCTTCGGGTCGTGAGGTTCAGCGCGAACCTACAAGCGGCGTGTGCATGGACGGTCGAGAGAATATAAACTGCCTCAATATGTAATTTGCGTTGATGAGGAGCTTTAAATGACCTTCAGAAACAGTGGGGCCGCAAGTTTAATTTTTGCGCTTGCGGCGATCCTCGCGGTCGGGCCGGCCCAGGCTCAGCAGAAGAATCCGGATCGCAACGCCTACTTCGGCGAGACGCACCAGCACACGAGCTGGTCCGTGGACGCCTATCTGTTCGGCAACACCGTAACCGGTCCAAACGAAGCGCTGAAATACGCTCAGGGCCAGGCGATCAAGCATCCGCTCGGCTACGACATCCAAATCACGGAGCCGCTCGACTGGATGGGCGTCACCGACCACTCGGAGTACGTCGGTGTCACGAAGATGGCCAATACGCCTGGGTCGGCGGTGAGCAAGCTGCCCGAAGCGCAGCCGCTGATCCTGAAAGACCCGAAGAACCCCGCGGATGTCCAGAAGGTCTTCATGTATCTCGTCTCGCTCGTGAGCAAGCCGCCGATCAAGGCCTTCATGACTCCGGAAGTGGCCGGCACCATCTGGAAGGAGAACGTCCAGATCGCCGACGAGAACAACAAGCCGGGTAAGTTCACCGCATTCTGCTCGTACGAGTTCACTTCGCAGTACAACTTCCGCAATCTGCACCGCAACGTGTTCTTCCGGGACTGCGCCAAGGTGCCGGAGATGCCCTTCACTGCGATGGATTCGTGGCATCCGGAGGATCTGTGGAAGTGGATGGACGGGGAGCGGAAGGCCGGTAACGAGGTGCTGGCGATTTCGCACAACGCCAACCTGTCCGACGGCTGGATGTACCCGATCGACCTCGACAGCCTCGGCCGGCCCATCGATGCGGCATGGGCCGCTTCCCGCGATCGCAACGAGCGCCTCGTCGAGATCAAGCAGATCAAGGGGCAATCGGAAACCCACCCTCTGCTTTCGCCCAACGACGAGTTCGCCAGCTACGAAATCATGAGCTTCCTGATCGGCCTGCCCGAGAGTTCCGGGCGCGTGGCGAAGATCGTCGGCAGCTACGCACGCCAGGCCCTCAAAGACGGCCTGAGCATGCAGGACAACAAAGGCTATAACCCGTACAAGTTCGGTTTTGTCGGGGGCTCCGATTCACACAATACCGGTAGTCCATACAGGCAGAACAACTTCTACGGCGGGCACGGCATCAATGACGGCACCATCGCCACACGCATGTCCGGGCACATCTTCAGCGGCATGGATGTGCGGTACGAGAACCCTGCCGGCGTGACCGGCGTGTGGGCCGAGGAGAACACCCGTGCCTCGCTGTGGGACGCGATGTACCGCAAGGAGACGTTCGGCACGAGCGGTCCCCGCATCAAGGTCCGCTTCTTCGGTAGCTGGGGCTACGACACCGCCTTGTTGAATCGGAAGGACTGGGTGAAGGCGGCCTACGGCGGCGGCGTGCCCATGGGTGGCGATCTGCCCCCGGTCAAGGGCAAGGCGCCGACCTTCGTGGTGTGGGCGGTGAAGGACCCCAGCTCGGGCAACCTGGACCGCATCCAGATCGTCAAGGGCTGGACGAAGAATGGCCAGAGCTTCGAGCGGGTCTTCGACGTGGTGTGGTCGGGAGACCGGAAGGTCGATCAGTCGACCGGTAACGTGACGCCGATCCGCAGTACGGTGGATATCGGCAAGGCCACGTACGCGAACACGGTGGGCTCGACCGAGCTGAAGACAGTGTGGACCGATCCTCAATTCGATCCGAGCCTGCACGCGTTCTACTACGCGCGCGCGCTCGAAATCCCGACCCCGCGCTGGAGCACCATCCAGGCGCGCCAAGTCGGCATCGCGCCGCCCGACGTGGTGCCGACGACCGTGCAGGAGCGCGCGTGGAGCTCGCCGATCTGGTACACGCCCAGCACCGAGGCGCGCAACAGCGCGACGCCGGGAACGACGGTCGTCTACCTTTCCTCGAAGGGCGCCACCGGGCTGACGGAAGACGAGCTGAAGGCGCTGATTGTCGGGAAGTCCTACTGGCTGCGCAACACCGTCACCGGCGAAGTCCTGAAGGCGCGCTACGATGAGGGCGGAAGCGTAATGATGCTGCACGTCGGCAAGCGCGCAACGCTGCCCAGCATGGTTGGCAACGTACCGAGGAACGTCTACCTGAACGTGGCGTGGCCATACTCCATTCGTGACGGTAAGATCGTGACGCTGGTCAGCGGCACGCCAGTCGAAATGGCGGTCTACAAGCTGGGTAACCAGTACTTCGGCGCGCGCAGCAATGAATTCGGCTACGCGAATTACGAGATCCTGGCGAAGGGGCCGAACAACCTCATCAAGCTGGACAAGGGCGAGTACGACAAGGAAGATCAGTCCGAGTACCTGCACACCAATACGCAGGAGTAACGTAGGTCGACACCCCGGAGTAACGCGGGCCGGCACGTAGGCGGCGTAACGCAGGCGGGCTGTGCTTGGCTGCCGGAGCCGTCTATCCCTTCTTTCGGAGTTGAAGGCGCAATCCGCGAAGTGGTACTACGCGGGTTGCGCCATTCAGTTTGGACGCCAATGAAGCGCCTGTTGAGGGAGCCCCTGTTCCACTTTCTGGTGCTCGGAGCTCTGCTGTTCGCGGTGTATTACGCCATCCAGCCGGGCCGCGGCGAGGCGCCGTCGTCGCACCGGATCGAGCTGACCCTCGAGGACTTGAACCAGCTCAACCTGTACTTCCAATCGCAATGGCGCCGGCCGCCGACGATGGAGGAGTTCAGCCGGCTGGTCGAGAGCAAGGTGCAGGAAGAGATCCTGTATCGCGAAGCGCTGGCGATGGGGTTGGACAAGAATGACGTCATCGTGAAGCGACGCATGGCGCAGAAGATGCAATTCCTGGCCGAGGACGTTGCGGCAGCGCGCGAGCCGACTACTGCAGAGCTCAAGGCCTGGTACGAGAAGAACAGCGCCCGGTTCGCGCGGCAGAACCGGCTGAACCTGCGCCATCTCTACTTCTCGCCCGACAGGCGCGGCGCGCGCGCCCGCGCCGATGCGGAGCGTGCGCTGGCCAGGCTCGCCGGGCAGCCGCAGGACAGCAAGCTCGCCGGCGCACTGGCCGACCCGTTCATGTTCCAGGACTACTACGGCGATCGCACTTCCGAGCAGCTGGGCAAGGAGTTCGGACCGCAGTTCGCGCAGGCGGTCGCGCAGCTCAAGCCCGGCTCGTGGCAAGGACCAGTGGAGTCTGGCTACGGCTGGCACCTGGTCTTCGTGGACTCGGTGGTGCCCGGACGCGTGCCCGCGTTCGAAGAGGTCGAGCCCGAGGTGAAGACTGCGTGGTTGGGCGATCAGAAGGCGCAAAGCTGGAGCAAGGCATACGACGACATGCGCGCAAAATACACCGTGCTGCTGCCTGCGCCGCCGAAATGAAGACGTCAACAGGAGGAAACAGAGAGAACGGAGAACGGAGTTCACTTCTCTGTTTGCTCTGTTGCCTCCTGTTCAATTCTGCATCTACGCTCCTCTTGTTCACCGTGTTATTCGTCCCTGCAGCGCAGGCGCACGAGACGCGACCAGCCTATCTCGAAATCAAAGAGACCGCGCCCGGACAGTTCAGCGTGCTATGGCGCACCCCGGTTCTTGCGGGGACGCGGTTGCCGATTGTCCTGAAGCTGCCGGACCGTGTGAAGAACCTGAAGGAGCCCGTCGTAAGCGTGCTTACGGACTCGCTCATCGAGCGCCGCTGGATCGACGCGGGGCCCAATGGACTGGCGGGAGAGCGCATCGAGTTCGTCGGGCTTCAGCTCACTATCACCGACGTGTTGGCCCGCTTCGAGATGCTCGACGGCGGGCACTGGACCGTCATCGCGCGTCCTGCTCAGCCCTGGGTCGAGATGGCCGCCTCGCAGACCTGGTGGGAGACGGCGCGGTCCTACGTCACGGAGGGTGTGCGGCACATCCTGTACGGGCCCGATCACCTGCTGTTCGTGTTCGGGTTGATGCTGATCGTCAAGGATCGCTGGATGCTGCTGAAGACAGTGACCGCGTTCACGGTCGCGCACAGCATCACGCTCGCGATCGCCACGTTCGGATTCGCGCAGTTGCCCGGACCGCTGCTGAATGCCGCGATCGCGCTCAGCATCCTTTTCCTCGGACCCGAGATCGTGCGCTCGTGGCGGGGAGAGACGAGCTTCACTCTCCGCCATCCCTGGGTGGTGGCGTTCGCTTTTGGCCTGGTGCACGGATTCGGCTTCGCGAGCGCGCTGACCGCTGCCGGCCTGCCTCGACAGGACCTGCCGCTGGCCCTGGTGAGCTTCAACGTCGGCGTCGAGCTCGGTCAGCTCGGCTTCATTGTCCTGGTGCTGGCGGTGCAGCGTGTATTCGGCTTGTTGCACATCCGCTGGAAGCGCTGGGTGTATGTCCTTCCGGGTTATGTCGTAGGCTCGATCGGAGCGTTCTGGACGATAGAGCGCGTGGGAGTGCTGTTCGGGCTTCTGCGGTAAGGGGCGCGAGTGAGCTCGATGTAGTGCGCTTCTAGGCTGCGAGGCTCAAGCCGACCGGGATACCCGCCTTTGCGCACAGACCCACAAGGTAATCCAGCGACAGCAATTCGACCTTGCCGCGCGTGATCTCCGATACGCGTGGTTGCGCGATGCCTAGTTGTTTTGCCGCCTGCGCCTGGGTCAGTTTTTTCCGATCGATCCATTGGCGCAATGCCTCCGCCAAGTGCGCGCGCAACAGCATGACTTCCGCCTCATGGGGCGGAAAACCCAGGTCCAGGAAGATGTTCCCACTCGATGCGGTCACTTTTCTAGCCATGATTCACTCTTTCGGCGAGGTCGCGTGCAATCCGATATCTTTGTTTCGCCAAGTCCACGTCAGCGCGCGTTGTCTTCTGCGTCTTCTTTTGGAATGCGTGAAGTACGTACACCGCGTCTTTGAACTTTGCGACGTAGATCACCCGATACGCCCCCGTTGAATCCCGGACGCGAATCTCGGATACACCGGGTCCGATGTCGGCCATTGGTTTCCAATCGTCAGGATTACGCCCCATCTGTGTCATGAACAATTCGTACCCGGCACGGGAGCGTGCAGCTTTCGGGAATGCGGCTAGGTCGTCCTTGGCGCTGCCGACAAAGCGGACCGGCTTCATGTAGTAATTATACGAATATTCGTATTGGTGTCAACTCCCGGTTGCTGCACTCCGTAACCTATGTAACCTATGGGGTCAGGCGTGACTTAATGACTTATAGTGTCATTCGAGCATCCGCGCTAGGCCCTCGTCAGTCCGAGCTTGTTGCCCCAGATGCACCACTTGCCTGCTTAGTCCCGAGGGTTCGCGATCGAAGCGCTGCGCGACCTCCCCAATCCGATCGCCCGCACAAACATACCCTGACAGATTATTCAGCCTAGGCCGCCTCCCCGGTCCTGGTCACGCCGGGGACGTGCTTCGCCGTAAGTACTCGACGAAGCGGTCGTCACCGATCACACGCGGATCCAGGCTACCGCTGTTGAACTCTGAGCGGTGCCCCTGCGCGACGCCCTCGGCGACGGAGCGCGCTCGTCGAGCAGTTCGTGGAAGCGATGCCGGTCCTCCTCGTCGAAGAAGATGTCGCGCTCCTCGTTGCCGAGGCGGATTGCGTTGTAGGGGCCTCGGCTATATGCATGCGCGCTACGCGGGCCATGGCGGGACGGGGAGGGGAGTTGGTTTGCGCAAAATACCGTTAATCATGCCTGACCCCAAGTTCCAAGTTCATGACCCCAAGTTCAGGGTTCGGTCAATAGTGTTACCAATTTGCCCGGTTTGTAGGTGGATGGTCTGCTGAGAGCTCAAAGGCGCTCCCGGGCGCGTTTGCGCCATACCGGTGCGGGCAGTAGTATTGCTTAATCAATCTGATTGCATCCGATCGTCGAATGGATACTCGCGTTGTCACCGCTCACCTGCCCAACGACCTAGCCGAGAAGCTCGACGGACTTGCCGAACGGCTCGACCGTCCCAAAGGCTGGATCGTCAAAGAGGCAATTGCCTCGTTCGTCGCGCTTGAAGAGAAGCGCCATCGGCTGACGCTCGAAGCGCTGGCCGATGTCGATGCTGGACGCATACTCGACCAGGCCGAGGTCGAACTCTGGGCAGAGCGTCTCGACAAGCAAAAGCGGTCCCGCCGCCGGTAAATTCGTGGCGCTACGCTGGACGAGCAAGGCGCACTCGGATTTGGTCCGCCTCTACGAATTCCTGCGACCCGTCGATCCGACTGCCGCCACTCGCGTAGCCCGTCAGCCGGTCGCAGGCGCAAAACGGATCCCGACCCATCCACGGCTCGGCGTTCGTCTGCCAGAGTTCGCCCCCCGCGAGATTCGCCGCGTCTTGGTCGGAGACTACGAAATTCGATATGAGCTGACCGAGGCGGATGTGTTCACCTTGAGGATTTTCCATGCCCGCGAGGACCGCTGAGTCGGTGAGTCGAGATCGAAGATGCAGGCTCTTGGGGTCAGGATTGCAACCTTGCCTTGCTCAAGACCGCACGCAAGCACCCACGCCTGACCGCGGTGCTTTGGTCCAGTCCATAATGACCACTGACTCGGCAGAGCCTCGTTGGTAATCGAGAAAAAGAAAGATTCCGTCTCGGACCTCACAAAGAGCCCATCTTGGCCGGCAAGTGCACCGGACGCCGCTTCCGGCCCGGTTGACCTAGATCAATAAGCCGAACCTCAGCCCCGTTCTAATAGGCGACGTACTGTGCGGATTATTGCGTTCGAGCAGTAGCGCCACCAGGCGAGCAACAACCAACGAAAGGAGATTGATCATGATACGAAGGAAGCTTCGTAGTTTGCTTCTGGCCGTGCTCACCGCGGCAGCCGCGCTGATGTGTGCAGTCATTCCTGCACAGGCGCAAGAAAAGAAGCCCAACATCCTCGTGATCTGGGGCGACGACATCGGTATCTTCAATATCAGCGCCTACAACCTCGGCGTGATGGGCTACAAGACGCCTAACATCGACCGGATTGCGAAGGAGGGGGCGTTGTTCACCGACGCCTACGCTCAGCAAAGCTGCACGGCCGGGCGCGCGTCGTTTATCCTTGGCGAGCATCCGTTCCGCACCGGCCTGCTCACCATCGGCATGCCTGGCTCTCCTCAGGGCATTCCCGAGTGGGCCCCCACCATCGCCGACTTGCTCAAGCCCCAGGGTTATGTCACCGGCCAGTTCGGCAAGAACCACCTCGGCGACCGCGACTCGCACTTGCCGACGGTGCACGGGTTCGATGAATTTCTCGGTAACCTCTACCACTTGAACGCTGAAGAAGAACCGGAAACCTACTACTACCCGAAGGATCCCGAGTTCAAGAAGAAATACGGGCCGCGCGGTGTGCTGCATACCTGGTCGGACGGCAAGGGCGGGCAGAAGATCGAGGATACGGGACCGCTTAGCCAGGCGCGCATGCCCACGGTCGACCTGGAGATCTATGACGCCGAACAGAAGTTCGTCGCCAACGCGGCGAAACAGGGCAAACCGTTCTTCGTCTGGTTCAACACGACACGCATGCATGTCTGGACACATCTGAAGAAGTCCGCCCAGGGCCGGACCGGCATCGGGCTTTACCCGGACGGCATGGTCGAGCATGACGACATGGTCGGTGGCGTGCTCAAGCAGTTGGACGATCTGGGGATTGCGGACAATACCATAGTCGTATATGGCACCGACAACGGCGCCGAGACTGCGAGCTGGCCCGATGGCGGCACGACGCCGTTCCACGGCGAGAAGGGCACGACCTGGGAAGGCGGCTTTCGCGTCCCGATGATCGTCCGCTGGCCGGGCGTGATCAAGCCCGGCACGATCATCAACGACATCTTCTCGCAGGAAGACTGGCTGCCGACGTTCCTGGCGGCAGCAGGGGTGCCCGACATCGTCGAGAAGGTGAAGAAGGGCTACACGGCCAACGGCAAGACGTGGAAGGTGCATCTCGACGGCTACAATTTCATGCCCTACTTCAAAGGCGAGGCGACGAAGGGCCCGCGCGAGGAAATCTACTACTTCGGCGCGGGCGGCGAGTTGAACGCGATCCGTTGGAACGACTGGAAGGTTCACTTCGCTGTACAGAACGGAAACATCGCGACCGCCACCCGGGACGTGCCCGGCTGGCCGGTGATCGTCAACCTGCGCGCGGACCCGTACGAAAAGGCGCCGCACGAGTCCCAGATGTATATGCGTTGGTACGCGGACAACATCTGGTTGTTCGTGCCGGTGCAGCAGAAGCTCAAGACATTCCTGCTGACTTTGTCGGAGTATCCGTTCCAGCAGGGCAGCAGCTTGAACGCCGCGGGCATCAACTACAACTCGCTGCAGGCGATGCAGGCGATGAAGCGCTTGAAGGAACTGGAGAGCCTGTCTCCCCCGAGCAATTGATGCTACTCGACGAACAAAAGGACTCGTAACACAGAGTCCAGGGCGCGCTCCTTCTCGCCCGCGCCCAATTCCCTCTCCCTTTGCGGGAGAGGGCAGGGTGAGGGGTGAGTCGGCGAAGAGCTTGGCATGCGGGCACGAGCGCCCGACGGGGAAGCGCGGCTATACTCGGGAAACTACTCTTCTGGAGGAAGGCGATGAAACTGGAAATCCGCTTGGTGGCGTCAGTCGCAATACTGGCGGCACTTGCGGGCTGCGCGCAGCCGCCCGCGACGGGTCATGTAAAGGACATCACACCTGAGCAAGCCATCGCATCGGACAACGTGGGCAGCGAGGTGCGCTGGGGCGGGCCCATCTTGAGCATCGCACCAAAGCAAGATGAAACCTGCTTCCGCATGCTCAGCTATTTTCTCGGGGCCAACGGCGAGCCGCATCTGCAAGATCAGCCGCGAGGGCATTTCACGGCTTGCGCGAAGGGATACTACGATCCACTGGTGTATGCGCCCCGACGCTTGATGACGGTCGTGGGGACCGTGGGTCCGACGCAGACGGTCAAAGTGAACGACGTGGAGCATCGGGTCGCCACGGTGGAGGTGCAAGCCGTCAAGCTCTGGCCGCTTCCGCCGGTTCGGGCCGTGGTGATCTATTCCGATCCTTGGTATGGGCCGTGCTGTGGCCCCTACGCTCCGGGATATCCGGTGTACGCACCTTATCCGCCTTGACCACAGGCGCGGGCTCCCTTCTTTGCAAATAGGCCAGTCGCCCATAGGACAAAAGGATGGCGATTCGAGACCACGCGCTGGCGTACCGGCGCTACCTTATGGTGGCGTTGATTGCGGTTCTGATACTCACCGTTGCCGCGGGGTGGTTGGCTTTCATCCTTTTCGATCCGACGCCCCCGCGGATGATCGCAATGGCCACGGACCCCGAAGGCAGCATCTCCGCCGAGCTGGGGAAGCGTTATCAAGAGATCCTCGCTCGCAGCGGGGTCGAGGTTCGGCTGGTTCCCTCTGTTGGTGCGGTGGAGAACGTCGCGCGCCTGCGCGACGCGAAATCGGGTGTCAGCGTCGGCATCATCCCAGGCGGCATCACGAATTCGCAGCAATCGCCGGATCTCGTCTCCCTGGGCACGCTGTTCTACGAACCGCTTTGGTTCTTCCATCGCGCATTGCAGGGCATGAAGAGACATGAAGACCTCGGCGGCCGGACCATATCGATCGGACCCGAAGGGAGCGGGACTCATGCCCTGGCGGTTGAATTCCTTGCACGCATAGGCATCGTCGACGAACAAAACGCCAAGCTGCTCCCGCTAGCACCGGAGGTCGCCACCGAAAAGCTGTTGCACGCGGAGATCGACGGTGCGGCAATTCTGGCCGCATGGGAATCGACCGCGGTCCGGCAGCTCATTTCAGCGCAGGACATCGTTCTGGCCAGCATACCCAGGGCCGACGCCTTCGTTGCTCTGTACCCCTTCCTGAACAAGGTAGTGTTGCCCGCCGGCGTGGGCGACATGGTCAAGAACCGGCCGCCGACAGAAGTGGTCCTGCTCGCGCCCAAAGCGAGCTTGGTGGTGCGCAAGGACTTGCATCCGGCGATCCAATACCTTCTGCTCGAAGCCGCGCGCGAGATTCACTCCGGACCGGGGATGTTCCGCAGGGCAGGGCAGTTTCCGGCCGCAGAGTCCATCGACCTGCCGCTGAGCGCCCATGCACAGCAGTTCTACAAGACCGGTGCGCCATTTCTCAACCGCCATCTGCCGTTCGGGCTGGCGGTGCTCGCGCAGCAGGGGCTGGTCCTGCTCATACCCGTGTTGGGCGTTCTGTATCCCATGCTGAAATTTCTGCCCGCCCTCTACGCCTGGGCCATGCGGCGCCGGGTCTTCAGACTCTACGGTGAGCTGAAGCGAATCGAGGATCAATTGTTACCGCACCACGCTCAAGAGCGCGCAGCCGATCTGGGAGCGCAGTTGGATCGGCTGGAGGAAAGAGCAAGCGCCTTTCGCCTGCCGGTTTCCTTTAGACCGTTGCTCTATGCGCTCAGGCTGCACATCACCTTGGTCCGACAGCGATTGGAAAAGCGATAGGCTGACGCTTGCGCAGAAGCTCTCCTTGTTTGACCCAGATCGGCACGGTGGTGAGGTCATGGCTACGTCCCGGCTAGGGAACGAGGTGCCTTGATAGCGGCACGCAAGCTCTGGTGTCCCGAGCGACGCGACATGATTTGGATCAACTGTAATCCTCAGTCCGGTGGAGAAATGAAGGGCATTTACCCATCGTTCGTGCTGCATTCTTGGGCACCAACCCAAGTCGTTCGATTGGCGCGCCCGAGAAGCGAAGCCACACCCTTGGAAGCACGTCCCGGAAGATGTGTTCGCGCTCGCTTGCGAAACACTGAATCCGATCATCGCAATAGGAAGCTGACGAATTGTCGGTCTGCTCGACGGGGATGTCGAGCAACGTCGTCGGGGGACTAACGGACGCCCCTCACTCAGCTTTCGCCTCGAACGGGTCGATCACGCGCAGGAAATCGAATCTGCGAAAGTCACGATCGTGCGTATACAAGTCGCGGACGCCATGCTGGCGCAGGAGCGTGGCCACGTGTGCGTCCGGAACTAGATTTCCTCTCAGCGGCACCGCGCCTGCCGTCTCGCGGTACAGATCCCAGAAGCCCTCATCCTCGGTCAAGACACGGGCATGTGGAAGTGCGAGCAATCCGTCGATATTGCGCATTGCCTCGTCGGGTGAAAGCGGGCGTGCGAAGACCGCGGCGTGCGTAGCAATCGCCAAGTAGCCCATGATGGTGGGCCAGGTGAGATAGAACACATCGGAGCCGGATGCGCATCGATGCAGGAGTCCGACGGCCGGATCATGAAACCTGCTGCCCGTATCGGACGCGTAGACCAAGATGTTTACGTCGATTGCGAAGCTCACTTCGCCTGGTCCATGGCGCGATACAGCGCATCCTTGTCCGCCAGATCGACCTTGGCACCCATCGGTTGCTTGACCCAACCGAACTCCGGCACCGACTTGTGTTTGCGTCGTGCCGCCAACGCTTGGGCGAGAAGTTCCGACGCAAGTCTGCCCATGGACTTGCCTTCCACCCGTTGCAGCCGCTTGAGTTCCTTCAATACCGGGGGATCGATATCTATAGTGGTACGCATGATGCGGTGATGCTATATTTATGAGCATCAGATGTCAAAAACTTGCGCATGGTCCGAGCCCGCCGCGAAATCCTGCGATCTCGCATACGATTGGGCAAAGCGTGATAGCGTTTACGCGTCCAAAGAGGGTATCGAAGTTTGAGCGAAGAACTACCTGTTATCTATCTGGCGCGGCACGCTGAGACCGCTTGGAGTCTTTCGGGTCAGCACACGGGCCTGACCGATCTTCCATTGACCGAGCGCGGCGAGCGCAATGCGCGCTGGCTGGGCGAGAGGCTGGATGGGTTGAAGTTTTCCCAAGTTTTCACCAGCCCATTGCGGCGGGCTGCGCACACTTGCGAACTCGCCGGATTAGGCGCCCTCGCGCAAGTCGATCCCGATCTGGTCGAATGGAACTACGGGCAGTACGAAGGCCGGCGCACGCAGGAAATTCACGAGACACACCCGGGCTGGCAACTCTTCCGCGATGGTTGCCCGGGCGGCGAATCGCCTGAGCAAGTCGCGGCGCGGGCCGATCGCGTAGTGAGACGCCTGCGTGCGGTCAACGGCGACGTGCTGCTGTTTTCGAGCGGACATTTCCTGCGGGTGCTGGCCGCTCGCTGGCTGGGGCTCGAAGTGAGGGCCGGCAGGTATTTTGTGCTGAGTACCGCGAGCTTGAGCGCGCTAGGTTACGAGCATAGCCTGGCGGAGCCGGCCATCGTGCTGTGGGATGAGACGCGTCACGTGGGCCCGTGAATGCATCGAACGCGTGCACGGCTGAGTAGAAGTCAAGCAGATCGTGGCCCGGATGCAGTGGGGCGCAATCCGGGGAAATACTGGATGCAAAGAAAAGATTAGGACCCGGCTGCCACAGGCGCAGCGTGCAATGCGAGGCGGTCTGCACAAAGTCCTTGTCGGTCGCCAGCAGCGTAAGCGCGTGACGGACGCGAAGCTGAGCGAGCAAAGCGTCCATCGCTCCGCAGCGGGCGACGCTACGTCGCGGCGCAACGCCAGCGACCAAACGCTGGTATCGACGAACAGGGTCACCGGCGAGAACGCTCGGCCTTGTAGTCGAACGAATCATCCCAGAAGGCCGACAGGAGGCGTCGGGGGGCGACAGTTACCCTGAATTGCACTTCGCTCCATCCAGGCTTTGTGCCGATCGCGGCAACCGCACTGCGTGCGCCAGCGCACAGACGATCGTAGTCTTTCCGGACTAATGTGCCCCCGGTTCTTACGGGTTACGCGGCCGGCTTTGCCATTGGGTGCGCGCCGCTTGTTTCAGCATCGCAGCCTGACCAAGGCGTTGTTTCGCCAGGCCTAGACCGCCTATCGAGGTGCGCCGGCGAACTCGGTCTTCGTTACGCGATCAAACTTGATCCCTCGTGTGGGATCACTTGCCTCAATCCCCGAGTAGGGTACTTTTTCAAGCCATGGGTTCTTGGAGGGAACCGTGTGTTTAGCGTATCGATCTGCGGGTTCCCACAACATACGATTAGGAGAAGTGTTATGAAAACCGTTTTCTTACTAGCCCTCGCTGCCGCGCTCGTCTTGCCCGCTTGCGCCTCTAAGAACGTGACGGTCACGGACCAGCGCGATTCGATCCAGAAGATGCGCGAGCAGACCCTGGCGGAGCTCTACAAGGCGAAGCCCGAGACGAAGGCAAAGATCGGCACGGCGGCCGGGTACGCCGTGTTCAGCACGTACGGATTGACTGTGGTCTTCGTCGGCGGTGCGGGTGGCAAGGGTGTGGCCATCGACAACGCCACGAACAAGGACACGTACATGGAAGAGGGTTCGGCGTCGGTGGGTCTCGGACTCGGCGGCACCGAAGTGCGCACCGTATTCGTTTTCAACGATGCTAAGGCCCTCGACGACTTCGTCAACAAAGGGTGGGAGTTCGGAGCGCAGGGCCAGTTGCAAGGACAGGCGGGAGAAAAAGGTGGCGACACCTCCGCCTCCACGAGCTTCAGTAAGTCCACGGAGATCTATCAGCTCGGGAAGAACGGTCTGATGGCGCAGGCAACTGTTGCCGGCACGAAGTTCTGGAAGGACAAGGACCTGAACTAAAGCAGATACCTGGAAGTGGGGTCGCCGTCCGGCGCCTCCACTTTCCAGCGCCGGACAGCGGTCTTCGTCAACAGGCCTTGCCCTTCAGGTTGCACGCCTGCACACAAGTCAGAAATAAAAGCCGTCAACAACAATCAACCAAGACGCTGTGGGGTCCGGTATGCATGAGGGAGCCCTATATGATCCCTCAGTTCTTGTCCGTCCGAGCCTTCTCGGCCAATGCCGCGAGCAGTGCAATACGCGATTCCGTGAAAGCGTCGTCTGGTTTGGCGCCGCGCAGGTTGTAATAAAGATCACGCCCTAGCTTCACGATCTCGGGATTGTAGCTGGAGGCGCGCTCCGCGAGCTCGATGGCGCGGTCCAGCACTGCGGCGCGAGGCACAACCTCGTTCACGACGTGTACCTCGCGAGCTTCGTGCGCACCCATGAGCCTAGCGTTGTAGATAAGATCGAACAAGACCTTCTTCGGCAGCGCGTCTTTGACAATCGCGAGCGCGATAAACGGAAACAACCCTTTCGCCGCTTCGGGCAGACCGAACGTGGCGTCGGCAGCGGCCACTGCAAGATCGCATGCGATCACGAGGCTGAATCCGCCGGCGTGCGCATCGCCGTTCACCGCCGCGACGAGCGGTTTGCCGAGATGCGCCATGGCACGGTCCATGTTGATCAACGCCTTCGCGTAACCCGTGCGACCGGCCGTCGTCGGTCCCGCTCCCTGGTAGTCGCCACCGAGGCAAAATACGTCGCCATGGCCAGTCAGGACACACGCACGGATCTGCGGGTCCTTGCGCGCCGACTCCAGAGCAGCTGCGACCTCGTCGGCCATCTGCTCGCTCAACCGATTGCCGTGCCCAGGACGCTTGAGCGTCAGCACGGCGACGTGGCCGTTGCGCACTACTTCGACCTGCGCTGTCGCCTTTGCCGCCATCGCGTTACGACCCGTAGCGCTCATTTCGCGCGACGATCTCCGGCAGGCCGATGAACTTGTTGAAATCGTCGAACGGAGTCAGCCGATCGGCTACGGCATTGGTCGAACAGCCTTCGCGCATGAAGGTCTCCATCATCTCCTTTACCGCTTTGTGCATCGCCAGCAGCGGCTCGATCGGACACAGCGCGTAGTCAAAACCGAGTTCGTACACCTCCTTGAGCGAAAGATACGGACTTTTGCCGGAGCGGGCCATGTTGAAGAGCAACGGTTTGCCGATCGGCTTGAGCTGCCGCGCGATTTCCTGGAGCTGGCCGACGCTCTGGGGCGCATCGACGTAAAGTCCGTCTACGCCTACCGCGGCATAGGATTTCAAGCGCTGAATCGCATCGTCGAGACCGGTGACTGCGACCGCGTCGGTTCGCGCGACAATGAAAAAGTCGGGATCGCGGCGGGCCTCGAGCATCGCACGTAGTTTTTGGCGCATCTCCTCGGCAGGTATCAACTGTTTCCCGGCGAAGTGACCGCACTTCTTCGGCATTGCCTGATCTTCTATGTGCAGCACTGACGCGCCGGCCTCTTCCCAGAGATTGATCGTGCGCTGGGCGTCGAGCACACCACCATAACCGGTATCGGCATCGGCAAAAACGGGCACCGTCGTTACACGGCAGATGCGGCGGATGTGCTCGTACATTTCGGTTTGCGTGAGCACCCCGAAGTCGGGCGCCCCCGCCACGACCGCCGAGGCCACGAAGCCACTCACGAATATCGCCGGAGCGCCCGCCTGCTCCGCAAGCTTCGCGGTGACCGCGTCGTGCGCGCCAAGACAAACGAACGGCGGCCTCTTCAGAAGCTCGCGAAATCGCGCGGATCGACTCATTGCGCCCCTCCCGGCGGTTGCGTTTGAAACTCCTGGGAGAGTGTACTAAATTCCACGAGGATGGCTCGGTACGCTTCGAGCGGGTACTGAAAAGGATCGTTCGCGTACTCCGTGGTAAATTGCGTGGTGCGGGACCAATTAATAGACTGATACCCATGGCAATTTCGTCCCTGGCGGGCAAGCCGGCTCCGAAGGAGATGCTGGTCGACATCGCCCGGCTCGAGCGGGAGTACTACGCGCGCAAGCCCGACCTGGGTGATTCCAACCAGCTGGTCAGCTTCGGCACCAGCGGACATCGCGGCTCCTCTCTGCGCGGGTCGTTCACCGAAGCCCATATCCTGGCCATCACCCAGGCCATCTGCGAATACCGCCGAGATCACGGCACCGATGGCCCGCTCTACATGGGCAAGGACACCCATGCGCTGTCCGGGCCGGCCCAGCGCACCGCGCTCGAGGTTTTGGCGGCCAACAACGTGCACACAATTATCCAGCGGGACGACGGTGTAACTCCTACACCGGTGATATCGCGCGCCATTCTGGTGCATAACCGTGGAGGCCGGGAGCATCTCGCCGACGGTATCGTCATCACGCCGTCGCACAACCCGCCGGAGGATGGTGGCTTCAAGTACAACCCCACCAACGGTGGACCGGCCGATACCGACGTGACGCGCTGGATCCAGGACAGGGCCAACGAGTTGCTGCGCGCGGACAATTCGAGCGTGAAGCGCACGGCGCTTGAAGCTGCGATGAAGGCTGCCGGTACGCGCCAGGAAGACCTGATCCAACCCTATGTCGATGATCTTCGCAATGTTGTCGACATGGATTCGATACGTGCGGCGGGTTTGAACCTCGCCGTCGACCCGCTGGGCGGTGCCGCTGTGCATTACTGGGAGCCGATCAACGCAACGTACAAGGTGAACATCAAGGTGGTGAATCCGACCGTCGATCCGACTTTCTCGTTCATGACGGTCGATCACGACGGTAAGATTCGAATGGACTGCTTTAGCCCGTACGCGATGGTTCGGCTGGTCGGACTGAAGGACTAGTATCGCGTTGCCTTC
>Ga0326726_10002072_pt1 | contig 18601 bp, 19 predicted proteins | sample MHFenrmetagenome_2_FD_207603 | JGI IMG/M metagenome (GOLD analysis project Ga0326726, IMG submission 207603) | Lab enriched peat soil microbial communities from Michigan Hollow, Ithaca, NY, United States - MHF15MN | ecosystem: Environmental > Terrestrial > Soil > Wetlands > Peat | place: USA... | reverse complement strand
AAGGCCACCAAGGCGCGCCAGGCGCAAAGCCGCCTCAAGCGCCTGGAGCGCATGGCGCGCGTCGCGCCGGTGGTCGCGGCGGACACCTACCACTTCCAGTTCGAGGAACCCGAGCGCCAGCCCGAGCGCATCGTCGCGCTGCACGACGTGGCGGCGGGCTACGAAGGTCGCCCCGTGCTGTCCGGGGTAGAGCTCGCCCTCACGAGCGCCGACCGCGTGGCGGTGATCGGCGCCAACGGCAACGGCAAGACCACGCTGGTGAAGCTGCTGGCGGGCGAGCTTGCCCCGCTCTCCGGCGAGCGCATCGAGGCGCGCGACATCGTCATCGGCTACTTCGCCCAGCACCAGGTCGAATTGCTGCGGGCGGACGAGACGCCGCTCGCGATGATGACGCGCCTGTACCGCGGCGAGCGCGAGCAGGCGCTGCGCGATTTCCTCGGTCGCTTCGGCTTCAGCGGCGAGCGCGCGGAGCGCCCGATCGGGCCGCTGTCGGGCGGCGAGAAGTCGCGCCTCGCGCTCGCGGCGCTCATCAAGCGCCGGCCGAACCTGCTGCTGCTCGATGAGCCCACCAACCACCTCGACCTGGAGATGCGGCGCTCGCTCGCGGTGGCGTTGCAGAGCTACTCGGGGGCGCTGGTGATCGTGTCGCACGACAGGAGCCTGCTCGCGGCTTGCGCCGACCGCATCCTGGTGGTCGCGGACGGCCGCGTGCGGGAGTTCGACGGCGACCTGGATGACTACCGCCAGCTCAAGCTGAAGGAGGGACGCGCCGGGCGCGAGGCGGCGCCGCGCGCCTCGCGCAAGGACGAGCGGCGCGCCGAGGCCGAAGCGCGCGCGGAGCTCAGGCAGCGGTTGCGCCCGCTGGAGAAGCAGCTCGCTGCAATCGAGGCGCGCCTCGCGCAGCTGGCGCGCGAGGTCGGCGAAGTGCGCGCCGCGCTCGCCGAGCCGGCGCTCTACGAGAATCCAGACAAGGATAAGGTCGCGGAGCTGGCGAAGGCGGAAGCACGGCTCGCGGAGTCACTCGCGCACGCCGAGGAAGACTGGCTGCACGCCTCGGCGCGGCTCGAGGCGTTGCGCAACGAACCGGCTAGTTGAGGGTGCGCCCGGCACGCTCTTCGGCCGGATGGGGCTCGGCGCCGGGCAGCTTCAATTCCATGTCCCAGCCGCTCTTCTTCACCGCCGCCTGCAGCAGCCGGCACACCGAGTGCAGCAGCACCGAGTCGAGCGTCAGCGTCACGCCCTGCCCCTCCGCCGGGTGCAGCGCGAGCACCGGCTGGCCCTTGCGGTCGTGCCCGGTCTGGATGCGCCCGAGCAACAGCGGCTCCTCCCCAAGCGGCGTGCTGCGCGACTCGCGTTCGTAGGACTTGCTGAAATCGGCCTTCTGCACTGCCTGCTCGTGCTCGATGCCAAGCAGCGCCTTGCGCGCTTCGGGATTGGCCTGAGTGCGGATGCGGGGGCTCGCCTCCTCCGCGAGCTTCACCAGGAGCGGCCACAGCAGCTTCACGAAGCGCCTCGTCAGCCACATGCGCAACTCGACGCCCTCGCTCGCGGCGATCAGCATCAGCAGTCGGTCCTGCTCGGCGTTGTAGTCCACCTTGAGCTGATGCAGCTTCATCGGCAGATGATAGCGCCACCGCCGCTGGACGTGGCGGCGTCCATTCCGGAAAATCGACGCGTGATCGAATTGCGCGAGGCGGCGAGCGCCGCCGAGATCGAGGAAGTCCGCGGGCTGTTCCGCGAATACGAGCGCTGGGTGGATGAGCCCTGCTGCTTCACAACGTTCGAACAGGAGCTGGCCCGCCTGCCTGGCGACTACGGGCCACCCGCGGGGCGCCTGTTCCTCGCCAGCGAGGCGGGCGCGGCGGCCGGCTGCGCGGCGCTGCGGCGCCTCGACGCGACCACCGGCGAGATGAAGCGGCTCTACGTGCGGCCGGCGTTTCGGGGGCGCGGCCTGGGGCGGCGCCTTGCCCGGCAGGTCATCGCCGCCGCGCGCGAGGCGGGCTGCAAGCGCCTCGTACTCGACACCCTGCCCAAGATGGCTAGCGCAATCGCGCTTTACGGCGCGCTCGGTTTTTCACCGCGCGGCCCTTACGCAGCGAACCCGACGCCCGGCGCGATTTTTTTTGAGCTGAAGCTGTAGAAATCCGCTCGAGCAGCGCGGTCGTCGAGCGCTGGTGCTCGAACGGAATCGAATGCACCGCGCCGCCGCGCGCGAGCACCTCGCGCGCGCCGACGATGCGCTCGACCGGCCAGTCGCCCCCCTTCACCAGCACCTCCGGCCGGCAGGCGGCGATCAGCGCGGCGGGGGTGTCCTCGTCGAACCAGGTCACCGCATCCACCGATTCGAGCGCCGCCACCAGCGCGAGGCGATCGTCGAGCGCGTTCACCGGACGCCCCGGTCCCTTGCCGAGGCGGCGCACCGAGGCATCGCCATTCAGCGCCACCAGCAAGCCGGCGCCCAGCGCGCGCGCGCGCGCGAGGTAGGCGGCATGGCCGCGATGCAGGATGTCGAAGACGCCGTTGGTGAAGACGAGCGGCCGCGGCAGGCGGGCGGACCAGCGCGCTACCTCTGCGGGCGGCAGGATCTTGCGTTCGAAGGCGGGCGGCCCCACGGCCGCCTAGGGAGATGACCGTGGCCGCTGCTCTGCCGGCTTCGACGGCGGCCGCGGCGCGCAGATTTCGTCCGTGGGTTTGCAGTACTCGAACATCTTGACCACCTTGCGCACGCCGCTGGTGGTGCGCGCGAGCTCCACGGCGTCGGCAGCTTCCTGCTCCGTGACGACGCCGAGCAGGTAAACGACGCTCGCTTCGGTCACCACCTTGACGTGGATGCCGTTGAACTTGTCGGAATTGAGCATGCGCGTCTTCACGCTGGTGGTGATGAAGGTGTCGTTGGAGCGCGAGGTGGCGGAGGAAACGCCTGCGACCTGCAGGTCGTTGGTCACGCCGAGCACGTTGGTCACGCTGCGTGCGATCTTCTCGATTTCGCTGCGCGCCGCCTCGTCGGGCACCTCCCCGGTGAGCAGCACGTATCGGTTGTAGGAGGTGACGTTGACGTGCACGCGGTTGCCGAAACGGTCGTCGACGCGGTTGCCGGCTCGCAGCTCGATGGTCTCGTCGTCGACCTGCGCCCCGGTGGTGCGCCGGTCCTCGAAGGCGACCACCGCCGCGCCCGCGCCGACCATTGCCACCGGCATGCAACCTTGCAGCAAAGCCGCTGCCAGCAACGCCGCTGGCAGCAGGAATTGTAGTGCTCTCATGGTTTGGCTCCGAATAGCAGGTGGTCGATGCCGTCGCACAGGCAGTGCAGCGTCAGCAGGTGGACTTCCTGGATACGCATCGTGCGCTCGTGCGGCACGCAGATATGCACGTCCTGCGGCCCGAGCAGTCCCGCCATCTTGCCGCCGCCGCGGCCGGTGAGCGCCACGCAGTGCACGCCCAGCTCGCGCGCCGCGCGCATCGCGCCGAGCACACTCGCCGAATTGCCCGAAGTCGAGATCGCGAGCAGCACGTCGCCCTTGCGGCCGAGCGCGCGCAGCTGCTTCTCGAACACCTGCTCGTAGCTGTAGTCGTTGGCGATTGAGGTGAGGTTCGAGGTGTCGGTGGTGAGCGAGACCGCCGCCAGTGGTGGCCGCTCGCGCTCGAAACGGTTGACGAGCTCGGCGGCGAAGTGCTGCGCATCGGCGGCGGAGCCGCCGTTGCCGCAGGCGAGAATCTTGCCGCCCGCACGCAACGACGCGCACATCAGCTCGACGGCGCGCGCGATCGGCGCCGCCAGCGGCTGCGCCGCGGCTTGCTTCAGCTTCGCACTGTCGGCGAAGTGCGCCGCGATGCGATCCGCGAGCCCGGCACTCGTTTCGGCGTGGCCCATGCGCGCGATTTTACACGCTCGCCAAGGCCGCTCATTCCACGTACACCTCGAAGCGCACGCGGCGCGCGGGATTGGGATGCGGCTCGAGCCGCGAGATGCGCGCCCGCAGCGGCTCGCCGCGGTCCAGGCCCCACGCCAGCGCCGCGTTTTCACGCCGCGGCACGTAGCCGAGCTTCCAGCCCCGCCATTGCACGCACACGGCGTTGGGATCGTGCGGGTTGTCGGGCTCGCGCGACAGCTCGAGCTCGTCGCCGACGCGCAGGAGCGGCCAGACTTCGGCGGCCGCCGCGTAGCGGTAGCCGGCAAGCCGCGATTCCTGGACGAGCAGTCGCAGGCTCGGCGAGCGCTCCTCGCCTTGCGCGCACGCCGCGGCGGCGAGCAGCGTGGCCGCGAGCCAGCTATTCGCCGAACGCATTGCGGATCCACTGCACGCGCGCAGGCTCGAGCCCGTCGAGCAGCAGCACGTCGAAACGGCACTGGGACGTGCCGCGGCCCGCGAGATACAGGCGCGCGGCCGCCAGGATGCGCGCGCGCTTGGCGGCGGTGACCGACTCCGCGGCGCCGCCGTAGCGCGGGTCCCGACGCAGCCGCACTTCCGCGAACACCAGCGTGCCGACATCCTCGGCCACCAGGTCGATCTCGCCCAGCCGGCAGCGCCAGTTGCGCGCGAGAATCCGCAGGCCCGCCCGGCGCAGCAGGTCGGCGCACAACTCTTCGGCCCTTTGACCCTGCAGATTCATGCCACCTCCGTTTGCCCTCCGACTAACGGATCAGCACAATCGGGCGTTGACGCAGGCAGGCCCCGAACCAGCCCCCCTTTCCATGACCGGCATCCTTTACGTCGTCGCCACGCCGATCGGCAACCTCGCCGACGCGAGCCCGCGCGCGCTGGACGCGTTGCGCCAGGCGGACCTGCTCGCCTGCGAGGACACCCGCACCACACGCACGCTTCTCGCGCGGCATGGCATCGAGCGCCCCGCCCTCGCGCTGCACGCGCACAACGAGCGCGCCGCGAGCGCCAAGCTCCTTGCCGCACTGCGCGAGGGCCGCAGCGTGGCGCTGGTGACCGATGCCGGCACGCCGGGCGTGTCCGACCCCGGCGCCCTGCTGGTGGGCGAGGCGCATCGCGCCGGCATCCGCGTGATCCCGGTGCCCGGGCCAAACGCGGCAGTGGCGGCCTATTCGGCGGCGGGCTTCATCGCGGACCGGTTCCTCTTCGCCGGGTTCCTGCCGGCGAAGGCTGCGGCGCGCAGGAAGGCCCTGCAGTCCCTCGATCTGCCGTGGCCGGTGATCCTCTACGAAGCGCCGCACCGCGTGCTCGAGACGGTCAACGACCTCGTGCAGCAGCTCGGCGGCGAGCGCGAAATCGTGATCGCGCGCGAGCTCACCAAGAAGTTCGAGGAGGTCGCCCGCCTGCCGCTCGCGCAGGCCGCGGCCTGGCTCCAGGCGCATGCGCACCGGCAGCAGGGCGAGTTCGTCCTGGTCCTCGGCCCGGGCCCGGTCAAGGAGGGCGACGCGGTGCAGGCCAGACACGTTCTCGAGATCCTGCTCGAGTCGCTGCCGGCGAGCGAGGCAGCGCGGCTCGCCGCGCGCATCACCGGCATGCCACGCAACGCGCTCTACAAGCTGGCGCTTGAGCGCGCGAAATAGCAACGGGGGAAGGTTCCCCCGTTACCCCCTCTACGAACCGGGGGGCCGGACCCCCGCGCCCCCCCGGTAGAATCGCGGCCGTGGACCGCGTGACCCTCATCCGGCCGGACGACTGGCACCTGCACCTGCGCGATGGCCCGCAGATGGCGGCCGTGCTGCTCGATAGCGCTCGGCGCTTCGCGCGCGCCATCGTGATGCCGAACCTGAAGACACCGGTGCGCACCGTGCAGGAAGCGCTCGCCTATCGCCAGCGCATTCTGGCCGCATTGCCGGAGGACGCGGCCTTCGAGCCGCTGATGACGCTCTACCTCACCGACGACACCCCGCCCGAGGAAATCGCGCTCGCCCGCCGCTCCGGCCAGGTGCACGGTGTGAAGCTCTACCCGGCGGGCGCCACCACGCATTCCGACGCGGGCGTGACGCGCATCTCGCGCTGCTTCAACACGCTGGAGAAGATGGAGGAGCAGGGCATGCCGCTCCTCGTGCACGGCGAGGTCACCGACCCGGAAGTGGACGTCTTCGACCGCGAAGCGGTGTTCCTCGAGGAAGTGCTCGGGCCGCTGGTCGAGCGCTTTTCCCGCCTCCGCGTGGTGCTCGAGCACATCACGACGCGGCAGGCCGCGCAGTTCGTCGAGGTGACCGGCGCCAACGTCGCCGCCACCATCACCGCGCATCACCTGCTGCTCAACCGCAACGCGCTCTTCCAGGGTGGCATTCGCCCGCACCATTACTGCCTGCCGGTGCTCAAGCGCGAGGAGCACCGCGAGGCGCTGGTGGCGGCGGCGACCTCCGGCAACCCCAAGTTCTTCCTCGGCACCGATAGCGCGCCGCACGCGCGCAATACCAAGGAGAACGCCTGCGGCTGCGCCGGCGTGTACACGGCGCACGGCGCCCTCGAGCTCTACGCGGTGGCGTTCGAGGAAGCGGGCGCGCTCGACAAGCTGGAAGGCTTTGCCAGCCGCTTCGGGCCGCAGTTCTACGGCCTGCCGTTGAATCGCGAAACCATCACGCTCGAGCGGCGCGACTGGAAGGTGCCCGAGACCCTGCCCTTTGGCACCGAGCGGCTGGTGCCGCTGCGCGCCGGCGAGACGATTCCCTGGAAGATCGCCTAGCTCACCCGATATTCGAGCCGCTGCGCCCCTGGCTGGCGGAACTCGGGACGCAACCCTCGCTCGCGTCGCTGAACGCGGCGGCCGAGCGCCAGGGGCTTCGCACCGCGAGCGGACAACCCGTGCGTTTCGTGCCACCCTCCGGCGCGGACCCGTACTACGAGATTCACTTGTTCGACACCGGCCAGGTGCAGACGCGCGCCGGCAATCGCCACGATCTCTTCAATGCGCTGTGCTGGCTCGCCTTCCCGCGCACGAAGGCGCGCATCAACGCGCTGCACGCCGCCGAGATACCGCGCGAAGGAGGACGGCGCGGACGATTGCGCGACCTGCTGACCATCTTCGACGAAGGCGGCGCACTGGTGCTGTGCGCAGACGAAGGGCTGAATGCGCTGATCCGGGAATGCCGCTGGAAGACTCTGTTCTGGGAGCAGCGCGCGCGCGTCCGGGCGGAAATGCGCTTCGCGGTGCTGGGCCACGCGGTGCTCGAGCAGGCGCTCGCGCCGTGGCCGGGGATCACGTGCAAAGTCCTGTTCGTGGACCCGGCGCGCGATCCGGACGCGCAGGCGGCGGACTGGCTCGCCCGCCTGCCCGCGGACGCAAGCCCGCGCCTGCTCGCGCCGCTGCCGGTGTTCGGCTATCCCGGCTGGCTGCCGGACAGCGATGCGTCCGCCTTCTATGACGATGCGCGTTTTTTCCGCCCGCTCGGGGGATCGGCGAGCGGCACGCGGTAGAATGCGCGCGGGAGATGGCCAGGCAGCCGCTGTGGCAACACAGAGGAAAGTCCGGGCTCCAAAGAGCGGGATGCGGGGTAACGCCCCGGCGCGCATAACCGCCGCGCAAGCGGCGCGAAGGCGACGAATAGGGCCACAGAGACGAGTCCTTCCGGCAACGGAAGGGGTGAAACGGGCAACCTCCATCCGGAGCAACACCAAATAGGCAAGCGCCTGAGGCCGGCTCGGCCGAGCTTGCGGGTAGGTGGCACGAGCCCTGGGGCAACCCAGGGCCCAGAGGAATGGCTGCCGGGAGGGGTTCGCCCCTTCGCACAGAACCCGGCTTACAGGCCGTCTCCCTTTTCCTTGCGCGCATTGCGGACTTTTGTCGCGCGCCCGGAGATTTCCTTTTGCCTCCGGCGGCAACGCCGCGTGATAATGCCGCCAACGCTTCCAGCCGGGGAAAGAACGGGCCAGCAAGGTCCGCGCGGGCAGATCGGTGAATAACCGCCTCAACCAGAACGACGTCACCAACACCATCAACGTCGAGGATCCCGATCAGGTCCGCGACGCGGTTCTCGCGCTGTTCATGGCGCGCTATCCGGGCGCGGACCTGGCGCCGCTGCGCCAGGCGTTCGCCGACATCAAGGCGCTGTTCGCCGGCCGCTTTCCAGGCTACCTGCCCTGCGACACGCTGTACCACGACCTGCGCCACACGCTCGACATGACCCTGGCGATGGCGCGCCTGCTCGATGGCCACGACCGCGCGCTCGCCGTCGCCGACCAGATCGGCGCGCGGCGCGCCATGCTCGGCGTGGTGATCGCCCTGCTGCACGACTCCGGCTATATCAAGCGCGCCTCCGAAGGCCACATCGGGAACGGCGCCGTGTTCACCAAGATCCACGTCAGCCGCAGCGCCGATTTCCTGATGCGCTACCTGCCGCAGCTCGGCTACACCGAGGAGGCCGGCGCCGCCGCCAAGCTCGTGCACTTCACGGGCTACGAGATGGACATCGACGACATCATGGTGCACGACCCCAAGGACCGCCTGCTCGGCTGCCTGGTGGGCACCGCGGACATCCTCGGCCAGATGTCGGACCGCATGTACCTGGAGAAATGCCGCGAGTTTCTCTATCCGGAGTTCGTGTGGGGCCGCATCGCGCGCGAGACGCTCGCCGACGGGCGCGAGATCGTCCGCTACGCCTCGCCCGAGGACCTGATGCTCAAGACGCCGGGCTTCTACGAGTATGTGGCGCGCCAGCGCATCGAGAAGAAGCTGGGCGGCGCGGACCGCTTCGCCGCCGCGCACTTCGACGGCCCGAGCCTGTACCAGATGGAAATCGACCACAACATGAAGTTCCTCAAGGAAGCGATCGAGCAGGCGGACCTCAAGCGCCTGCGCCGCTTCTGCTATTCGCTCTCCCGCAAGGAAGCCAGGGTCGCTTAGGCAGGACTGCACCAGCCCGATGCACGCGCCCCGTGCACGTGCATCCGCATGCGGCTGCGTGCACCGCTTCCCGGCTAACAGCATGGCACGGCAGTTGCTCACCCAAGGGCGGGAGCGACATGTCGATAGCGCAGTGCCTGCGTATGATTTCCCGCGCCGACGGCGGCGACGGCTTTCTCGGCGAGCGGCTCGCCGCGGAGCTTTTCGGCATGCTGCTCGATGGCGGCGTGGAGGAGCTCGAGCTCGGCGCCGTCCTCGGGGCGCTCACCATGCGGCCGCTGGGGAGCAGCGAGCTCTCCGGATTCGCGCGCGCCGCAGCCGCGCGCAGCGTCCGCCTCAGCGATGCGGGCGTGCAGCTCGGTCGCGGCGTGCTGCCCGTGTCGATCCCCAGCTACAGCGGAAGCGTCGGGCAACCCAACCTGATGCCGGCGCTCGCATTGCTGCTCGCACGCTTCGGCGTGCCCGTGCTGGTGCACGGGCCGCTGGAAGCGCAGGGCCGGGTGGCGGGCGCCGCGGTGCTGCGCGAGCTCGGCGTGCTGCCGAGCGCGAGCCTGCCCGAGGCGCAGCTCGCGCTCGCGGCCGCGGAAATCGCTTTCGTGCCCACCGCGCTGCTGTCGCCGGCGCTCGCGCAATTGATCGCGCTGCGCGCCCGCCTGGGCGTCGCCTCCTGCGCGCAGATGGTCGCGCGCCTGCTCGACCCGTTCGCCGGCGGCGCGCTGCGGCTGGTGCCCGCCTGCGATGCGCTGGAGCGCGCGGCATTCGCGGCCGCGCTCGAGGGCAACGCGGGGCAGGCGCTATTGTTCGTTGGCGCGGAGGGCGAGGCCTTTCCCGCTCCGCATCAGCGTCCGGCGATCGACCTCTATCGCGGCGGCGAGCGCCACGTGCTGTTCGACGCGGAAGCCGGCGCCGCCGGTCCGATGCCCGCGGCGCAGGCTGCCGCCGATGCCAGGGCCGCCGCGCGCTGGACCGGCCAAGCCATCGCCGGCAACGCGCCTTTGCCGCCGCCGCTCGCCAACCTGCTTGCCTGCTGCCTGTATGGCGCTGGTTATAGCGACGACTTCAATCACGCCAAGGCTATCGTTGCCGTGCGCACCCACGCGTTCGGCGCATCACAGGGGGTGCCTGACCTGTTGGCGCGCGCGTAAACAGGCCGGTGCCCCGTGGCCTGTGGGGTTTGTCACGTTCGGGCCGTTTTAGCGCCCGCAAGCGGCAATGCTCTGCTTGCGGCGCGCACGTGTTCCATGGCACAAGAGTCGCAAGATGACACTTCCTCAAAGAGTTGCTGCCGTGCCGCAACGGTCGAGTTCCGCAGCTACCCGGCCGGAGGTTGCGCCAGCGCTATACCGGCTGCTCGCCGAGGCTTCCCTGTCGCGCGCAGCCCTCGATGCCTGCGGCCTGCCCGTCGCGCTGCTGGACGGGGCGGCGAGCGGCCAGCCTGTCAGCTACGTCAACCACGCTTTCGAGTCCTTCTTCGGCTATCGCGCCGCTGAAGCGCTCGGCCGGCCGTTGGGAACGCTGCTGGCGGCCGATGCCGGAGCGGCAGAGCGGCTCTTGCGCGATCCAGGAGGGCCGATGCCGCTACGCGCGCGACGCAAGGACGGGTCGCAGTCCCATGTCGATGTGGCAGTGGGCTCCGTGCGCGGCAGCGACGGGCGCGTCACGCATTGGGTGCTGGCGTTTACCGACCGCTCAGAGTTGGAGGACCTGCGCGCGAAGCTGAATGGGCTGAGCTCGCTGGCTTCCGCCCCCTAGGCGGACTCGAGCCGCGCCACCAGCCAGCGCGCGGTGCGCAATAGCCGCGCATCGAAATTGCCCCTGCCGACGAGCTGAACGCCGAGAGGCATGCCGTTCGCGCCGCGCATGATCGGCAGCGAGATCGCCGGCATCCCGCACAGCGTCCACAGCGTGCAGAAGGACGGGTCGCCCGTGGACTCGAGCCCCTTCGGGGCCGTGCCGGGCGCCGCCGGGGTGAGGATCGCGTCGTAGCGCTCCATGAAGAGCTCGTCGAAACTATCCACAATCCGCGGAATGCCTCGCAGCGCGCGCTGGTAATCGACGGCGCGCACCTCCCGCCCGCGTTCGATGAGCGAGCGCAATTGAGGCGAAAGACGGTCCCGGCCAAGCGTCCATTCGCGCTCGAAGTTGGCTGCCATCTCGCTTTCCATGATCGCCTTGTGCGCCGCCCACGCGTCGGCGGCCGAAGGAGTGAGGTCCACTTCCTCGACACGCTCGCCCAGCGCGTCGACCAGTTCGGCGAGCGCTTCCTTCGCGTCCGCGTCGACGTGGTCCCAGTATGGGGTCTTCACGAACGCAAGCATCGGCTCGAGCGGCGGCTCTTCGCGGGAAATGGCCCCAAAAGGCACGCGCGCGCGCGGCCGGGTGTCCGGGTCGCGGTCGTCGCCGCCGCAAACCTGCTCCGCCAGCAGGGCGATGTCGTCGATGCTGCGCGCGAACAGCCCGATGTGGTCGAGCGTGCGCGATAGCGTCAGCACCCCCGTGCGCGGAATCAGTCCGTGCGTGGGCTTGAAGCCATAGACGCCGCAGAACGCCGCCGGGCGAATGGTGGAGCCATTGGTCTGGCTGCCGAGCGCGAGCGGCACCATTGCCGCGGCCACCGCAGCCGCCGAACCGCTCGATGAGCCACCCGGTGTGTGCTCGGGGTTGTGGGGATTCCGCGTCTTGCCCGGAGCGAAGTAGGCGCACTCGGTGGTAACCGCCTTTCCGAGCATCACCGCGCCCGCGCCGCGCAGCATCTGCACCACCACCGCGTCCTCGCGCGGCAAGCGCCCCTTGTGCAGCGCGCAGCCGTTCTCGGTCAGCATGTCGGCGGTGTCGATGATGTCCTTGAGCGCGACCGGGACGCCGTGCAAGGGGCCGATCGGCTCGCCCGTGCGCTTGCGCTCGTCGGCCGCGCGCGCCTGCGCGAGCGCATGGTCCTCGTCGAGGAACGTCCAGGCCTGGACCTGCGGCTCGAGCGCGCGGATGCGTTCGAGGCAGGCGCCCACCAGCTCTTCGGAAGTCAGCAGACCGCCGCGTATCCTGTCGGCGGCAGCGTATGCGGAAAGGAGTGAAAGGTCCTCACTTGCCATACAGGAACTGCGGCAGCCAGAGCGTCATGCCGGGCCACAGGTACATGATCGCAAGGCACAGGATGACGATGAACATGTAGGGCATCATGCCGGCGAAGATCTGGTTCAGCGTCACATGCTTGGGGGCGACGCCTTTCAGATAGAAGGCCGACATCGCCACCGGCGGCGAGAGGAACGCCGCCTGCAGGTTCACCGCGACCATGGTGGCGAACAGCACCGGATCGACGTTGAAGTGGCCGAGCAGCGGGATGAAGATCGGGACGAAGATCACGATGATCTCGGTCCATTCCAGCGGCCAGCCGAGCAGGAAGATGATCGCCTGTGACACGATCATGAACTGCAGCGGCGTCAGGTTCATGCTGAGCACCCACCTCTCGATCAGCTGCTGGCCGCCGTGCAGGGCGAACACCGCCGAGAAAAGCGCCGAGCCGACGAACAGCCAGCACACCATGGCCGTCGTCTTTGCGGTGAGAAAGGTCGATTCCTTGATGTTGCGTAGCAGTAGCTTGCGGGTGGCGAGATCCCAAATCCAAGGCACGGCCGTACCCGCGAATACCGCCCCGAGCGTGCTGGAAACGATGATGGTGACGAGATCGCCACGCATCATGCCCAGACCGCCGCCGATCGCCAGCCCGACGAGGCTAGACCAAAGCGTGCGCCGCGGATACTTCGACATGCCGGCAAGATAAAGGGCGCCGAGCGAGCCGATTCCGGCGGACTCCGAGGCGGTGGTGATGCCGAACAGGATCACGGCCAGCACGATGAAAGTGAGCACGCCGAGCGGCACCACGGAATCGGCGAGCATCTTCAGGATCTCGAGCTGCTCGCCGTCCATGCGCCAGTAGTAGGCGAAAAGCGCAAGCGCGCTGAGGAGCGCAAAGCCCCAGAACCAGGCATAGAAGTTCTCAGGCACCTTCCCGACATCGGCGCTCGGTGGCACGGCAACCTCCGACCCCATTTTTTCCGGCGGGCCTTCCTCCGATTGCACCGGCTCGTCGCTGGACGGCTCTTCGGCCCCGCCCAGTTCCTGCGGCGCCGCCGAAGCCTCGGCCCCCGGCGGCTCGGCGACCCCGCCCGCAACAGGGGCAGCGATGCTCGCCGGCTCCGAGGGCGGCGGCGCGGTTTCGGGGGCGCTGTGGATCACGACGTACCACCATGCCGCCGCGAACAAGGCAACTGTGAGCGCAACCGGGATCATCGCCGCAAGCGCATTGCGCGCGATGAGCCAGTAATTGACCGGCTGACCTGACGGGCCGGAGACGCCCTGCAGCCTTGCCGGATTGACCAGCGCGCCGAACAATCCGCCGATCACCCGGCGGGCGGGCCCGTGCTCGAGGGTCTTCAGCCACTCCGGCACCGGCACGCTGTACTTCTCCGGTGGCAGCTTGGGCGCAATCTTCGGGTTGATCATCGCCCAGCCGACGATGTACAAGAGGTACAGCCCCGTCAGGAAAAACCCCGGCAGCATGGCTGCCGCGTACAGCTTGACGATGGACTGGCCGGCGACTGCCGCATACACGATCAGCATCACCGAAGGCGGAATCAGGATGCCAAGAGTGCCACCCGCCGTGATGACGCCAGAGGCAAGCCGCACATCGTAGCCGGCATTGAGCATCGGCCGCATGGCGATCACGCCCATCAGCACCACCACCGCGCCGACGATGCCGGAGGCGATGCCCCAGAAGGCGCACACCAGCAGGGTGGTCACGGCGAGCGAGGCGGGCAGCCGGCGGAACGCGAGCTGGACGCTGAAGAACATCTTGTCCACCAGCGCCGCGCGCTCGATGACGTAGCCCATGAAGACGAACAGCGGGATCGAGAGCAGCGTCTCGTTGTTCATCGCCCCGAAGGTGCGCTGCACGAACAGGTCGAACACCTCGTTCTGCAGCCAGTGGTGCTCGGGCCGCCAGAAGACGACATAGCCGAACAGCATGCCGAGGCCCATCATCGTGAAGGCGGTCGGGAAACCCATCATGATCGCCGCCACGATGAGCGCCAGCATGGTGAGGCCGAGCGCCGGATCGCTCATGTCTTTTCGATTCCGCCGCGCTGGTGCGCGGCCGCGTCGATGTCGTGTGCGTGCTCGATGGCGCTGCGGCGCGACTCCTCGTCGACGTACTCGCTGTGCGCGAGCTGCTCCTCGACCACGTCGATCTCCTCGACGTCCTTCGGCCGCTCGGGCCAGTCACCGGTGCGCAGGCAGACGATGCAGCGGATGATCTCGGCGAATCCTTGCAGCATGACCAGCGCGCCGGCAACGGGAATCACCATCTTGAATTGGTAGATCGGAGGCCCGTCGGCGGTCACGTTGGAATGCTCGTTGATCCGCCACGAATCCATCCCGTAGAAGTAGCCGGCGTAAACCAGCGCGACAATTCCGGGCAGGAAGAACAGGAAGTACAGTGCCAGATCGAAGGCAGCCTGGGTGCGCGGCCGCATGTTGGTATAGAGGAAGTCACCGCGCACGTGGCCATCCTGCGAAAGCGCGTACGCCCCGCACATCATGAACAGCGTCCCGTAGAGCATGGCGTCGAGGTCGAAGATCCAGGCCGTGGGCGCATTGAGGATGTAGCGCTTGAAGACCTCGACGGACACGACCAGCATCAGCACCACGATCAGCCAGGCGAACAGCTTTCCGGACCAGGTGCTGATCCGGTCGGCAATGCCGACAATGCGCGGAACGTTCATCTAAGAAAACGGAGCACCATCCGTGATGGATGGTGCTCCGTCGTTTGGACCCGCCTCAGGACTTCTTCGCGGCTGGCTTGGCCGCCGGCTTGCCGAAGTAATGGTTGTAGGCCATGCGCCGGCTGACGTTGGTGTCGAGGTCCCACTTGACTGCCCGCTCGGCGAATTTGCGCTGGGACTCCTCCACCTCGCGGAAGAGCGCATTGTCCTTGCGCTTCGCCGTGGCTTGATCGTACACCACGAGCTGGCGCGCCAGCACCGAATCGGGCGTCTTGTAGAAGCGCACCTTGTCCTTCGCTTGCAGCTCGATGTAGTCCTGCGAGTAACGGTCGATCGACTTCCAGAACATGTCCTGTGACGCAGCCTCCACCGCGTTCTCGATGATCGCCTTCATTTTCGGCGGCAGGGCATCGAACTTCGTCTTGTTGAAAGTGATCTCGAGTTGCTCGGCGTTCTGGTGGTAGCTCTGCAGCATGCAAACCTTGGACACGTCGGCGAAGCCGAGCAGGCGGTCGGAGGTGGCATTGTTGAACTCGGCCGCATCGAGCAGGCCGCGGTCCATCGCCGGCACGATCTCGCCGCCGGGCAGCGCGTTCACTGCCGCGCCCAGGCCCGTGAACACGTCAATCGAAATTCCGACGGTGCGGAACTTGAGACCCTTGAAGTCGTCCGCCTTGGTGATCGGCTTCTTGAACCAGCCGAGCGGTTGCGTCGCCATCGGACCATAGGGAAAGGACACCACGTTGGCGCCAATCGAGGCATAGATCCTGTTCAGCAGCTCCTTGCCGCCGCCGTACTTGTGCCACGACAGCATTTGCTGCGCGTCCATGCCGTAGGCCGGACCGGAGCCCCACAGCGCGAGCGCGTTCTGCTTGCCGTAGTGGTACACGAGCACGCCATGGCCGCCGTCGAGCGTGCCCTTGGACACCGCGTCGAGCAGGCCGAAGGCCGGCACGACCGCGCCGGCAGGCAGCACCTCGATCTTGAGGTCGCCTCCGGTCATGTCATTGACCTTCTTCGCGAAGTCGTTGGCGTACTCGTGGAAGATGTCTTTCGAGGGCCAGGTGCTCTGCCACCGCATGGTTATCGGCCCCTGCGCCTTGGCAATCATCGGGAATCCGAGCGTCGCCGCGCCGGCCGTCGCTGCCGCGGCGCCAGTCAGGAACTTGCGGCGCGCAGCCTCGGGTTTGACTTGTTCCTTGCTCATCTTGGGTCTCCTCTTTCGGTGTGGTTCGAGCGCGGGGCTCGGGCCCCGTTCGTATATTGCGCGGCCATTCTAAACCCCTGTCTCCGGCCGCCGCAAGGCAGCTTCACGATGTGAAACGCCATTGGCCCTGGATTATTCCGGGGACGGCGGCTGCCGCCGCGGTCGGGGTCGCCTGCTGCGCCTTGTGCTTGGCGTCAGGATGCCAGTCGAGGACCAGCAACAGGACGAAGAAGCCGATCACGTAAGCCACGGCCACGTGCCAGCCGTGGCGCAGCCAGGCGGCCACAGACTTTGCCTCCGGGTACAGGTTGGACAGTGCAACGCCGGCGCTCGAGCCGAACCAGATCATCGAGCCGCCGAAGCCGATCGAGTAGGCGAGGAATCCCCAGTCGTAGCCGCCCTGCTTGAGCGCGAGCGCGGTGAGCGGAATGTTGTCGAATACGGCGGACACGAACCCCAGGCCGAGGGCCGTGTGCCAGGAGGCCGCCGGCAGCTCCTCCACCGGCATCATCGAGGCGCACGTGATCAACGACAGCAGGAAGATCGATCCCTTGAACGCGTCGGGCAACAGCTTCCAGTCCGGCTGGCGCCAGGGCGCGCACACGAGGATCGCGACCCACACCGCGGCGCCGATGAATGGGAAGCGGTCCGCGCTCTCGGGGAAATGCACGTTGATGGTGACGTTGGCGGCAATGGCCGCGCCGAGAATGATGACCACGATCGCGACACGCGCCCAGTCCATGCGCGTCCCGGCTTTCGCGTCCTTGACGATCGGCGAATAGCGCTGCTGCTGCAGCGCCGCAGGAATGCCGAAGAGGACGAGCGCGACCCCCGCAGCAACGTATGCCTCGACCACGACGAGCGGGCTCACGCCGTCGATCCACATCATGGTGGTGGTGGTGTCGCCCACCACGCTGCCCGAGCCGCCGGCGTTGGAGGCGGCGACGATCGCGGCCAGGTAGCCGATGTGCACCTTGCCGCGGAACACGACGCCGGCAATGGTGCCGCCGATGATCGCCGCGGCGATGTTGTCGAGGAACGAGGACAGCACGAAGATCATCACCAGCAGCACGAACGCGCCCTTCCAGTCGTCGGGCAGGAAGCGCGGCAGGACGGCCGGGATCTTCGATTTCTCGAAATGGTTGGACAGCAGCGCGAAGCCGAGCAGCAGGCCGAGCAGGTTGGTGAGAATCACCCACTCGTGCAGCAGGTGCCGGCCCAGGCCCGGCAGGCCCGCGCCGGTCTTGAAGCCCGTGAAGCCGACCTTGTAGAGAGTGATGATCGCGAGGCCGATGAGCGCGACCCACAGCACGTGGCGGTGGAACAGCGCCACGCCGGCGAGCGTCAGGCCAAAGAGCACGAAGTCCATCGGCACGCCGAACTCGAGCGCTACGCCGCCGATGATCAGCGCGCCGACGAACAGCCCGCGCTCCTGCGCGACGGCGCGCGCCAGCGCCTTGAATCCACCCTGCGCCATGCCCCCTCCCCCTGAAGATCGCCCGGATTATAAGAGGCGTCAGGGCGCCGCGGACCAGCGCTCCGCGGCCTTTCGCACCACGTCGCCGAGCACGCCCGCGGACCCGCGCTGCGTGCGCAGCCAGTCGGCGTCCGAATAACCGCCGCGCACCTCCGCCGCGAGATCGGAGAGCGCAGAGGCAGCGCCAAGCCGCACCGCGTACGGCATGGCGTGCGCGATCGCGTCCAGGATGTCGTCGCCGATCGTCTTGCGGCGCCGCGCGTACGGATCCACCACCGTGCCGCCGTAACCGTAGCGGCAGGCCTCGAAGCGGTTGTGGGCGTTGACCTGGTAGACCGCCGCCGACGGCTCGAGCGGCCGCTCGGTAAGGTAGTAGCAGGCGAGCGCTTGCGCAAAGGCCGCGAGCAGCGCCGCGCGGCCCACCGTGAGCGGCGTGTCGCAGACGCGGATCTCGATGGTGCCGTACTCGGGCTTGGGGCGGATGTCCCAGTAGAAGTCCTTCATGCTCTCGACGATGCCGTAGCCGCGCATCGCCTCGAAATAGGCCTCGAATTCCCGCCAGTCGCGCACGAAGGGCATGTGGCCCGACAGCGGGAACGCGCTCACCGCGGTGAGGCGCGAGGTCTGGAACGTGGTGTCCTCGCCCTGGTAGAAAGGCGATGCCGCCGACAGCGCGATGAAGTGCGGCACGTGCCGCGTGAGCATGTGCGTGAGGTAGACCGCGTCGTCGCCGCTTGCGCAGCCGATGTGGATGTGCTGCCCGAACACGGTGAACTGCTTGGCGAGGAAGCCATAGCGCTCGACCACGCTCCGGAAGCGCTCGGCCGGAAACACGCGCCGCTCGGGCCACTTGTGGAACGGGTGCGTGCCGCCTCCCGCGACGCGCAGGTTGAGCACGCCGGCAGCCTCGGACACGGCGGCGCGTTGCGCGCGCAGCTCCGCCAGCAACGCGGCGTAGTTCTCGTGGATCGAGCTGTTCAGCTCGACCATCGACAGCGTGACCTCGGGCTTCACCGCGCCGGGCACGCGCTTTTTCGCCAGCCGCGCGATGAGATCGCCCGCCTCGTGCGCCAGGTCGTGATCGTGCGCGCGCACCAGCTGCAGCTCGAGCTCCACGCCGAGGCTCAACGGCGCCGAGGCCGAGAAGCGCAACGCGCTCAAGAGCGCTGCTCCGCGCCCGCCTCGCCCGCGCGGCGCAGGGCGAACTGCGTGGCGAGCGGGCCGACCAGCTCGAGGACCGCCACCGCGGAGAGCACTACCGCCGCGAGCTCCGTGCCGAAGGCGGGGAACAGCGCCGCGGTGTCCCACACCATCACCACCGCGAGGCCCGACATCGGCAGCAGCGCGAGC
>Ga0326726_10002071_pt1 | contig 18607 bp, 21 predicted proteins | sample MHFenrmetagenome_2_FD_207603 | JGI IMG/M metagenome (GOLD analysis project Ga0326726, IMG submission 207603) | Lab enriched peat soil microbial communities from Michigan Hollow, Ithaca, NY, United States - MHF15MN | ecosystem: Environmental > Terrestrial > Soil > Wetlands > Peat | place: USA... | reverse complement strand
CGGTGCCGGCGGCATGGGCGAGGTGTGGCGCGCCGAACACCGGCTGCTCGCGCGCGATGCCGCGATCAAGCTGATCCGCCCCGAGGTGCTGCACGAGCCCGAGGCGGCCCCCGAGGTGCGCGAGCGTTTTCGCCGCGAGGCGCAGACGCTGGCGTCGATGAAGTCGCGCCACACCACCGCGATCTACGACTACGGCGTCACCGCCGAGGGCGTCTTCTACTACGTGATGGAGCTCCTCGACGGGCTCGATCTCGAGTCGGTCGTCGTGCGCTACGGCCCGCTGCCGGCCGCGCGCGTGATCAAGCTGCTCGTGCAGGCCTGCTCGTCGCTCGCCGAGGCGCACGACGCCAAGCTGCTCCACCGCGACATCAAGCCCCCGAACCTCGTGATGTGCCGCGCCGCCGACGAGGTCGACGTCCTGAAGCTCCTCGACTTCGGCATCGTCCAGACCGTCAACGAGCCGCCGCTCACCGCCGAGCGCACGAGCAAGCCGATCCTCGACACGCCACGTCTCACGCAGATCGGCGCCATGCTCGGCACGCCCGGCTTCATGGCGCCCGAGCAGATCCTCGGCATGCAGCTCGATGGTCGCGCCGATCTGTACTCGCTCGGCTGCGTCGCGTGGTGGCTGCTCACCGGCAAGGAAGTGTTCGCGCGCGAGGGCAGCGACGCGAAGATCCTCCACAAGCACGTCTACGATCCGCTGCCGTCGCTCGCGACGCAGGTTCGCGGCTGGTGCCCGCCCGAGCTCGAGCAGGTGATCGCATCGTGCCTCGCGAAGGAGATCACCGAGCGCCCCGCCGACGCGCGCACGCTCGCCGCACGGCTCCGCGCGATCCCGATCCCCGCCGAGTGCGAATGGACCGACGCCGCGGCCATCGCGTGGTGGCGCGAATACCACCCCCCGGCGCCGGCGCCCAACGTCCCACCCGGCGAGGTCCAGGTGATCATGCCCGGCCGCACCGAGCAGCGCCCACCCGCCGCGACCGAGGAGCGCGCGCTCGCGAACACGCTGATGGGCGACGTCGCGTCGCGCGGCTAGCGTTTCGGTCCGCTGTCGAGCAACCGCGCCTCGGGCAACACCGACGATCGCTTCGCTCGCGCGCGATCGCGGAGCTGCGTCGCGATCGACAGCACCGAGCGCCCGATCGAGACCAAACCGACCAGGCTGGCCGCGGAGCCGTAGATGATGGTGACGATGACGCCGACCAGGAAGTGATACTTGAACGAGAACCACGCGACGACCGGAATGCTCGCCAGCGCGAGACCGCCGATCGCGAGCTGCTTGGCGTCACGCATGGGTCACGGCGCCGAGGCGCGGCGCACGAGGCGGCGGAACGGATTGCGCCGCTGGGCGCGCAGGGCCGCACCGGACTTCGCGGTCTCGGCGCGCGCCACGTGCTTGTCGTGCGACGCGCGTTCCTTGTCGGTGCCGACGAAGATCTCGCGCGACTTCGCGATCAGATCGAACCACGCCCACACCACGCCGAAGTTCTTGTCCTGATCGCCCATGTGGTGATCGTAGTGCCACGACAGGTGATCGCGGCCCCACTGCGGGTCGAGGTGCGCGCGGCGATGATCGCGACGGTAGCGGCGCAGGCAATACCAGATCGTCGCCGTGTAGAACGGCGCCACCGGCAGGAGCGGCAGGTGAGCGAGGCCCACGGCGACGAGCCCGATCGCCTCGCGCGCCTGAGTCGTCGAGCTCCACACCGGGCCCTCGTAGGCCGGATCGTAGCCGCCGTTGCGACGCACCGCCTGATGGTGCTCGTGGTAGTGGAACGCGAAGCGCGACTGCTTGTCGCGACCGAGGCCGTGTAACAGATACTTGTGCGTGGCCCACTCGCCGTAACCGAACACCGCGAGCGCGACCGGAATGCCGAACATCCGCTGATGCTAGCGCACGAGCGGGCCGAGGGTGAACCACTTCATCTGGGGGCAGGCAGATACGCGCGCGGCAGCGGGGCGCCGGCGAGGAACTGCTTGCGGCGACGGCGTCTGTTGATGCGATAGATCCCGTAGATCGTGCCCCAGCCGAAGAACGCCGCCGACGCGCCGACGATCCATTCGACGCCGAGCAGCGGCAACACCATCCCGACGCCCGCGAGCACGAAGCCGCCCCCGAGCACGGCCCACACGATGTCGGCGGCGTGCCGGCGCACCCAGGTGTCGTACGCGACCTCGCAGTCCGCGCACCACTTGCCGGGTTTCGTCTCGACTTCGGCCTCGCAGCGCGCGCACGCCATACCTAGTTCTAGCGTCTCCGGAAGCCTTCGAACAGGTACCCGCGATCGACGCCACCATCGATGATGCGGATCGAGCAGTTGGCCGGGTTCGCCTCGGCTTCGAACCACTCCGGCGACAGGTGGCACCACATCATCACGAACGCGCGCATCGTGACACCGTGACAGATCACCACGATCTCGCGGATCCCGTGCTCGAGCGCATCGCGATGAAACGTGCCGAACGCCTGGTGGATCCGCTGTGCGACGTCGAAGCGACTCTCGCCCTGCGGCATGCGCGCCCAGAACTTGCCGCCGAACCGGCACTGCATGTCGTAGTAGTTGAACTCGGCCGGAAAGCGGTCGGGGAGCTCCGGCTCGGGCACGCCGTCGAACAACCCGAACTGTTGCTCGCACAGGAGGATGTGCTCGACGCGGTCGGTGATGCACGGCCCCGCGGTCTCGGTCAGCGCGTCGGCGGTCTGGCGCGTGCGCTTGTACGGGCTGACCCACATCCGCACGTGCGGGCGCTCGTCACCGAGCTCTCGCTGGTAGTACGCCGCCAGCGCACGCCCCGCCTCGCGCGCCTGCTCGGCGCCGGTCGGCGACAGCGGCACCGCATGATCGGCGGTCGTCGCGTGGATGAGCGGATCGACGTTGCCCATCGATTCGCCATGACGCACGAGGAGGATGCGCACCTGCCGATACTACTTGATGTTCCCAATGGCGCGGCGCCGGCGGAGCAGCAGGCCGAGCGCCGCGAAGCCGGCGAGCGCCTGCGCGCCACCTTCAGCACGGCAGCCACAGCCCTGCGGCTGGCGGATCGGATTCGGGAGCTGCGCGCCATTGCTCGCCATGACCCCGATGGTCGGGATGTCCTTCGCGACCATCGACGAGAGCTGGATGTTGCCGCGCGGCGCGAACGCGAGCTTGGTCGCCGCCTGCGGCTGGGCCGCCTGCTGGAGTGGCGAGTTGGCCGGCGGTCCGCCCCAGATGCCGCGCTGTGGCTTGTCACAGGTCAAGGTCGTGGTCCACGGATGCAGGATCACGTAGCGGCCCTGGAAGTTGTTGTAGCTCTCCTTCGAGACGTCCTGCGACATCTGGCCCTTGGCGTCGGGGATGCCGCGACCACCGACGATCGGCTCGACGGCGCGGAACACGAGGTCGTTCTTGACGTCCTTGCCGTAGCGGGCGTGCAGGCGCGTGAGCGTGTAGCCGCCGTACTGCATGTTCTTGTACGTGCGGCCGATGACGTCCGCGCCGAGCGTGGCGAGATCGTTGCCGTCGAGCGTCGGGCCTGGACACGGATCGCAGCTGCCGGCATCCCACGAGTACTCGGTGACGACCGCGCCGGGCGCCGCCGCGAGCGTGTGGTCGAACAGCGCGGCGTAGAACTCGCCGAAGCGCGTGCGCACGACGTCGTTGACGGGCAGGTTCGTCGGGATCGTGACGTTCGGATAGTTCGCGACCTCGTAGCGCGTGTTCGGCGCCAGGATGTTCACGATCAGATCCTGCGTGCCCGCGGAGTTCGCGAGCCCGAGGCGGATTGGCAGCGTGAACTCCGGGCTGTCGTAGAAGAAGCGCAGCGGCGACAGCGTGGCCATGCCGTGCTCGAACTTCACCTTCTTCGGATCGACCTTCGCGACGAACCACTTCATGCCCTGCTCGACGTACGGCCGCAGCAGCGGCTCGGCACCGGCGGGGATCTGATACTGGTGCAGCTTGAGCCACTGATCGAGTCCGGTCGATTGCTGCGCCGACAGCACCTCGATGTCGTACTCGCCGACGGAGAACCTCGCCTCGACCACGACATGATACTCGCGCTCCTCGCCGTCGCTGTCCTCGTCCTTCGACATCTCGCGCACCGCGGTCGCCCCGGCCATCGGGTAGTCGCCCTCGCCGGTGTACGGGTTGCACGGATCCTGCTCCCAGTACTCGACGAGGCGCGGCGCGCCGAGCACGTCGACCTTGTCGAACAGCTCGCGCGGCAGCGTCTTCACGTTCGCTTCCTTGATCACCGTCGGGACCGGGACGACGAGCGCGAAGTGTTCGGGCGGACCCTGGTAGTTGTTCTGCATCGACAGCACCGTCGTGGTGCCATGGCGCATGAGCACGACCTCGGTCGCGTTGTTGAACATCTCGGCCTTCGCACCACCGACGTAGAAGCCGCAGAACGCGTGGGCGCGTGCGGAGACGCCGAGCACGGCAGCCACGATCACGAGACAGGTCCTCATGACGGCGAAAACGCACGTCGCGCGCGAACGATCTACCGACACCCAAGCTACGGCGTGCGCGGCGTGTCATCGCATTTCCGTTCGCTCGGGCCGCGGCGCTTGCGGCTCCTCCCGCGGCGCTCGCTCACAGCGGCGAGAAGATGAACACGCTGTCGGTCGGGTCGAACGCGATGTGGCTCGCGCCGCCGGGCACGTAGAGCTTCTGGCCGATCGCGGCGCCGAGCGTACCCGCGCGCGGCTCCGGCATCGTCGCGAAGTCGGTCCACATGTCGGCCACCGGATCGTAGCCCTGCGTGAACGACAGCGCCGACGTGCCTGCCTCGCCGCCGGCGCAGATCAGCTTGCCCTGCACCACGCCGTACGCGCAGCCACCACGCGCCTGCGGCATCGGCATGCCCATCGACCACGTGCCGGTGCTCGATTGCTGCGTGGCCGGGAGCACGTACACGTCCGACGCTTGCGTGTCGGAGGACAGGCCCGACAGCCCGCCGACCACGACGAACGTGCCGTCGACGCGACGCATCGCCGCCGGATGCGATCGCGCTGCCGGCAGATCGGGCAGCTGCGTGGCACCGCACATCGTGCCGGCGCACCACACATCGGCGATCGCGTCGTAGTAGATGTTCGATGCGATCGCGGTCGACGTCGCCGCACCGCCGAGCAGATAGATCCGCGGCGGCGTCACCACCACGGCCGCGGAGCCGCGCTCGAACCCGATCGGGATCGCGGCGATCGGTCTCCAGACCGGCATCGCATCGCCGGTGTCGAGCGCGTAGCAGTCGCCGCGTGCGGGGAAGTCGTTGTTGACGTCTTGCGTGGCGTCGAGCCCGCCGAGCAGATACAGCGTGGTGCCGATCGACGCGATCTGCACGTGATGGCGCTTGACCGGCGCGTCGGGCAGCGTGCTCCACGCGCGCGTCGGATCCGGCTCGAACGTGTCGAGCACGTCGACGCGGGTCGTGACGTCGAGCCCGGCTTGCTGATCGGTGTCGAAGCCGCCGAGCACGACGAGCCGCTGCCCGAGCGCGGTCACGCCCGGCTCGAGCCGCTTGACCGGGAGCACGGGACCGCGACTCCACGGCGAGCTCGGCGCATCCGGCGTCGGGGCCGGCGAGCTGCACGCGACGATCGTCGCGAGCCCGAGCCCGAACATGCCCGAGGTGCCGAAACTGCGCATGCACCAAGAATAGACCCACAGCCGGTGTCGTGCGTATCGAGCGAGGTGCGTCACGTCTGGGTTTCGCTCGCGCTCGTGCTGGCATCCGCACAGGCAGGGGCCGACGGCCACTACGTCCCGGTCGCGAGCCACTCGATCTCGCTCGGCTTCAGCGGCCACGGCACGCACATCGACGGCGCCTCCGAGACCGGCGGTGGCCCGACCCTCGAGCTCGCGCTGGGTGTCGGCCGGTGGCAACCGTTCGTCGAAGGCATGATCTCGACCGCGGGCGTCGGCAGCTGGACCATGCCCGCGGTCGACGACCGCGTCGATGGCTGGATGGGCCGCGGTGGGCTCGGGCTGCGCTGGATCGCGCGCCAGTTCCGCCCCGATCCGTCGGGCGCGATCGAGCTCTACCTGCAGGCGATCGCGGGTGTCGAGAAGTTCTGGTGGCACGACGGCACGCGGCTCACGCGCCCCGATGTCGGCGTCGGCTTCGGGACGCAGATCCGGGTGTTTCCGTTTCACGGCTTCACGACGCGGATCGACGTCCGCTTGCTGTTCACGCCGACCGATCGCGAGAGCGCGTGGGTGTCGTGTCGCGGCACGTGCACGGCGGCCACCAACGATGGCTCGGCGGCGGGCTTCATGACCGGGATGCAATTCGGATGGTGAAGGTCGTCGCGATCCTGATCGCGCTCGCGGGCACCGCCGGTGCCGAGATCGTGGACCTTCCCGAGCAGCCCGTCGCGCCCGACGTGACCGACGCCTCGGTCAGCCGCTTCGGCTACCGCGTCGGGTTCGGCGATCTGCCGATCGGCGGCCAGGACACGTTCCTGTTCTCGCTCGGCCTCGGCATCGAGCACCCGCTGTTCGGTCACGTTCGCGCGCTCGCCGAGTACGAGTACGTGTTCACCGAGACGCACGGCGATCCCGCGCGCATGCCACCGCCCGAGCACGGCAGCGGCCACCGCATCCATCTCGGGCTGCGTCACGTGCTCGCCGACAAGCAACTCGACGTGCTGCGGCTGTGGATCGATGGCGAGCTCGGCGCCGGGCTCGGCATGTTCAGCGACAACATCACCGGCACGCACGCGCTGCCCGATGCGTTCGCGGGCCTACGCCTCGGCTACGACTTCCACGGCCGACGCTCGTCGCCGGCGTCGGTGTTCGTGGCGGAGTTCCTCGTCCGCGTGATCGCGATCGATCGTGGCGCCGGTGTGATGGGTGGCGTCGGCATGTACTGGGGCAATTGATTCTTAACGCAACCTGACTGCATCTACATGCACCATGCATCTTCACAGGAGGTGCGTGATGTCCGTCAAGCTCGCCGCAGTCGCCGCAATCGCCGTCTCGGGCTGTATCTCCGCCGTCGGCGGTAACGAACGCGCGCTGTTCTACAGCGCCGGTGCCGGCATGACGAAGTCGCCGATCGGGCCCGGCTGGTATTTCCATCTGCCGTGGAACCACTACGTCATCTACGACCTGCGGTGGAAGGAGCACCACGAGCAGATCCACCTCCACACCAAGGACGGACTCCACCTCGATCTCGAGATCGCCGTCGTCGTGCGCCCGAAACCCGACGAGATCTACGACCTCGACGTCACGGTCGGGCCGTCGTTCTACACGCAGCTGATCCGTCCGGCGCTGTTCGCGGCGGCCCGCGACGGCGGCGGCCAGTTCAATCACCTCGATGTCGCCACGCGCACGCACGAGGTCGAGCTCGCGATGAAGGCCGCGATCGACGAGCACCTCAAGGGCCAGCACGTCGAGGTCGCGCAGATCGCCGTCCAGCACTTCGATCTGCCACCCGAGGTCGAGGCCGCCGCGAACCGCACCGCCGCGTCGGCGCAGCTCATCGCGGCCAAGAAGGTCGACCTCGAGCTCGCACAGAAGGACGCCGACATCATCAAGGAACAGCGCCGCGGCAAGATCGAAGCCGACGGGCTCGAGCGCAAGCTCCGCGCCGAGCAAGACCTCGCGTCCGCCGAGCAGCAACTCAAGATCGAAGAAGCGCGCCGCAGGTCCGATCACGAGAAGCAGGAAGCCGACGCCGAGACCGTCGAGCGCAAGGCCGAGGCCGAAGCGAAGGCCATCATCGTGCGCGCCGATGCCGACAAGCAGCGGATCCTCGCCGAGAGCATCCACCTGACGCCGAACTACGTCCGCCTGCAGGCGATCAAGGTGCTGTCGGAGGCACTCGCGACCGCGAAGCTCGTGGTCGTGCCGGTCGGGCCGAACGGCCTGCCGTCATTTTTTCAGCCGTTCTTGAACCCGCTCGGCGCGTCTCTCGACAAGTGAATCACGGCGCGCGCAGGAAGCTCTGCCACGCCGGCGAGGGATTGAACACGCGCTGTCAATGGGTGGGAATGGTGCCGTTCGGTAAGAAGTCAGGAGAGACGGCGCTGGGATGAACGTTCGGAGCAATGCCCGCAGGGGTATACGTCTGTAGGAAGCCGACGCTCCTACTTTCACCCTCTCCCGAAGGTGCCGACGTCGACGAAGCATCGACTCGGTAGCGATCGCCGGCTTGCGGCAGCAATCCGCCGCATCCGCCGGCGCCCCCTGACGCACCGCGCGTCGCGATGCCACCGGAGGCGCACGCCAAACTCCGACCGCCATCCTCGCCCAGACCGCCGATCGCAGAGTTGGTCGTATCGGGCTTGCCGCCGCCACCTCCACCACCGTTCGCGTACAGCTGTCCAGTGACGTCGATCGCGCGACCTTGAAGCACGATGTTTCCGCCCGCTCCGCCGCCCCAACCTCCGTTCGGTCCCGGCGAATTCGATGCTCCGCCCTTCGCACCCCCGCCCCCAGCGTCGATCAGCCCATTCACCGTGACCGTGCCTCGACAAGAAATCAAGGTCACAGCCCCACCGCCACCACCCGCGAGTGAACCTGCGCTTCGAGCACCGCCCATTAACACGGTCGCACCGACGACGTCGAAAGTGCCACCACCGTTTGCGGCTCCGCCAGTGGTGGCGTCTCCTCCAGGACCACCGACGCTATTGAAGCCAGCGCCACCACCGCCGCTCGATGCACTTGCCGACGCACCGCCGCCCGAGACCAGGTAGCCTCCTCCCCCGCCGTCGATCGTTCCACTCGCGCTCACGTCGAGTATTCCGTCGATAGTGAGGGACTCATCCGCGACCAGCGCCAGAGCTTGCGAACTCGAGATCGCGAGCGTCACGGCACCCGCCACCGAAATCATCCGATAACGAACGACACAGATGCTCGGCCCACCGGACTGCACCACAATCCCACCATTGCAATCCGGATCTGCGAAGGTGGTGTCGACTACAACGTGCAAGTCGTTCGTAGCGGGCAACTCGCAGATCGATGGCAAGTATCGTGGTGTGATCGTCCCAGGCTGGCACGTCTCTGTCACCGGGCTACAGAACCCGGTCGCGCATTCGGAGTCGTCGGAGCAACCGCGACAGACGTGCGTTTCCGTGTCACAGACTCGGTCTCCACACGTCGACGAATCCAAGCACTCACCACACAGTCCGTCGGGTGTGCACAACGGCGTAGGTTCCATGCAATCGGAGTTGGCTTGGCAGTTCGTCGGAAAGGTGCACTCGTTCTGAACGCAGAGCTGACCGTCGCTGCACATCGAGCCGGCCGGCAAGCCCTGAGCGGCGCAGTCTGCACTGGTCGTGCAGCAGACGATCGGATTGCGTTTTGTGCATCCGGTGAGTAGGACAAGGACGAACAACACGCCAGCTCGCGACCCCATCCATTCACGATAACCCGAAATCGCTGCTGTCCGCTCTCTGATCCTGATCTCGCACGAAACGGCGTCACCGCGATCGGTTGAAGCCGGCGGAGTCACGCGCATCAAGAAGGCGGGGCTACTCGAACCAGATCAGCGCGACGTACGGCTTGTGAGCCGTCGAGTAGAGACTGCTCGCCGAGATCGCAACGTAGTACGTGCCGGCCGGCAGCGCGTTCGACACGACATCCTCGCCACCGTTGCTGCAACCGAACAGGCTGCAGGCCGAGTCCTCGTCGACCGGACCGGGCATGCCGGTGAACGGGTCCGTGATGAACGACGTCGTGTTGCCTGCACCGCCGAGCACATCGACCTGGGTGTTCGTCAGCTTGTCCGTACCGAGGTTGGTGAGGATGTGGAGGTGCTTGTTCGCGTGGCCCGCGTCGACGGTGACCTTGATCATGTCGACGTCGTTCGCCGCCGAAATCGAGGCTGCGGTCAGCGAGTACGGCAGGGTTCCCGAATCCTGCGCGTTCACCGGCGTGTCATTCGTGCCCGCGATCTCGGCCACCGAAGTGACGGTCTCCGCCGCGCCCGTGAGATTGAAGTTGTATCCGGACTCGGTCCCGCTATCGAACACGACGGCGAAGATCGTGCCGGCCGGCGCGCCGAGGACGTAGCCGCTGCCGAGCTGATCCGCCCAGTGGCCGGTGGGGCCGAGGAGCGCGACGACCGGGCTCGCGTTCTGATCCGCGGTGGCGAGCGAGAAGTGGACGAGCTGGTTAGCCGCCGACGAGATCGAGTAGAGCTGCGTGTCGTTCGTACCGGCGATCATGCCCGGTGCCGCGGTGCCCGAGGTCAAGGCGACCGGCGTACGCGCTGCGATCGTCATGGGCGCACCGATCGCGGTGAACGAGTTGGGAGCCATGCCGCTCTCGACGGTGACCGGGCCCGACGTCGCGTCCGTATCGATCGATACGAAGCCACTGATCGAAAACTCGGTGTTGTTGCCGACCTGGAACGTGGTGCCCGGTGGACCGGACACCGTCGGGGCAGCCGACGTGTCGAACGGCTGATCGAAGTTCTTGTTGGTGATCGTGAACGCAGGGAACGCACCCTGGTCGAGGTCGCCGACGAACGTCACCTCGATCGGGGACTTGAGCTCGAAGGCCTGCTTCAGCGTGAAGCTGCCACCGCTCGAGACCGTGACGTCGCGCAGGCCGACCGCCGCGGCCGAGTCGATCGTGATCTCGGCGAAGATATCGGTGGGGCTCGCGACGGTGACCGCACCGACCATCACGCCGTCGCCGAACGTCACGGTGGCGCTATCAGCCCATTCCGTCGCATCGCCACTGATCTCGACACGGAGCTTGGCTCCGGTGAATCCATCGGCCGGAAAGACGCCAGAGGCGGTCGGATCGGTGCCGCCGCAACCTGCGACAGCAACACTCAAGACGAGGACAAGATTGACGTTACGCATGGGGCGGAACCTACACGACGGTCACCTCATGTAAACCTGAAAATGTGTGCGAAAGCCCTCGCGCCCGTCGGGCGGTGTGATAGCAACCCCCCATGGTCCGGCACCAGATCGTCATGAAGCGCGCGGACTTCGAGCTCACGCTCACGCTGCTCGATACGAAGCTCGTCATCCACGGCGGTGAGACCCGCCTCGAACAGGAGTTTCCGTCGGCCGCGGCCCTGGTCGAACACGCGCTGCGCGTCGTCAAGCTCCGGCAGGCCGAGGGCTACCGCGTGATCGCCGAGCGCAAGGACGATCAGATCGTCATGCCGCCCGAGCCCGAGGTGAAGCCGGAAGAGCCCGCCGGCGAGAAGCCCGAGAAACCCGAGAAGCCCGAGAAGGCGCCCAAGGCGCCCAAGGTCTAGCGCGTCAGTTGCAGCCGCACTTGTGCTGCGACGCCGTGATCACGAGCGAGTTGCCCGTGCCGGAGCGATTGCACTTGCCGCTGCAGCTGCACGCGGGCTCCGCGCCCATGCACTTGGCCGAGCACGTATCGACCTTGATCGCGTTGAAGTGATCGTTGCACGGGATCTCCGGGCAGCTGCACGTCTTCGCCGGCGGTAGCTCGATCGCCTTTGGCTGCTTGGTCACCGGCGGCGTCGAGATCGAGTCCGGCGGTCCGGTGCGCGTGTTCGGTCCGGTATCCGGCGGCGAGGGTGACCCGCCCTCGGCCGGGACCACGACGATCTGAGGCGGCTTGGTCAGCTCCGCCATCATCTGATCCTGCTTGCTCATCACGTCGCCGAACAACTTCACCGTCTCCTGGTGCTGCCGGACGGTGATCTGCTCCAGCTGCGCGATCCTCTCGTTGAGCCGCTTCTCCACCGCCTCGAGCTTGCGCTGCTCGGCTTCGGGCGTCAGGCGGCGCTCGGCTGGCATCTTCCACGCGACGACCTTGTTGTCGATCATGGTCACGTTGAGACCGTACGCGTCGCCGCTGTGATCGAGGAACACGATCTGCTCGGCGCGCTTGCCGTCCTCGCGCTCGTCGAAGCCGCGGTTGGCCGGGTCTCCGAACGCGATGATCACGTCCTGCTCCGCCTGACCGCGATGCAGGAGGCCGATCACGATCTGCCACTGGACCTCGAGCGGGCGGCCCTCGAAGTAAGCCAGCTCCTTCACGATCCGCGGGCCGACCTCGGCGAGCCGCCAGCACGGCAGCGCCGGCTTGATCGGCACGGTCTGCACGACGAACCCATTGCACGTCGTGACCGCGAACTCCGCGAGCGACGGATCCGCGGCGCTGTGGACGAACACGCGGCACGGCGTGTTGCCGAATGCCGTGTTCCACCACAGCCGCGGCGATCCGCGTGACACGTAGAGCTGCGCCTCGGAGGCGCCGACCCACACCTCGCCGCGTTCGAGCGAGCTGCGGAGCTTGGGGTCTGCGTTATCGAGCCGCAGCCCGACCACGGCGGCCCGGATCTCGAGCCCGCTCACGGCGCGCTCGCTCCCGCCGAACATGCAGCCACACAGGAACAACGCGAAGACTCGCAACGTCCAGCGCCGCATCACCCACCTGCCTTCTTCGCAGGCTTCTTCTTCACCGGTTTCTTCTTCGCGGGCTTCTCGGGTGCCTCGGTGGCTGGGGCGGCCGCTGGCGCCTCGGTCGCGGCGTCCCCCGCCGGTGCAGGCTCGGTGGGCGGCGGCTCGGTCGTCGCGTGCGGGGCCGCCGCGGGAGGCGCTTGCCTCAGCTGTTGCGGTGCCGCGGCGACGGTGTACGGGGGTGGTTCGTAGGGTCGGCCTGCCTGGCACCCGCCGACCGCGGGCCCGGCGTAATGCACGGTCGTCGCGCCGCCGCGACAAGCGCCGGCGGCGAGTGCGAACACCACGATCGCGATCCGGGCGCTCATCCGCCGCCTCCGGCCGAACCGGCAGATCCGAGCACGATGATCGACAACACGATCGCGCCGAGCACGACCAGCGTCGTCTTGCCGCCGGCGATGTGCTTGGATTCGACGCACACCTGCCGGTCGCCGCAGTCACCATCGTCGCGCACCGCCCCGGGACAGGCCGCCACGCAGGCGACGGCGGGATCGCCGTAGTCGGTCTCGACGTTCCCATGTGCCTGGAGGCACGTCGAGAAGCAGTCGGCTCCGGCCGCGTTGTTTGCGAGCTTCACTTCGACGTGCTGCGCGTTGACGCAGGCGAACGCCGCCAGCAATGGAAGCACCCTCTCCATCCCGCGAGGGTATCAATGCCCCATCGGAAAATCCACGCGGCGGCTCGCTCTCACTTCGCGGGCCACACCATCTTGAACGCGTGCATCCAGTCGTTGCGCACGAAGCCCGGAATACACCACAGCACGCACAGCGCCTCGATCGGGCGCGCAGCCTCGACGCCACCGCAGTCGAGCGTCTCCCAGCCGAACTGGGTGAGGATCTCGGTGGTCTCCTTCTTGGCACCGGCATCGTTGCCGCAGATGAACATGGTCGGTGTCGTGGGGAGCTTCGGGTTCACCATCAGCGCGTTGCCGACCGAGTTGAACGCCTTCACGAAGTGCGCGTTCGGTACCTTCTTCTGAAGGCGCTCCATCAGCGAATCGTTCTGGTTCGTGAAGTAGAGGATGACGCCGTTCTGGGGCGGCGCATCGGCGATCGGGTTGGTCGCGTCGATCACGGTCTTGCCGGCGAGGTGCGGCCCGATCAGCTCGACGGTCGCCTCGGCGCCCGTGCCCTTGATGGCGAGCACCACGATGTCGGCCCACTTGGCCGCCGCGACGAAATCTCCTGTCGAGGCCTCGCCCTTGGCGGTCTTCTTCCACGCGTCGAGCTTCGCGGGCTCGCGCGAGGCGCGCATCGCGGCGTAGCCGTGAGACAGGAAACCGTTGGCGAGGACCTCGCCGACTTGTCCGGATCCGAGGATGGCGATCTTCTTCATGCGCGGACCATAACACCGGTGTACGAACTCTGCGCTGCCCACACGGTGCACAGCTCGCGACGTAACTTTTTTAATTCGTCGTCGGGATTTGCTTCTTTTCTCGTGCTCGCTCGCGCAAGGATGCGCGGCATGAAGACGCTCTTCTTCGCGGTGGCTCTGGTAGCGTGTGGCTCTCCCGGTGGGAACAACGGCGGCGACGATGTCGTCGTCGATGCCCCGACGAGTCACGTCGATGGCAACAACCACACCGGCAGCGATGGCTCGGTGTCGACCGACAAGGTCACCGTGTTCACGATCGTGCTCGAGAATCACGACTACGCGGAGATCGTCGGGTCGTCGAACGCGCCGTACATCAACTCGCTGATCGCGCAGGGCGCGCTCGCGACGAACTACAAGGACACGAATCATCCGTCGCTGCCGAACTACCTCCACATGATCAGCGGCGCGGATCAGTATCCGGGCATCCTCGACATCGGCCCGAACCAGTTCCCGTACTTCCCGGCCGCGCAGCCGAACCTCGGCACGCAGCTCCAGGCCGCGAACATCAAGTGGCGGTCCTATCAGGAGAGCATGGGCACCGCGTGCAACCTGAGCGACAGCGGGCCGTACGCGACGAAGCACGACCCGTTCCTCTACTTCACGGACATGCAGATGGGCCCGTGCGTCGACACGAACGTCGACTACTCGAACTTCGAAACCGACCTCGCGACGAACACGTACCGCTACATGTGGATCACGCCGAACCTCAACTCGGATGGCCACGATCCGTCGAGCGATCCGGTCGCGGCGCTGCGCACCAGCGACACGTGGCTGTCGGTGCAGGTCCCGAAGATCCTCGCGAGCGACGCGTACCAGCACGGCGGCGTCCTGTTCGTCACGTGGGACGAGTCGGAGGCCCGCAACGGCGACGACCCCGACAAGATCCCGATGATCATCGTGTCGAAGAACGTCAAGACAGCCGGGATGACCTCGGCGACGGCGTATACGCACTCGAGCTACCTCGCGACCGTCGAGGACCTCCTCGCGTTGCCGCGCCTCGCGACCGTGTCGGCTGCCCCGAACATGCTCGAGTTCCTGAATCACTGAGTCGTGCCGCGGCGGTCTTGAGATAGAACGCCCACGTGCCGATGTCGGTGCCGTAGCGACGCACGATCGCGGCTTCGTCCCAGCCTGATCCGTACACCGCCGCGATCGCGTCGCTGAACATCACGAGCGACGGCAGCTCGTCGGTGCGCCCGAGCCCGCGCAACAGGATCGCGCCCGCCGAGAACGGTCCGACGCCGGGGATCTCGAGCAGTGCGTCTCGCGCCTCGGCGTACGGCGCGGTGCGCAGGAACGTCTCGCCGAGCGCGGCGACCGCGCGGACGATCGTGACGATGCGCTCGGCCTTCGCCGGGTGCTCGATCGCGGCCGCGACCGCCGGCGCTTCGAGCCGCGCCAGCTCCGCGAGCTCGGGCATCGCGTACAGCGTCTGACCGCGGACCTCCACCGCGTGCCCGAACCGCTCGACGAACGCGCGCTTCATCCGCGCCGCCATCGCGATCGGTGCGCGTTGCATCATCGTGCAGTAGACGCTGATCTCCTCGAGGCCGAGGAACCGCACCTGATGCAGCCCGTGGAGCTCGGCGACCACCGGCCGCATCGCGGCATCGCCGGCGGCCGCCGCGTAGAACCGCGTGAGGTCATCGCCGGCGCCGAGGAAGTCGGAGATCCGCCGCGCGAGCCCCTCGGGCGCGCCGTCGGCCACGCTCGCCACGACCTCGCCGCCCCGCTCGCGAACCTCGAACGGCCACGCCCGGCCTCCGGCGCCGAGCGCCGCGGTCAGGCTCGTGTCGTCGATGATCGCGCTCGTCGCGAGGGGCGCGAACCGCCGCGCGAACGTCAGGGTCTGGGCGAACGAGAACGGCTTCCGGGTCGGGATGACGAGCTGCATGGTCCCCTGGATACGCCCTCTCGATGTCAGCCTATTGTCAGGTTTCGCACAATACGAAACCGCGTGGCAGGATGGCGCCTCGTGCAACGGTTCCTGTTCCCCGCGCTCGTTGGTCTCGCGGTCCTCGCGATCTGGTGGGGAGCCTACGCGGCCGGGATGTTCCCGGTCGGCACCGTGCCGTCGCCAGTCGAAGTCGCGCTCGCGTTCAAGAGCGAGCTCGCGTCGGGCCGGCTCGTCGATGACACGATCGCGTCGCTGTATCGCGTCGCGTGGGGCTTCGTCACCGCGGTGCTCGCCGCGGTTCCGCTCGGGCTCGTGGTCGGGCGTCACGCGGGGACGCGTGCCGCGCTCCTGCCGTGGATCAACTTCTTCCGCTCGCTGTCGCCGATCGCGTGGATCCCGTTCGCGATCATCTGGTTCGGCATCGGCGATCTGCCGGCGATCTTCATCCTGTTCATCGCGACGTTCTTCCAGGTCGTGCTCGCGACCGCCGCCGCGGCCGCCGCGGTCCCGCGCGTCTACTACCGCGTCGCGGAGGAGCTCGGGCTGCGCGGCCATCACGTGCTGTTCCAGATCACGCTCCCCGCGATCCTGCCGCAGCTCGTGACCGCGCTCCGGGTCGCGATCGGCGTGGCGTGGATGGTCGTGGTCGCCGCCGAGATGATCGCCGTGCGCAGCGGCCTCGGGTTCTTGATCGTCGACGCGCGCAACGGCCTGCGCATGGACCTCGTCGTGTGCGGCATGATCACGATCGGCGGCATCGGGATCGTGCTCGATATCCTGTTCTCGCGGCTGTCCCGGATCCGCAGCCTGCGCTGGGGATTCGAGCAATGACCGCCGTCCTCGAGCTCAAGGGCGTTGGCTTCGACTACGGCGCGCTGTCGGTGATCGACAGCCTCGATCTCACCGTCGCCAAGAACGAGCTCGTGGTGTGCGTCGGGCCGTCGGGCTGCGGCAAGTCCACGCTGTTGTCGCTGCTCGGCGGTCACCTCGCGCCGATGCGCGGCACGATCGATCGCCGCGGTCAGAGCCGTACGATCTACCAGGCCGGCGGCTTGTTCCCGTGGCTCACGGTGCGCCAGAACATCGCGCGCGGCCTGCCGGAGAAGCTCGCCGGCAGCGCGCAGGCGTCCAAGGTCGGCGAATGGCTCGAGATCATGCGCCTCGCCGACTTCGGCGATCACTACCCGCACCAGCTGTCGGGCGGCATGCGCCAGCGCGTCGAGATCGCGCGCGCCCTCGCCGCCGAGACCGACATCCTGCTGATGGACGAGCCGTTCTCCGCGCTCGACTACCAGTCCCGCAACCGCATGCGCCGCGAGCTCGTCGCCACGCTCGTCGAGCGCCCGCGCGCGGTCGTGTTCGTCACCCACGATATCGAGGAAGCCGTGCAGATCGCCGATCGCGTGGTCGTGCTCGGCACGCGCCCGGCAAACGTTCGCCGCGTGCTCGAGCTGCCCCCGGGCCGGTCGCGGTCGCCCGCAACTCCTGGCGTTGCGGAGGCCGAACAGGCCATCATGGACGAGCTCGGGATGTCATGACCACCAAGGTTCGCCTCACGCTCGTCACCGTGTTCACGCTCGTCGCGCTGACGGTGCTCCACAAGAAGCCGTGGCGTGGCACCGCCAGCGCCGCGGCGGCCGAGCTCGCGGTCGGCTACCTGCCGGTGACGTGTCACCTCACGTGCCCGGTCACCGACTTCGCGACGAAGACCACGACCACGTCGACGCGCTTCGTGTCGTCGCGGTTCACCGATTTCCCGACCGTCGTCGAGGCGCTCAAGGCGCGCAAGATCGACGCGACGTTCATCCTCGCACCGCTCGCGATGGTGCTGCGCGAACAAGGCGTGCCGATCCACATCGTCTATCTCGGCCACCGCGACGGCTCGACGGTGATCGTCCCGAAGGCCTCGAACGCGCGCTCGCTCCGCGACCTCAGGGGCAAGACGTTCGCGCGACCGAGCAAGTTCTCGAACCAGTACCTCGTGATCACGAAGCTGATGGAGGACGAGGGTATGGCCCCCGGCGATCTCAACTTCGTCGACATGCCGCCGCCCGACATGCCGAGCGCGCTCGCCGCCGGCGCGATCGACGCGTACTTCATCGGCGAGCCGTATGCGGCGAAGGCCGAGCTCGCCGGTACCGGCCGCGTCCTCTACTACGCGAAGGACATCTGGCCGCACTTCGTGTCGTGCGTGCTGGTCGTGCGCGACGAGCTGATCGCCGAGCATCCCGAGCAGGTCCGCGATCTCGTGCGCGGCATCGCCGAGAGCGGCGAGTGGGCGGACCGCCACCGGCTCGAGGCCGCGAAGGTCGCCGCGCCGTACTTCCGCCAGGATCAGAAGCTCCTCGAGTTCGTGCTGACCCAGCCGCCGGATCGCGTGAGCTATCGCCAGCTCACGCCGACCGACGAGGACATGCACGCGATCATGCACTACGCGATCAAGGCCGGGATCCTGCGGCGCGAGATCGAGCTCGGCGATCTCGTCGACCGCCGCTTCATCCCCGATCACATCGAGCCCGCGAACATCACTTCGGCTCGATAGGCGGGTACGAGCCACCGCCGAGCGACGGCAGCGTCGGGCCACCGGTCGCGGACGGGTGCGGCACGACCGGCGACGGCGACGAGCCCGTGTCGCGCGGCGGTTCCTGTGCTTCGTAGACGGTGCGCGCGAACGAGACCCCGCACGCCGCCCACGCGGCGCCATAGACCACGAACATCGCCGCCGAGATCCGGCCCATCTCGCCCGAGCTGCCCTTCACGAACAGCGCCTGGAACACGAGGAAGAACGCGGTCACGCCGACGAGCCCGGTGACGAGGAGGTTGTAGCCCTGGAACAGCCGCGTCACGCCCATGAACTGGTGCTGGTTCGTGCGCTTGAGCAGCGACGCGTGGACGCCGTAGATGATGAGCGCCGGGATGAGGAAGCCGAACGCGACGCGCAGGAACGC
>Ga0326726_10002069_pt1 | contig 18615 bp, 19 predicted proteins | sample MHFenrmetagenome_2_FD_207603 | JGI IMG/M metagenome (GOLD analysis project Ga0326726, IMG submission 207603) | Lab enriched peat soil microbial communities from Michigan Hollow, Ithaca, NY, United States - MHF15MN | ecosystem: Environmental > Terrestrial > Soil > Wetlands > Peat | place: USA... | reverse complement strand
TTGCGCAGGTCGAGCACGGACACGATCTTGCCGCGCAAGTTGATGACACCTTCCATATAGTCGGGCGCATCGGGCACGGCGGTGATCTCCGGCACGCGCACGATTTCGTGCAGCGAGGTGATAGGCACGCCGTAGGTCTCGCGCCCCACCTGGAAGCCCACTACCTGCGTTTCGCGGCTCATGTCGGCTCTTACCGTCCTCCGGCGGCCGCCTGGCGGGCGGCGCCTCGGGGCGCGGGCGCACTTTCCCCCGGCCGCAGCGTGAAGTTGTCCATCGAGCCCAGCAGATCCCGCGACATCTTCGACATCTGTTCGGCGGAAGCCGCCAGCTCGGTTGAGCCCGAGGTCGAGTTCTGCACCAGTTCGCGCATGCGTTCCATGGCTTTCACGACCGCCTGCGCTCCGGACGCCTGCTCTTCGACCGCCGAATTGATTTCATGGGTGATTTCGTTCAGCCGCGTGGTCGCGCGCGCGATCTGCGACGAGCCATGCGATTGCTCGTTGGTGGCCGCGCCGATTTCCTGCGCGAACTTATAGACCTCCGTGACCACGTTCGAGATCTTGCGCAGCGCAGCGTTCAACTCCTGTCCCAGATTGAGTCCTTCATTCACGATCGAGGTGCTCTTCTCCATGTTCTCGACCGCGCGCCGGGCTTCTTTCTGGATGCTCTGAATCAATTCGGAAATCTCTTTCGTGGACTGCGCCGATTTCTCAGCCAGCTTGCGGACTTCGTCGGCGACCACCGCGAAGCCCAGTCCGTGTTCGCCGGCGCGCGCCGCCTCAATGGCGGCGTTCAACGCCAGCAAGTTGGTCTGCTCGGCCAGATCGTCGATCACTTCGATGATCTTGCCGATGTTGTCCGCCCGCGACCCGAGGGCATCGATGATCTCGCCCGAGGAATGAATGGTGGTGTTGATCCGGTTCAGGCCATCGGTGGCCTTCTCCATCGTTCCGATCCCGTTGTGCACTTCTTCCCGGGAACGGTTGGAAATGTCGAGCAGCACTTTGGCCGTGTCGGCCACGCGCTGGATCGAGGTCACCATCTGATCGATCGAAGCCGAGGTTTCGCTCACGCTCGAGGCCTGCGTCTGCGTGCTCTTCACCATGTTCTGCACGTTGACGCTCATCTCGTGCATGGTGCTGGTAACTTCATCGATGGCCGATGAGGTCTGCAGGCTGATCTTGGCTGACTCGTCAGAAGCGCTCGCCACCTGAGTAGAGGCGCTGGCGACCTGCGAAGCCGCGTCGCGCACGTTGCGCACCAGTCCGCGCAGACCCTCCACCATGCGGGTGAAAGCGTTACCCAGCGTGTCGTCGGGCGAGCGCGGCTGCGCTTCGACCGTCAGGTTCCCGCCCGCGATCGCTTCCGACACCGAAGCCATCTCCTTCAGGTACTTCACCATGGAATCGAAGGTGCGCGCCAGCTGTCCAACTTCGTCCTGGCCTCGCACATCGATCGTGTGATCCAGGTCGCCGGAGTCGCCGATCTGCTGGGCCACATGGATCAGCCGGTTCAGCGGTTCGGCGATGGCCTGCGAGGTGCGATAGGCGATCACCATGCCTACGCCCAGCGCGATCAAGGAAATGATGAGGGTGCCCACGATGGTAAAAGTGGCGGCCCATTGGTCCGAGCGCTGCCGCTCGTCCAGCAGCTTGAGGTTCATCTGGTCGACCTGGTCGAGCACGTCACTGGAACGCGACACCCAGGAGTTCGGATCCTTCTGCAGGTAGAAGATCTGGAGTTCCGCAACCGTAGCGTTGCCGCTGTCCACCTGGCGGCGTTTTTCCGCCAGCGGGTTGGCGAATTCGGCACTCCAGCTCTGCTCGAACTGCTGCACCTTCTCCAGGCTGCCGCGCTGCTGATCGGCGTTGGCCAGTCCCTGTGCGCGTTGCAGTGCCTCCGCCAGCCGGCGCACGCCGTCGTTCATTTTCTCGACGTCTCGCGTGTCGCCGCTGAGCAGGTAGTTTTGCAGGTGCAGCCGGTTCTGCATCATCTCGAAGCGCACCAGTGAGGTGGCCTGAGTCATGTCCATGGACCGCTGCGCCGCCGCCTTGGTCTCGTGTTCCCGCCATACTGCGAACAGGATCACGACCGCCAGAATGACGACCGTGGCCAGGATGCCGCCGAAACTCAGATAGAGCTTTTTTCTGATGTTCATACCCTTACCTTCCTCTGCCCGTGTTCCGGACAGGGATGGGTCTCCTCATTGCATCGGATCAAAATGGAATTCCACCACACCCGTGGTCTCTTCCGGACCCGCCTCGTAGCGCCACTTGCGAATCGCATCCATGGCGGCGCTGGCCAGAATCGGGTGGCCTCCGACCAGCTTCGGGTTCTTGATCGCTCCGCTCTTATCTACCGTGATCTGCACCTTCACTACCCCCGTGATGTTCATGCGCCGTGCCAGTTCCGGGTACAGCGGCGCGACCTTGCTCTTCAGTTTGCGCGTGATCTCCGGTACCGGTTCCTGTGCCCAGGCAGTCGGAGCATTTGCAGCGGCGCACCCTGCGATCAACAGACCCACCGCCAGCCAATGAGTTAGGGCTCGTAAAGACACGGTTCCTCCGCAGCTTCTTGGTAACGATGCTCAAGTTTTGCACGGACGGTTCCAGCGAAGACCCAAAAGTTCTTCCAAACGATTACTTTGGTGATGGCTGTAAGTTGCTCAGCAAGTGATGCTTAGTCCGCTCCGAATGGAAGGAACAACGCCCAGCCAGCGGAAAGACTTGCAGAAGCCGAGAACTTCAATTTCTAATTGCAAGATGAGACGCCAAACCGAACTACGGGCAGGCGTTTCACACTTTGACACCCGTCTCACCGTATTCCCTTGACTCAATTTGAGAATTCAGCGTACGTTTTATATGTAATCCAATTGTTTTCAATCGCTTAGCCGTCGGACGGTGCAGACTGACGCAGTTTACTGGAAACTCGGCTCTGGTCGCGGGCCCGTCGTCTCCCTCGGACGAGACGTTTCAGAAGCTTCTGCTGGAACTTTCGCGAGCCGCTTTTCAAAGCAGCGAGGCGAGCCAGGTCATCCAGTCTTTTTGCCGTCTCACCCGTGAGTTCTTTCAAGCCAGCGGCGCATACTTCTGGAGTCGGACTCTCGAGGGCGGGCTGGTTGGAGCCGAAGCCGACGGTTTCGGTGCGGAGCGATTTCGCGGGTTGCGTCTGCAGCCCGGAGATTCGTCCGTCGCCCTGGAAGCGGTGCAAGGCCGGCGCACTGTTTTTGTCAATGAAGTGGACATGGGCCGCTATCCCCGCCTGGCCGACTACCGCGCCCAGGCTGTGATGGCTGCGCCCCTGCTCGTTTCCGGCGAGGTGATCGGCGCGGTCGCCTATTTGTACGACGCCCCCGCTTCCCGCTTCGATGAAGATTCCGCCGCCAAGGCCACCATTCTCGCCACCCAACTCGGCACCGCACTGGAAGCCCTGCGCCTGAACCTGGTCTCTCGGGAAGAGCACCGCCGCACCATGATTCTGGCCGAGGTCGCCACCGCCCTGCACAGTCTTCCCGACACTTCCGCCGTAATGGAAGGAATCGCCGACCGGCTGCGTACTTTGCTGCAATCTCCCGCGGTGTTGCTGTTCGTGCACGACGCGGCCTCGTTTCGGCTGCAGGCCGTGTCGACCGATACCCCCGAACTGGCGCGCTCGATCCGAGCGCGCTATCAGGAGAACTATCTGCGGTCCGCCATCGAGATTGCTACTCGCGCGGTCGCCGCCGGGGAACGGATCACGGTCAGCATTGATGGGGCATCTCATTTGGGAGACGACGCCCCCGCCGGAGTTCTGATCGCAGCCCCGTTTCGCACCTCGCGCTCGCACGGCGCCATCCTGGTTTACCCGCGGCAAGCGTCTCCCTTTACGCAGGAGGAGAAGACGCTGGTTTCCGCCCTGGCCGGCTTTGGCGCGGTCGCCATCGCCAACGGCGAACTCTATGGGATGGCCCGGGCGCAGGCCCAGGAACTGCACGAAATCCTGGAGATCTCCACCGAACTCGGCTCCGCCGGAAAACTCGACGAGTTCATGCAAACCTTCGTGGTGCGGGCGTCGAGTTTCCTCGGTTTCCGCCGCTGTTTTATCGGACTGCTCGAAGGCGATGTCTTCCGCATCCGCTGGGGAGCCGAGGACAACCGCGCGCGCCCTGTTGAAATCCCCCTCCCCGACGGCGTGGCCATCCGTACCCTGAAACAGAAACAGGTATTCCTCACCGAGGATGCCGCCACCGTTCCGGGCGCCAACATGGAGTTCGTCAAGAGCTTCAAGATCCGGCAGCTTCTTGCCGTGCCCCTGCTGGGCTCAACCGGCGAGGTACTGGGGATGTTCGGCATGCTCGACCGGCTCCAACCCGGGTCCATTCCCGAGGAGGATGTCCGGCGCGCGCGCGCGCTCGCCGCCCAGGCCGCCATCGCCTTCGAGTTGACGCACAACCTGCATCAGTCCGAGCAGCATCGCCGCCGCGCGGAAGCGCTGGTGGCGCTGGCGCTGGAACTGAACACGGTCCTGCATCTGCCCGAGTTCACGAGAAACTTTGCCCGCCGCGCCGGCGATCTTCTGGGCGGGCACGCCGTCTCGCTCAGTCTTTTTCAGGGCGCGACCCAGGAAACAGTGTTGCTGCAGGGCGCCTCGGAAGTGGACGACAAGCCACTGCTGCGCCGCTTCAATCTGGCACTCGGAGCCGCCCTCACGAAACATGCCGACGACGTCGTCTTCGCCCCGGCCGGCGACTTACTGGGATCCGCCCTCGCCTCCAGCCTGGGATGGACCGACTGTACCCTGGTGCGCCTGGCGGGCGCTTCCGGAGAACTGATCGGCGTTCTGTGTCTGGCGGATCGAGGAGTCGTACCGACCACGGAAGATCAGCAATTGCTGCGCGCGGTCGCCAGCCACGCCAGCGTCGCGCTCGAAAATGCCTGCCTGTTCACGCGCATGGAACAGGCCAACCGCCACTGGGTCGAAGTCTTCGACGCCATCAGCGATTTCATCGTCGTGCACGATGAGGTGCAGAACATCCTGCGGGTCAACCGGCCGCTCGCCGACTTTGTAGGCATTGCTCCCGACCAGTTGATCGGCGTCAACATGCGCGCGCTCGAAGCTCTGGCCAGCGGCGCGTCTCCGCACGGCTGCCCCTTCTGCCGTACCGGCGACGGTCTCGACGAATACGTGCACCCCGTGATCGAGCGCACCTACCTGGTTTCAACCTCCCGCATTCACGCCGCCGCCAGCGCGCAAATGCAAACCGTCCATGTGCTCAAGGACATCACCGACCGGCGCGAAGCCGAACAACGCTATCGAGAATTGTTCGACAACATTCAGGAAGGCATCTTCTTCTCCACCCCGCAGGGGCGTTTCGTCGAAGTCAACGACGCCCTGGTGCGCATTCTCGGTTACACCAATCGCGAGGAGTTGCTGCAGGTCGACATCCCGAGCGCCGTTTATTTCTCGCCCGAGCGGCGCCAGGAACTGGCCGCCATGATCGAGCACCAAGGCAGCGTGCGGAATCACGAAGCCGTCCTGCGCCGCAAGGATGGGTCGCCCGTCCACGTGCTCATCAACAGCTTTGCCATGCGCGACGCGCACGGGGCCATTCTGCAATACCGTGGCCTGCTGCTCGACGTCTCCGGCCTTCGCAATTCCCAAACCGAGTTACAGCGCGAACGCGACTTCTCCAGCAAGATCCTCAGCCATACCCAGAGCCTGATTCTGGTCACCGACACCGCAGGGGTGATCAGCTATGCCAACCGGCGCTGGAGCGGCCTCGGCTTCGAGCAGACGCAACTCGTGGGACGTCCCTTCCCGGAGTTGACCGTACCCTCCCGCCAGCCCGCTTTGCGCGCTGCGCTGGCATCGGTCGCCCGCGGGCAACAGGTGGACAACTTCGAATTGCAATTGCTCCGCGGCGATGGCCAGAACGGACAGTTCTCCGTGAATCTGAGCCCCATCAGCGGCGACGACGGCCGGGTCAGCAGCGTGGTCGTGGTCATGACCGACGTCACCGACTCCGCCATGCTGCAGGCGAAACTCCTGCATACCGAGAAAATGGCGGCGGTGGGACAGCTCGTTTCGGGCGTGGCCCACGAGGTCAACAACCCGCTCACCGCGATTCTCGGCTTTACCGATCTGCTGGTGGAGAGTCCTGACATCCCCGAAAGCGCCCGCCGCGATCTGCGCGTGATTCTGCAGGAAGCGCAGCGCACCAAGCAGATCGTGCAGAACCTGCTCAGCTTTGCCCGCCAGATGCCGGCCCAGCGGCGCGCGGTGCAGTTGAATGCCATCCTGCGCCGAACCGTGCAGCTGCGCGCCTACGATTTCCATTCGCATGGCGTAGAAATCGTCGAGCGCCTGGATGAGTCCCTGCCGGAGGTGGTCGGCGACTCCCACCAGTTGCAGCAGGTCTTTCTGAACATCCTCAACAACGCCCATGATGCGGTGAGTGGAACCGGACGGGCGCCACGCATCGAAATCATGAGCGCCCGCAACGGTTCCTTTGTCGAAGTCTCGTTTCGCGACAACGGCGCCGGCATCTCCTATCCCGACCGCATCTTCGACCCGTTCTTCACCACCAAAGAGGTCGGCAAAGGGACAGGATTGGGGCTGAGCATCTGTTACGGGATCGTCCACGAACACGGCGGAGAAATCGCGTGCCACAACAATCTCGACTCCGAAGGAGCGACCTTCATCGTGCGCCTGCCGGTGGCGTCGGAGGCAGCCTCGTTCGGAGCCGTGGCCGGAGTGCATCCAACATGACACAGACTGCAATCAAACCTGCTTCCGCGCCGGTGCTTCTCATCGAAGATGAGCCGGCGGTGATGGCCTACGTGCGCGCCGCGCTGGAACGCAATGGCTATCACGTGGTGACAGCCGACTCCGGCGCTGCAGCCTTGCGCTTGCTGGCGGGAGGCGATTTTCAAGGCGTGGTCTCCGACATGCGCACGCCCGGCGGCGTGGATGGCGCGCAGGTCCATGCGTGGATCGCCGCCCACCGACCCGAATTGGCCTCCCGGCTCGTGTTCATCACGGGCGACATCGCCAACGAAGAAACCGCTGCCACTCTGCGCCAGACCGGCGCGCCCTGCGTCGAGAAGCCGTTTCGCGTGCAGCAGTTTATTTCCGTGGTCGAGAAAACGATGGGTCGCGCATTATGAGTGAGGATTTTCGAATCCGGCTGCTGGTAGTGGACGACGAGCAGAGCATTCGCAAGCTCTGCATGACCGTCGGTGAGTCGCTGGGCTTCACCTGCCTGGAGGCTGAAAGCGGCGAAGCCGCCCTGGTTCTGCTCGAGGAGCAACCCGCGCACATGGTCCTGACCGACATGGTCATGCCGCGCATGTCGGGACTCGAATTTCTCGAGCAGGTCAAACAGCTGCATCCGCGCGTCGAAGTTGCCGTCATGACCGGGCACGGCTCCATCGAGACGGCCGTCCACGCCATGAAGCTGGGCGCTTACGACTACATCTCCAAGCCCTTTGCCCCGCTCGATGAACTGAGACTCTTTCTCCGCCGCATGGCCGACAAGGTTCGCCTCGAGGAAGAAAACCAGTACCTGCGCGAGCGTTCCGAAACCGAGACCGCGGTTCATGGCATCATCGGAAATTCCGCCGGCATTCAGCACGTTTTGCGTTTGATCTCCCGCCTCAAAGACACGCGCACTCCCGTGCTGATCTCCGGCGAGAGCGGGACTGGCAAGGAACTGGTGGCGCGCGCCCTGCATTATCGCGGAACTCTCGCTAATCGTCCGTTCGTGGCCGTGGATTGCGGATCGCTGGTCCCCACCCTGATCGAAAGCGAGTTATTCGGCTACGAGAAAGGCGCGTTTACCGGCGCGCTCCGTTCCAAGCAAGGACTGCTGCAATCGGCCGACACCGGAACCATCTTCCTCGACGAAGTGGGCGAACTCCCCCTCGAAATGCAGGCCAAGATTTTGCGCTTTTTGCAGGAGAAGGAAGTCCGCCCGGTGGGCAGCAATCAGAAAGTGAAAGTGGACGTGCGCATCATGGCCGCCACCAACCGTGATCTCGAAACCGAATATAAAAAGGGAACCTTCCGCAAGGATCTCTATTTCCGCTTGAACGTGGTAACCATCCATCTGCCGCCCTTGCGCGAGCGCCGCTCGGATATTCCGATTCTGGCAACCTGGTTTCTGGAACGGCTTGCGCCCGGGCGCGGTTGCACAGTCACGAGCGCCGCCATGAAAGCGCTGCTCGCCTACGACTGGCCGGGCAACGTCCGCGAACTGGAGAATTGTCTGGAGCGCGCCGTTGCTCTCGGCGACCAGCGCCGCATCGATCTCAGCGATCTGCCTGCCTCGATTGCGCGGGCAGAATCAGCTGAGAAAGCGGAGATGGTTGACTTGTCGGCCTCCGGCGATCCCACGACGACCGATCTCGAGGACATCGAGCGCGCCACGATTGAGCGGGTCTTTGCGCAAGTAAACGGAGACAAGGCCCTGGCCGGGAAGATGCTGGGCATCAGCCGGGCGACGCTGTATCGGAAGCTGAAGCGGTATAACATCAGCCGGCCGTCAGAGTCGTCGAGTTCGGCCACATTGCAATAGGGTGGCCAGTAGGCGCCGACGGTTCTGAATCTACAAAAGTCAGTTCTAGGCCTTGAGCCAGCTATAACGTTTTGCGATCCAGTGTGAGAATAGGTTACGCCCCTGTTCGGTAGCCACCTGTTGCTAGCGCCTCCCTAAAGTATTTTTTCACTTGACATTCACAGGGGGGGGGGGCAGATATTTTGCAAGTTAGTGGTGCCCCAACGTTCAAAGCTTACAGGGGAGGGTTAAGGTCATGACCCGTACTCGGTCGATGGTTCCGTTGTTCCTCGGGTTAGCAATGTTGTTCGTAACTCACAGAGCCAGTGCTGCCACTTGTACGGGCATAGAAGATTTGGGGTCTAGCCCTTGTACAGGTGCTGGTGGATGCGAGTCGGAGCACGAGGTAGAGATGTGCTTCTTCGGATGTACCTGCGGCGAGTGCGACCGGCATGGCAGTAGTGGCGAGTGTTGCGGACATATTTACTATGTTCCAAATGTCTATCAGGGACAGGGGTGTGGTAATTGCGGTGAGTGTGGAGGCGCGCGTACCCACATTAGGTCCACTTCAATCGGGCGGGGAGTGGCCAGCGACACACCGTTGGAACTTCGTCAAGATTATTCACCGGGGCTGATTGTGCTGACTCGCACGCTAAGTTATAGAGAGCCGTTGTTTGTGTACGTCCTCAACCGCTGCGACCATACCTATAGGTTAATTGCTGAAGAAGAGCTCACAAGGAAGACAGGAGGGATGTAGCTGTGCTCGCCCTGAAGAGAAGATGCATCACTGTTTGCTGGGCTCTAAGCGCTCTTGCCGTCGCGCAATCCGCCGCCGACCCAAAACCATCGAGCACCACGAAGGCTGAGCAAAAGGCAGAGGCAGAGAGGCACAAAACACCCGACGCGCATCTGGTCCGCGTCCAGACGGTCACCGCTGTAGGCGAATTCGCGACCTCGTTCTTCCGGCCTTTCAGATGCGATGATGGTGGTAACTTCTACGTGCGCACAGATTTGGGCGGCGTGGAGGGGGTTCATAAGCTGAACTCAAAGGGGGAAAGGCTCGCGCTCTTCGAGGCAAGTTCGAATCCCGATCTTAAGATCGATGTGGCTGCCTATTTTACCGTAGCGGAGGGAGGGGAACTGTACGAACTTGTGTATCCGCACGAAATGACTCGGTACATGTTTGTGTACAAGGCTGACGGCACATTTAAATCGGCGGTGAAATTTCAAACGGGATTTCCGTGGATACCAAAAATGTTGGCCGTCTTCCCCACCGGCCAATTGCTCGCCTCAGGCGAGGAGTACGACGCAGACAGAGCTGCCGCAAGGTGGCCATTCACTGGAATCTTCGCGGCGGACGGCAGCCTGCTCAAAGAGGTTAAGCTCGAAGACGATGAAAAGCTCCACGACATGGCTGCATCCGGCGACCCCCGAGTTGCCTCGCCAACCAATGTCCATTCCAATCACGCGATTGATAACGGCTTAGTGGAGATGGGGTCTGACGGCAACGCATATCTGATGCGCTGGATGAATCCCGCTATCTTCTATGCCATCTCGCCAGGCGGCGAAGTAGTGCGACGATTTACGGTTGACCCAGGAGAATCGGGTTATCGCCCTTCTGCAATGCACGTGAATAAGAATCGGATTGCGATTCTGTTTGTCGAGATGCAAAGCAGAAATAAGCTCATGAAAATCGTCGATCTAGAGGGCCATGAACTGGCAACTTATGACGAGCTCAAAATCAACGGCAAGGCGAAGGATGTCTTGACCGCTGCATTCGCCTGCTATACCGAGAATCCAACCCATTTCGTGTTCTTCGGCGCCGACGACGACAATAAACTCCAATTCTGGCATGTGGAGCCGCGCTGACGGGGAAATGCGGGGACAGACGGAACGTTGTCCGCCCAACGGCGTCAATCCAATCTGAGACTTCCGTCTCAGCGTGAGACACCATCGCGACCGTTGCCAAAGCAGAACTCCAAAACGTCCGGACTTTCCACCCGCAAGCACTTGCTTTCCTTCCACTTGCTCATCGGTCCATGACCCTCAAGTTTTTGGTGTACCCCGTGCACTCTTTCCTGGCGATAGAGCAGACCGGGCCTCCTCGCTGCTCTTCCTAACCGGGAAGAGGGGAGACTCGGCTGCTCCAATGCTCGGGTTTGAGGTTTTCAGTGCCCAACCAGGCCACTGCCACTGCACGTGCTCCACAACCGGAACTCGTCGGTCGTTTAGCCAAGTTTTTTCCCCAGGCCACGCCGGTGCGCATCCCCATCCGGCTCAGTCGCGCCAATGGCAAGGAGAAGTCTTCCTATGAGGAGACGGTAATCGAGTTTGGAACGCCCTGCGAGGTTTTGTTTGCCGTCGATCTTCTGCTGGAATTTGCGGACCACATCTTGCTGGAGAGCAAAGATGGTTCGTTGCAGGTGGAAGCTTCGGTGGTTGCTGTTCAGTATCACCCGAATCGGACGGTGGTTGCCGCCCGCTTCCTGAAGAATGTGCCCAATTGGATCGTGAAACCATGACCGAACACAACACTACACCGTCGACGGAGCAGTGGCCGCTGCTGTGTGCGCTGCTGCCCATCTACTCCGCCCTGGTCAAGGAATTCGTTATCGAAGTGCAGGCCAGCCCGGTGATTGAAGAGGGGCAGTCGCCCTCGCCGGAGGCGATCGAGCAGGCCCAGACCTGGTTCCAGCAAGTCGATTCCCACATCCAGGTGCATCAGTTGCGCCAGTTCCTGCAGACCACCACTCTGGCCAACGAAACCGTCCTGCGCGATCTTCTCGGCCATCATCTGCACAAATCCGTCAAGGCTTCGAGCGATCGCGACAAGATTGACTTCCTGCTCGTCCAGTATTTCTCGCTGTGCGCGCCTTCCGGCCTGGAAGATGCGGATCTCGATCTGGACTACGTGGCACAGGTGCTGGAGCCAGTGCTCGGTGCCCAGGAACCGAAGCTGCCGCTGTGGCTGAACTCACTCGACACGCTGATGCAGTCCGCCGGCAAGTGCCGCCGCCTCAGTGAACTGCTGCACAGCGGAGTCCTGGAGCAGGGGCGCAAACTCAAGATGCAGAGCGGCGACCGTTACTTCGATCCTTCGGCCATGGTGGCCTTCGCCCGCTTCAGCTTCTTGATGCGCCGGGTGTTTTTCCGGCTCATGCATGGTGATCTGAACGCTATCCTCGACGGGCTGCGCGATCTGGAGAAACGCGGTATCAAGACTCTCGATTGCCGCCGCGCCCAGTTCTCTGCCGACGAACCCACCACCCGTCTGCGCATGATCTGCCAGTCCTGGAAAGTGATGTTCCACGCCGAATACTCCTCGGGACAGCCGCTGCGCATGCTGGTGGATCTCCGGGCGGCGGTGGACGATGCTCTCCAGGGTGGTGGAGCCCGCAAAGGCTCTGCCCGCGCCGCGTCGGCTTCATCCAAACACGCCGGCAGCGGGAAGCAAGACCAGTCTTAGGGAACTGCGACCATGAGACTCCATCGTTCCACCGTGCTGATTCTTTCGAGCGACCCCGCCTTCTCCCGGGAACTTACCGAGAGCTGGCCCAAGGGCGCCGATACGCCGGAATTCGTCCTACTCGAAGAGGATCTGTGCAGTGAGCTACAGCGCGACACTTATGATCTTGCAGTTGCGGATTCGGCCTCGCCCGAGAAGCGCATCAGCCTGCGGCAAGCATTAGCCGCCGCCGGGAAGCCTGCGATCATGATCCATTCCGACCCGGTGGGAGATTCTCATAGCATCCACGGCCCAATTCTCGAATTGCGCCGCGACCTCGCCTGGTGGCCAGCCATGCCCGCTCTGCTCGGACGCGAAATTCTTCGCCGCGCGCAGGCCGAGTCGCGCGCCTCGGAGTCCGACCGACTCCGCACCGCAGTCGAAGCCGAAGCCACTCTCGGACGCTACATGGCCGAGATGTGCCACACCGTCAACAACGCCCTGACCTCGGTTCTCGGCAATGCGGAGTTGCTCCTGCTTGAGCCCGGGCTCCCGGCGCAGGTTCTTGCCCAGGCCGACACCATCCGCAACATGGCGCTGCGTCTCAACGAAGTCTTTCATCGCTTCTCTTCCATCGAGAAAGAACTCAGCGTAGTCGCCCGCGAATCGGGCAAGCGAATCAACCACTCCCACGCCGCCAGCGCCTCCTGACGACCCATGTGGGGCGGACACTCTTATCCGCCGCGGTTGACTCCTGGAGCCGCCGGTTTAGGATTGTGGCGATGAAACAGAATCCTGCTCATGCCGTAGATCTCAAGGACGACACGTTCCGCAAGCTGTTGCCGAAGTTCAGCGACACATCCCGTGACCGGCTGTTGCGCCTGCTTCGCGACCCCGGATTCAGCGGACAAATCTCCGCCTCCGCCGTGGCCTCCCTGGCCAAGAGCGAACACAAGACGGTCGATAAGTTGATGGTTAAGTTGTTACCGCTCGCCCGGAGGTATTCGGACTCGCCGATTTCGAAGTTCCCAGTGGGGGCCGTGGCGCGCGGTGCCAGCGGGGACCTATACCTAGGCGCCAACATTGAGTTCCCCGGCCACTCTCTCGGTTTCTCAGTTCATGGGGAGCAGTCGGCGCTGTCGAATGCGTACATGCATTCCGAGCAAGGCGTTGAAGCGATTGCCGTGACGGCTGCTCCTTGTGGCCATTGCCGGCAGTTTATGAAGGAACTGTCTCCCGAAAGCGAATTTCGAATACTGATCGCAGGCAATCCAGCGACGACCCTGGCGGCACTGTTGCCCATGGCGTTCGGGCCGAAGGATCTCCCCGGCTTCAAGGCTCCTGCACTTCCCGTCAGAGAGGTCGATCTGGTGCGTCCGAAAGAAATTTCTGATGCGTTGACCCTCGCCGCGTTGGACGCCGCGCGCAAGTCCTATGCTCCCCACACCGGCGCTCATTCCGGAGTTGCGATCGGCACTCAATCGGGCCGCATTTTCAAAGGTGCGTACATCGAGAACGCTGCTTACAATCCGAGCCTTTCCCCGCTTCAAGCCGCGCTCGCCGCGTTGATCGTCGCGGGTAATCCCTATTCCGCAATTTCGAAAGTTGCCCTGGTCGAACTGAACGGTGCCGTGATCAGCCAGAAGAGCGTGACGGAAGCCGCTTTGAGTGAGATTGCTCCGGATGCCACTTTGCAAATCGTGACTACCAAGATGGCGGTCTACTAGTGATTGTGGCCTGCTCATGATGGCAATCTCCACCACCACACCCGACCACTTCCCCTCGTGGTCCGAGTGCATGACACGCTGGCCCGGCACCGCCCTCGCCTTCCTGTGGGGGTTTGCAGAGGGCACCCTCTTCTTTATTCTGCCGGACGTGCCGCTATCGTTCGTGGCGATGTTTCGTCCGCGCCGAGCCCTGCTGCACATGGCCGCGATTGTCGCCGGCGCGTTGCTCGGCGGAGCAGTGATGTTCCAGTGGTCGTCTCACAGCGCCGGGGCGCGCGCTGCCGTGGCGCACGTGCCGGCGGTGCATGCGGCGATGTTCGACCGCGCCGGCCTTGATCTCCGCCGGCATGGTGTCTGGGGCGTCAGCCTGGGACCCGTCCGCGGGATTCCCTATAAGGTCTATGCGGTCGAGGCCCCCGCCTATTCCACTCTTTGGCCGTTTCTGCTGGTTACGATTCCCGCACGGTTGTGGCGATTGGTGGTGGTGTGGCTGGGCTTCGCAGGAGCGGGAGTGTTGCAGCGCAAGCTCGGTCGCGCTTCGCTGGCTCCGGCTTTGCACGCGATTTTCTGGATCGTGTCGTACGCGATTTACTGGACGACGGTGTAACTGAGCACAAAAAAACGCAGGCGACTGGTACACAGTGCCTGCGTCGTGGCTCGACTTAGGTTTTGCTGACCGACCCTCTACGCCTGGTACGCCTGCTCGTGGCGCCGGGCCTCATACCAGAGCGCCAGCTCGACCCGGTTCCAGAGGCCGAGCTTGTCGTAGATCACGCGGAGATAATTCTTGATGACGTGCTCGGTGGTGCCGAGGGAATCCGCAATTTCCCGGTTCTTGCAGCCTTCGGCGACGAGCTGGATGATGGCATGTTCACGTTCACTGGGTCCACGGTAATGGGCTGTTTCTCCGACCATAGCTGTCTCCTGTAGAGAAGAGTTGCGAGCTTCACCCGCTTGATGCCTCCGTCAATCCCAAAACGGACAAAGAGGCGGTTGAAGTGCGCTTTCACGGTGCGCTCGGCGATGTTCAGATCGTGCGCGATTTCTGAGTTGTCACATCCCTGAAGCAGAAGCTCGATAATCTGCCGCTCCCGGTATCCCAGTCGGCTAAGCTGCTCGTCCATGTACTCCCCCCTCACGACGGCGCAGGGAAGGCCGCTCGCGGCGAGCAGTCCTAAGCGCTTCCCATGCACACTTGGATTCGTTCTTACCCTTTGCCTATGCATCCGCTCGGCCAAATCTACAGAAACACGTTAACTAAGTGTGAAATTCTGTAGACCGCATGTTTTGCGGCTAAAACCGTAATTCCATTGGGTCCCGGCCGTAGGCCGGACAGAGTTTTGCTCAGCATCTAAGCGGAATACCTTAGGACAAATGTGCCAGAGTCGCCCAGGTGGCTGGGAATCATTACACAGATTGCCGCCGGGCGGGCGCGGCCGGGAATAGCTTCCCCATATAATGCTGAAGTGGACTTCAAGCTAGCTAGCAATTACAGGCCCCAAGTGGACCAGGGGAGAGCTATTTCCGCCCTGGCTAGCGAGGTCGTAGCGTCGGTGATCGCGGCCAAGCCGGGCACCTGTACGGAAGTGGAAATACCAGGCTAGTTCGCGCGCCGATTGGCCGACAGATTCATCTAATCACCACCGACCGCCCATGGACTTTAAACTCATCTCCGACTACAGGCCCCAAGGCGACCAGGGGAGAGCGATCGACAGCCTCACGCGCGGCGTCTTTGACCGCGAGCAGCATCAGGTTCTGCTGGGGGTGACCGGCTCGGGCAAGACCTACACCATGGCCAAGGTGATCGAGGCCGCCAACCGTCCCACCCTGGTGATGGCCCACAACAAGACCCTGGCGGCGCAGCTCTACCACGAATTCAAGAGTTTCTTTCCGCAGAATGCGGTCGAGTATTTCGTCTCCTACTACGACTACTACCAGCCGGAAGCTTACGTTCCCGCCGCCGACCTTTATATCGAGAAAGAAGCCACCATCAACGACGAACTCGACAAGCTGCGCTTGTCGGCGACCCGGTCGCTGTTTGAGCGCCGCGACTGCCTGATCGTGGCCTCGGTCAGTTGTATCTACGGCCTGGGATCGCCCGAAGCCTATTACGGCATGCTGCTGTTCCTGGAAAAAGGACAGAAGATCAAACGCCAGGACATCACCAAAAAGCTGGTCGAGATCCTGTACGAACGCACCGAAGGCGAATTCCGCCGCGGCACCTTCCGCGTGCGCGGCGATGTCATCGAAATCTATCCCACCTATGACGACATGGCCTATCGCATCGAGATGTTCGGCGACGAAGTCGAGTCGCTGGCGCAGATCGATCCCCTGTTCGGCACCGTCAAGCAACGTTACATCCGGCTGCCGATTTATCCCAAGACGCACTATGTAATGAAAGACGAGACGCGCGCCTCCGCCGTCGCCTCCATCAAGCAGGAGCTGGCCTGGTGGGAAGTGGAACTGGAGAAACAGGGCCACGCCGTGGAATCGCAACGCATTCATCAGCGCGTGATGTACGACTTGGAAATGATCAAGGCGATGGGCTACTGCCACGGCATCGAGAACTACTCCCGCCATTTCACCGGACGTATGCCGGGCGAGCCACCGCCCACTCTGCTCGACTATTTCCCGCGCGACTTCATGCTCTTCATCGACGAGTCCCACCAGACTGTGCCCCAGCTGCACGGCATGTATCACGGCGACCGCTCGCGCAAGCAGACGCTGGTCGAGTACGGCTTCCGCATGCCGTCGGCGCTCGACAATCGTCCGCTCACCTTCGAGGAGTTCGAGCACCGCACCAATCAGATCGTGTATGTATCAGCCACGCCCGGGCCGTATGAGCTGACCAAATCAGCGGGCGTAGTGGTCGAGCAGATCATCCGTCCGACCGGCCTGATTGATCCGCCAGTCGAGATGCGTCCAGTGAAGGGACAGATCGACGATCTGCTGCACGAAATCCGGCGTCGAGCCGAGCTCAACGAACGCGTTCTGGTCACCACCCTCACCAAGCGCATGGCCGAAGACCTGGCCGAGTACTACAGCGAAGTCGGTGTGAAGTGCCGTTACATGCATTCCGAGATCGAGACGCTGGAGCGCGTAAAGATCCTGCGCGATTTGCGGCGTGGCGAATTCGATGTGCTGATCGGAATCAACCTGCTGCGCGAGGGACTCGACCTGCCCGAAGTTTCACTGGTCGCGATTCTCGACGCCGACAAAGAAGGCTTCCTGCGCTCGGCCGGATCGCTCATCCAGACCATCGGCCGCTGCGCCCGCAACCTCAATGGACGAGCGATTCTTTACGCTGACGTGATGACCGACTCCATGAAGAAAGCGCTCGACGAAACCAACCGCCGCCGCGCCATCCAGCAGGCCTACAACGAAGAAAACGGAATCACGCCCGAGTCGATCGTACGCCCGTTGGATATGTCGCTGGCCGCCATCGTCGCTGCCGATTACACCGACCTGAGTAGCGACGAAACTGAGGGCATCCCCGAGTTCAAGACGCAGGAAGAACTCGACGCCTACCTGGTGAAACTCGAAAACGAGATGCGCGAGTGCGCCAAGCGCTTCGAATTCGAGAAGGCCGCCCAGCTGCGCGACACGATCAAGGAGCTGCGCGCGAAAGAATTCCTGTTCGCATGAGACGGCCCAGCGACCTAGTTCAGTTTGAGCTTGACGGCGTGGGCAAGTTTTCGCTGCTGCTGATCGAAACTGAAAAGAGAATCCACCTCTAGTTCGAGTGCGGCCGCCACATGAAGTAAGTCTGCTGTTCGCGTACCCAGCTGGGCAGTAGTCTGGCGGACCAACTGACGCGCCCGCTCGAAGACCTGATCCGATAGTGGGCGGAGTTGGAAGACACCACTCCGCAAATCCTGCTCAAAATCCTTCCAGGAAGAACCCGCTTGCGCTGCGGACACCTCTTTGCGAAAGACGCGCAGTTCCAGAGCATTCGCCAGTTCCAGTTCGCCAAAGGTTGTGAGAACGCGATCCCCGGCGGACGTCTGCATGGTACGCGCCGCCGCCGGAGAATTCGCATCGGGACTGTACAGCGACGCCAGAAAGCTGGTGTCGACGTAGGTTCTCAATAGCGACTCCGCTCTTCCGCCAGCAACTGGGCGCCGCTCGTCGCCAACACCTCTTCGCCATAAATCTCACGCAGCCGTCCCAGAAAATCCGGGACTTCCACTGGCTGCTTGCTCTCCGGCACCAGGCGGGCGATCACACGCCGACGCTTGGTGATCTGGATTTCCTCTCCCTGGCGCAGCAGGCGTTCAATCTTTTTGAACGCATAACGGAGGTCGCGAATGGAAGCCTTTTTCATGTGATACATTGTAGCATCACATTATAAATACGCAAGCGGCAGAACAGCATCTACTGCGCGAAACTGCGTCGAACCTTTTTCCAGACCAGCCGCGCCGGAAAGAACAGGATCAGGCCCCACAAGACCAGAGTTGGGCCATTCTCAAGCAGGAACAACGGACAGCTTGCCAGTGCGATTGCGCAGCAGATCGGTGAGCCCCCGTTCCGTGTTGCGGGCGTTGGTAAGATCTGCTCGAACGCTTCGCGCGAGCCACCCTGAAATTCCAGCATCAAGGCTTCGTCGCTGATCATTGTCGGCGCCTCTTCCAGACCTGCAGTCTCCTGCAGTCTGTTTCATAACCTGTAATGTCGCAAGCAGCGGAAAAGTTCCCGCGAGGTGACGAATCCCCATTCTCGACTGCAAAGGTACAGCGACCGAGCCCACCAAAAATGTGAAAGCTTGGTTACACAGGTGTTACAGCGATCTGTGCCAGCCCATGGATGGGATCGCGCTGGTCGTCTCGGGATGTGTAAGCCGCTGATTAGATGGCACTTCGAATCACGCTCTTCCATCGGTCTCCGTCTGGTTATGGGAAGAATTGGCAGCG
>Ga0326726_10002068_pt1 | contig 18620 bp, 19 predicted proteins | sample MHFenrmetagenome_2_FD_207603 | JGI IMG/M metagenome (GOLD analysis project Ga0326726, IMG submission 207603) | Lab enriched peat soil microbial communities from Michigan Hollow, Ithaca, NY, United States - MHF15MN | ecosystem: Environmental > Terrestrial > Soil > Wetlands > Peat | place: USA... | reverse complement strand
GTCAATATGTGTTCTTCATTTTCTCCGCTTGAAAGATCCCTGAAAAGTGCACGAATTTTCCCTCTCACCACGTAAAAGACTTCCTCCTTTTTCTCGTGAAAGTGGCCCCCTCTGAAGAAACCCTCACGTATCTGGAAAAACGCGAGATGGCCGATATTTTCCTGATAAGAAATCTGCGCAAACTCACCGCGTTCTTCATCCCACCGCTTAGCACCTTCAACTTCCCTTGCTTCAGGTAACTGTTCAATTGTAAGACCCTTGATCATGTTGAAGGCCTCCTGCCTGTAAACAATTATAAATGGTTCAAGGTTGTGGGTCAAGATTTTGAGAAATATAACGAAGTTCTCCTTCATTGACAAGCATTGGCTGCTGTCTTATAGTTGATTAAATTAGACGGAATCTAAAAGATAGATTTCCGAAATTCCGACGAAGGAGTTTAATATGATGAGAATAAGACCCTTATTCATGATGATTGCGTTGATATCGGGAATAATTGCCGCTGGAGGATTTGTCAGCGAGGTGGTTGCTGATAATACAAAGGAATATGCGGATTGGTTCCAAAAAGGAACCAATCTCTATAAGACAGGGAAGTTTCAGGAAGCACTCGAGGCGCTCGACAAGGCGATAGCCCTCAGTCCCCAATCTACCGATGCGTATACCATGCGCGGAAATGTGTATCAGCGGGTTGGGAAGAAAGAGCAGGCTATCAGTGATTTTACAAAGGTTATCGAACTTAAGCCAAATGATTTTGAGGCATATTACCTTCGGGGAACCCTTTACAGGGAAACAGGCAAGGAGGCCGAGGCAAAACGTGACTGGAACAAGTCCGTAGAGATTATCGGCAAAACTCCCAAGGATGCGCATGAGTATGACATCAGGGGAAATGCTTATGGAAAGCTTGGAAATCTTCAGGAAGCGATCGATGATTTCACCAAGGCCATTGAACTCAACCCCAGGTTCGTGGAGGGATACTACAACCGGGGCGTGGCTTACCGGAGGATGAGTAATTTTAAGCAAGCCATTATTGAGAACACGAAGGCCATCGAGATGTCGCCCAACTTTACGGATGCTTATTTCAATCGGGCTATTGCCTATGAACGAGAGGGGAAATATGCAGAGGCCTTGAATGACTATACCAGGGTGATCCAATTGGACCCTTCCTACTCCAAGGCGTATGGCGCCCGTGGCTCTCTGCTCTACGATATGAAGAATGTTCAAGGCGCTATTGCTGATTTCAACAAGGCTATTGAACTTGATCCCAAGTACGCAGCTGCATACTTTAATCGAGGCATTGTTCGCGATGCATCGGACCAGTACCAGCAGGCTGTCGAAGATTTTACCAAGGCAATGGATCTCGGAGTCAAGACTCCGGAAGTTTACCTGATGCGTGGTGCTTCCTTTTTCGGCCTAAACAAGACCGATCAAGGAATTGAAGACTTCAAGATCGCGGCTCGCCTCGGGTCAAAAGCGGCCATGGAATATTTAAAGAGCAAGGGCATTGCGTGGTAGCGGGCACACTTCAGCCTACCCTCTCCATGCCTATGGTCAAATATTTTTTTGCGAGATTGACGTAGAGTTCCTTACCCATATCCCAGTATTCTGTATCTTTGGTTGCGATTTTGCGAATTACCTTGGCCGGGTTGCCCCCGGCCACAACCTCTTCCGGGATGACCTGTCTCATCTTCACCACTGCGCCTTCGGCAACAATGGTGTTTTTTTCAACTACTGAGTAAATGCTGAGGACTGCTCCCATGCCTATGACACATAGATCACCTATTGAAGCAGCATGTATAATCGCCCCGTGGCCGATGGTCACCCTCTCGCCGATTTTGCAAAGCTTCTGTGGAGGTGCATGGATAACAACTCCTTCCTCAACGGCCGTTCCAGACCCAATCTCAATGGTGCCATAGTCACCCCGAAGGATAGCGCCATGACCGATATAGCAATCATCACCAATCTTAACATCTCCAACGAGGATTGCTGTTTCGCTTATATAAGTGTCCTTACCAAAGACCGGCCTCCTGCCATCAAATTTGTAAAGCATACTTAGACCTCTCCCATTCATTGGTGAAAAGATTTTGTAAGGCCAATATAATAGGGTGCGGTGCAGTTTGTCAAGGGATTGATAAGGCAGTGGTCAAGGGTCCGAGGGGCAATCCCGTAAGACGTGGGATGTCCGTCCCTTCGGGACTTGGACGTAGGACGTGAGAAAGCAAGTGTGATACGTTCGAGTGAGTCCCAGATTCTTTGGGACGAGCGGACGTCCTTCGAATATTCGGTAGAAAAGAAGGGGCGACCACCCATGCGGGTGACAGGCTCAAGCCCCGCTAATTGACATAGGAAAGTCATGAATGGTACATTTATTAGTGCGGATCACGGGAAACTTCCTTAAAAAATTTAATCTCTACATCCTGAAAGAATTGTCCTACATCTTGTTCCTCTCCCTTGCCATCCTTACCTTCATTCTCGTCATGAACAGGCTCGGAAAGCTTACGGACCTCGTTATCAATAAAGGTGTTGAATTCATAGACATTGTGCTTCTCATCGTCTATTCTTCGCCACCCTTTCTAACATTTACCCTTCCCATGGCCTTTCTCCTCTCCACAATAGTTACCCTTGGAAGGCTCTCCACTGAAAACGAAATACTCGCACTCAAGGCAAGCGGGGTCAACCTAAGATGCCTATTCGTGCCCATCACTTCCATCGGTATCTTGATCACAGCTGTAGCACTTTTTAACACAAACTTTCTGCTTCCAACGAGCGCCAACCTATTTCGAGATACTTTGCTTAACGTTTTGAAAAAAGGAATCACCGTAGACGACAAGGAAGGGATATTCAACGACTCAATCCCAGGCGTGGTTATCTATATTGACAAGGTCGATCCGCAAACCAATAAACTCACCGGAGTGCTCGTTTCTGATGATCGTGACAAGGATGAAAAACAGACAATTTCTGCATCGAGTGGTTTCATACACCTTGATCCGGCTACATTAGATCTCTCCTTCATCCTGTACAATGGAAGTTTACACAAGTGGGAAAAGAACGAGGACGCTTACAAGACGGTATCTTTTAAGGATTATACCTTCATGATAAATCTAGCAAACATGCTGCCTCCAAGCGCCGGCGTTAGAAAAAGACCTTTTGAAATGGACAGAAAAGAGCTGCGAAAAGCCATGGGGCTCGCAGATAAAGACCGCCAGTATGATTTGCAGATTGAGATATACAAAAAGATAACAATACCCCTGTCCGCCCTGGCCTTTATATTCCTCACAGTGCCCCTGGGCATCAGGAGGAAGGTTGAAGGGAAGTTCTCGGGAATCATTTATAGCCTCGTTCTTTTTGTATTTTACTATATCATCATGGCACTTACCGAAAACTTGGGCAGGACACTGCGCATACCTCCCCTGTTGATAGCTTCCATACCAAATGCCACTATAGTCCTCCTTGGCCTGTATCTCCTGCGCAACCTGAACGTTGAGGAACCAACGAAAAATTTGCAGACAATTCGGTTTTTTTGGACACGCTATTTTGAAAAAGCTAAATAGATATCTCGCCTTGAATATGTTGAAATTCCTGTTAATGACCCAGTTTGCAGGTCTTGTTATGTTTGTCACTATCGAGTTCTTGGAACATATGGATATTTTTACAGATTCTCTCAACAGCTTTTTGTTGAGCCTTGTCTATATCTTATTGAGGATTCCTCACTATATCAATCTTTTGCTTCCGCTAGCCTCTCTTATCTCCATGCTTATTCTCCTTATATTGATGGTACGGAATAATGAGATCATTGCCGCAAGGACTTCCGGCATAAGCACAATTTCTCTTATGAAGCCCTTTATCGCTTTCGCTTGTGCCCTCATAATCTTTTCTTTCATCATTGCCGAATGGATTATGCCTTACGCTGCCAATGCCGCCGAGTATCTGTATCGGGTAAAGATAAAGAAAGAAGATTCATATGTTCATTTTAAGAACGACAGAATATGGTTTAAAAAGGATAACGTACTCAGTAATATAGATTTTTTCGATGCAAAAAAAGATATGATTAAAGGGCTCACCATCCTGGAGCTTGCTGACGATTTCACTATCAAGAGAAGGGTCGACGCGAAGGAGGGTACGTGGAAAGATTCGGCGTGGCTTTTCACAACGGTAATCGAAAGAACATTTAGAGACAACGCTATCCAATCCAAGAATGTCTATTCTGAAATGAAAGATCTAATCAAAGAAACACCGGCAATGCTGAAGGTTGGCAACAGAAACCCTGAAGAAATGGGGTATACTGATCTCCTGAAATACATACGAAAGTTAAAGCGAGAAGGTCATGATGTGAGACGGTATCTCGTTGACTTATATAATAAAATGGCCTTCCCCTTCATTAACTTAATAATGGTTTTTGTGGCCTTTTCAGTTGGCCTGCGGTACACCAAGACCAAGCATATTGCCAAAGGAATTTTAGTAGGCGTCTGCGTCGGCATACTCTATTGGTTCATCCACAACATTTGTTTGTCTTTCGGTTATGCCGAGACGTTTCCACCTTTTTTTGCTGCATGGTTATCCAACTTGCTTTTCTTCTTCATGGGCATCATCGGTGTAATGACACTGAGAACATAGGTTGACCGTATAAATTTGCACAGAAAGGCTTCTGCAATGAAGGCATATCTTGATATCGAGACAGACAGGGAAGGCAACATCAGTGTAATAGGCATTTCAATCGGAAGTAGTGGGTTTCGGCAGTTCGTGGGAAAAGACATCACCACCAATAAGGTGGAAAATTGCTTGCGCCAGGCAAGCACCATAGTAACATTCAACGGCGATAGCTTTGATCTTCCCCAAATCAAGAAGCAGCTCAACCTGGATCTTGCAATAACCCACGACTCGTATGATCTTTTCAAGATAAAAAAACAACTCAACATCAAGGGTGGTTTGAAGGAACTGGAGAAAATGTATGGCATAGAAAGAAAGACTGAGGGCGTGGATGGCTACAAGGCTATCCAGTTGTGGGAGATCTATAGAAGGCATAGGAGAAAGGACGCTCTTGAGCTTCTTCTTGAATACAACAGGGAGGACGTACTAAACCTCATCCCCCTGGAAGAAAAATTTAATCAACTTATTAGGGAACAACTCTATGACCAGGAATTTTGAAATTGCATCGATTTACAACAAAATCAAAGGACTCATGGTAGTACCGGGGGACCAAGGCAAGTTCCCTTGCGTTATTCTCTCCCACGGTCTCGTGAGCTCAAAGGAAAGCTCAAAATATAGCCTCATATCCGATATCTTTGTCGAAGCCGGTATCGCTACCTGCAGATTCGACTATCATGGATGCGGCGAAAGCGGGGGTGACATTACCGAAACAACGCTTACCAAACGGCTGGAAAATCTTGACGCTGTCACTGAATACGTTATAAACCACGCATCTGTAGATCCTAGCAACATCGGTATCCTTGGAAGCAGTTTCGGTGGCACTACGTGTGTGTTGAAAGCCGCAAAGGACAAGAGAATCAAATGTATTTCACCATGGGCAACCCCGTACAGACTGGAGAAGGAGAACGACGGGAATATCTCCGGGATCCCTTTCAAAGAGACCATTTTTACTGATTTTGAACAGTACGACATTCTCTCTGAGGCGAGGAAGGTGTCAGACGCCCTGGTTATTCATGGAGAGATGGACGAAGTTGTCCCCTGCAAGGAAGGGAAGACTATTTACAAAAATATGCAGAAGCCCAAGAAATGTATCATTATCAAGGGCGGGGATCATGTCCTTTCAAATCCTTCCCACAGGGATAAGGCTATCTATCTTGCCCTTAAATGGTTCCTGGGATATTTCTTGGGAAATTAGGACTGTTCTTTCTTCTTTTCTGTCGTTAATCCGAGACGGTCCTTGATGTAATCACCTACAACATGACTTAGCCCAATGCCCAAGGCAAGGGACATGGTCATAATAATGCCCCCGAAAATGATGAGAAAACTAATAGTTATTATCGTATTACCAACGCCTATATATTCAAAAACAATCCCAAACGTAATAATTATGAGAAAAATCCTTACGCCCTTAGCAATAAGGTCGCCGTATCTGATGTTCGCATTCTCACATGCGAGGTAAATAACCCTGCTGATAAAATTGCTCAATATGATCCCGATAATAATGATAACAATGGACACGACAATGAGGGGGAGAGCACTGGAAACTCGCGAGGCATATTCGGTGAATTGGCTGATACCGATGAAATTCAAGCCAAAAGAGAAAAAAACGACAATGAACATCCAGTATACAATCTTACTTATGACGAGCGAAGGGAGGGTGTGCACACCCCCTTTCTGCAGGAAATTGATAATACCGATGTCATTGGCCCATTTGTCAAAACGGAAAAGGATCAGGAGCCTCGCCAATAGCTTCTTAATAAACCAACTTACAATAAAACCCCCGATCATCACGATAATCATGACAATGATGTTCAGAAAGACCTCGGTAAAATTGTCATAAAGGTCCAAAAACATGTCCTTGAAGAAGTCAACCATGGGAACAATCTTATTCGATGTCTCCTGTTATGTCAATGAAAAACACATCCTCCGCCACTCTTTGTTCCTCGATACAACCTTCACGTCTACACGCTATGTAAAAGCGCAAAAGACGATCCAGAAAAGCACGTATGTGCGATTAATGAAGTGCTTAAAATTTTTTTATTGACATTTTTTTCAGATTCGTTTAGGAATTCTAAAATACTGAAAGGAGGTAAAAACGATGCCTGCAAAAGTTGATGAAGATGCCTGCACGGGATGTGGGGCATGTGCCGAGGTGTGCCCAGTCGATGCTATTTCAGTTGATGATGTGGCAAAGATCGATGCGGAAACCTGCACTGAATGCGGGACCTGTGTGGATGAGTGCCCCGTGGAAGCAATAAGTATGGAAGAATAGGCTTTCTTTAAAACATAAAAGGATGGGACAAGCCCATCCTTTTATACCTTTCACAGGATTTTCTTGTTAAATACTCTTCGCAACAATCTCTGAAATATCCAATGCTTTCATGGTTTCCGACTTCTCTTTGTCTTTTATTGCATCTTCCATCATGATAAGGCAATAAGGACAAGCGGTTACAACAGTATTAGCATTAACGCCAATAGCTTCATCCATCCTTAGGTGGTTAATTCTCTGGTGGTGTTCCTCCATCCAGATCCTGCCGCCGCCGCCGCCGCAGCAGAAACCTTCATCGAGGTTGCGTGGTAGCTCTGTAAAGCTGCCCTTCTTGAACTGGTTCACTAAATCTCTCGGTGCATCAAAGACCCTGTTCACCCTGCCAAGGTAGCACGGATCATGGTAGGTGGTGATGCCTTCAAGGCTCGGATTGATCTTGATCTTGCCTTCTCTTGCCAGTTTTGCCATCAGCTCGGTGTGATGATATACCTCAAAGTTGCCACCCAGCTGTGCGTAGTCGTTTTTCAAGGTATTGTAGCAGTGGGGACATGCAGTAACAATTTTCTTGACGCCGAGTTCCTTCAGCAATTCTACGTTTCCTTCTGCTATTTCGAAGTACTGATATTCATTTCCAGTCCTTCGGAGCGGATCACCGCAGCATTTTTCATCAGGACCCAGGACGCCAAAAGAAACACCCGCCTTCTGGAGTATTGTTGAAAAGGCCTTTGCAATCTTTCTGTTCCTGTCATCCAGTGACGCCACACAGCCAACCCAGTAAAGATATTCAAACTCTCCTTCGGTTGCCTTTTTGATATCAAGGCCTTCTGTCCACTCAAGCCTCTGGGATTTACCCATTCCGTAAGGGTCAAAGCGGGTCTGGAGGTTCTTATAGAGGAGTTTCATTTCAGAGCTCACCTTGCTCAGTGTCATGGTGAGGTACCTTCGCATCTCGATGTTCTTGTCAAAGGTCGGGATTGAGACAGGGCAATTAACCTGACATGATAAACATGCCGTGCATGACCAGAGAGTCTCCTCCTGGATAACAGTGTCGATGATGCCATCTTCGTTCTTGACGCCTGCCGCTACCCTTTCCCACTCGCCCTTCAGGTCCTGGATGAGTTTCTTCGGTGAGAGAGGTTTTTCACTGAGGTGTGCCGGGCAACGGTCCTGGCACCGGCCGCATCTCGTACATGCATCAAGGTCAAAAACCTGTCTCCATGTAAAACCTTCTATGTTGTTCACGCCAAACTCTTCTGCATTCTCAAAGTCAGGGATCTGGGCAACAGCCCCTCTCGGGCTTTCCTCAACACCCCTGAACATCATATTGAGGGAAGAGGTAATGATATGGAGCAGCCTTGAGTACGCAACGTACACAATGAGGCCAAAGCTGATAACCATGTGGAAATACCACAGGAAAAGGTGGGTGGCCTTTACGGCACCCTTATCCATACCGCCAAAAAGGTCCGCCGTAAACCAGCCCACAAAACTCCAGACCTCATAATCCGGTCTCGTTGCCGCAATCCTCGCTCCCTCAACAAGAAAACCGGATACGAGAATTACCAAAATCCAGATAAGGGATATAAAATCATCAGGCTTGTTGTCACTGATTCTCTGTGGCTTTGTGACATAACGCCGGTACATGGCCATCAGGATACCGATAATAGCAATCAGACCTCCTAGATCAAGGAAGAAAGAGAACCAGAGATAAAAATCACCGGTAAGGAACTTGTACTTGAAGAGCAGGTCCGTGAAATCCGCCTGAATGGCCACAAGGGCAGTCCCCACAGTGAGGACTAGAAAACCCCAGAAGATAAAGAAATGCATCCATCCCGGAAAGGACTCGCCTTGTCTTAAAATTGTTTTGTGAAAAATTCCACTTTTTATAAAATAGCCAATCCTTGCTCCTGCTGTCTTTGCAAAGTTAATCGGCGCAGGCTTCCCGATCTTCCACATGGCATACCGTTTCTTAATACCCAGAAAAAGGAGAACAAAGGTAACCACCATAAGTGCGTATGTAACCCACTGCCCCACATGTCCTGCGTTCCAGAGGATCTCCCTGCCAATGTCCATCATCCGCCTCCTAAACTTTTTTGCGATATACTACCACAAAACATTTCTTTGTGAAAAGGAATTCATACTTAATTGTGAAAAGAAATACAATGGCCCATAGATCGTTTAATATCACTCGTTTGTGTGCTCTTATTAAGTTCTTATGGAAGAATTCCGAAAAATTATCTTGACACGGTTTTACGGGTTCTGCTAAGAAACTGTATACACAATTCAATAAAGGGGATCACAATACAGCAGGTTTGATGAAAAAAACTGTCCTGATGTTTGTTGCAATAAGTCTTTTTGCATTCATCTCCACTGATTTTGCTTTTGCAGCAAACATAACGCATAAGGTGAAGTCAGGGGATAACCTCTACACTATTTCCAAAAAATATCATGTCTCTGCTGATAAACTGAGGAGTCTCAACAACCTTTCATCAAACAAACTTAAGTTAGGCCAGGTTCTCGTCATCAAGAATGAAGGGGTTGCCATCCCTGCAGAGAAGAGAGAGCCGGAGATTGTTCCGTCCGCCATTGAAAATGATGGTGAATTCATCGAGTATCGCCCAAAAAAGGGCGACACTATCGACAAGATTGCATCGAAGTTCAATATCGACAAAGAGGATATCCTGGAATCAAACAATATAGTTGGCAGGAAACTGCCAAAGGTCATACTGATACCGAAGATTATTGAGGTGGATGACTCCGAAGATCTCATTGAACTTTCCAATAAACCGCTAAGGCCCTGGCGGAGCAGCGATGAGAAATACATGCTTGTGAAGGTGGCCAAGAGCTTTATGGGTGCGCCATATAAGTATGGAGGAGAGACAGTCCGTGGGCTTGATTGCTCTGCATTCGTCAAAAAGATTTACGACATTTTCGATGTTCAGCTTCCCAGAAGCGCAAGAGAGCAGTTCAGGTTCGGCCACACAATACAAAAAGATGAATTAGCCGTGGGTGACCTGGTCTTTTTCAAAACCAAGCGCTACGTAAAATATCCCACCCATGTGGGTATCTATATCGGGGATGGCAATTTTATTCATTCATCCTCAAACCGATGCAAGCTGGGCGTAAAAATTGATGCCCTTTCTTCTGATTTCTATTCAAAGACTTTTGTTGGGGCTACCCGGGTGAAAAAGTTACCTGACGATACTGCGGAAAGTCCAAGAAATTTCCAAACCACCTCAAACAACTCATAGTATTTGACACACCACTTTATTATTTTTCTTTTTACAATCTTCTTCCATCTTTTCGGTTACTTTTGTCTTATAAAAAGAATTGAACCTTTTCAGTATTTTGCCTACCTTATCTTCTGGTGGTCATACGTGATTTTTATGGACAATCTTTTCGCTGTGAAAGCCAAGCGTTTCATTGTCTTAAACAGGAATCTCCCCTTCCTGATCGTTATCTCTTCCGGGTTCTGGTCCATCTTCGAGATCATTAATCTCAGACTGGAAAACTGGTATTACATAAACCTCCCGGACAGTATAGTTCAACGATGGGCGGGCTATATGCTCGCCTATGGCAGTGTTGTACCAGCCATATATGTGACAAAAGAACTCATACGCAGCATCCTCGGTGAAATAAGAGGCAAACCCATAATGCTCAGGAGCTATCCGAGGCTGGCCATAGGAATGGGTATTTTAAGCCTCCTTTTAACCATGGCCTTTCCCAACTATTGTTTTCCTTTTGCGTGGGTTTTCCTCCCATTGATTATCGATGGCTACAATTATAAGAAAGGCTTTCCATCTTTCATGAGGGAAAGGGAACAAGGTTTGGCAGGAAACCTCATATCCACTCTTCTATCGGGACTCATCTGCGGCTTACTCTGGGAAACATGGAACTTCTGGTCTGTCTCTAAATGGGTGTACACTGTCCCGTTCTTCGAAGATCTAAAGATTTTCGAGATGCCCCTCACAGGATATCTTGGTTTCCCGGTTTTTGCTGTCGGGGCCATGGCCTTCGTCAATACCTTACGGGGCATCAAGGCATTTAAAACCTGCCTTCTTCGCGCAACATCAGCAGCTCTTGTTTTCTCGCTCCTCTCTTTCGCGATGATTGACAGGAATACGGCCTTTTCTTTCGTGGCCAGGGTCGATCAACTATCATTCTTGGACAGGACGAGGTCCCATGCCCTGCAAGCCGCAGGAGTAAAAACAAGTTACAGCATTGACCCGGCAGCACTGGATACCCAAGAGAGGGCAACCCTGGACCTGATACACTTGAAAGGACTCGGGTATAATCGCTATCTCAGACTAAAATCACACGGAATAGACACTATCTCTCAACTTGCCAGATCCGACCAGGCTGCCTTGTCTCCCATCCTAAACGAACCCAACCTGAGGCGAATAAGAGTGTACTTGAACGCGGCAAAACAAGCAGTTAAATCTAAGAACCGGGCAATAGACTGCGGACAATAGGCTTTTAAAACATTGACAGTAGCAAGTCTAATATGGTGAAATACCGACTATGGCGAAAAAACAAACCAAGGAACTAATCAGGAAACCCGATTTTCTTCTCAAGTTCATTGAAACTGCATACGTATTTATCAGGAACAACCTTCGCAACTTCATCATCGGGATAGTCATCTTTTTCGTTGCAGTCCTTTCTGTTTACGGCTATACCGTGTACTCTCACAAACAGGAAGAAAAGGCTCAGGCAACTCTGTTTCAGGGTATCAGAAGCTTTGAGGAATACAGCCAGACCGGTAAACAAGAGAGCCTTGCCAGTGCGGTGAACGTCTTTCAGACTCTCGTTAAAGAGAAACGGGGCAAAGCATATCAGATTGCCAGGCTTTATCTTGCAACTATCTATGCTATGCAGGGAAAACCTGAAGAAGCCAAGACCCTTTATCAGGACATTATAAAGAGTTCTCCTGATACAATCCTCAAAACACTGGCCGAACAAGCCGTCCAGAACTTAGAAAAAAAATAGCTCACCGTTATTCTCAACTTCTTGGCTCCTCAGCTTCTAGAATTCCCTTAGTGCAGTACCGCGATAGGTTCGTATTTTGTCCCCTGCATCGCAGGATAGATACCGGCCAGAATGCCGATCAGGGTACTTATTAACAAAGACATTGCAATATTTCCGAGATAGAGCGAAAACGGAAATTCTCCGAAGTAATCGACGACGATGGTGATTACGAAACCGACCAGGACACCGCAGACACCTCCCACAAGAGCAACGATAACCGACTCTGTCAGAAACTGCAAAATAATGTCTCTTTTTTTTGAGCCAACCACCCTTCTAATTCCTATTTCCAATTTTCTCTCGGATATAGAGAGAAGCATAATAGCAAAGATACCGAGTCCCCCTATCAAAAAAGAGACAATGGAAGCAATTATTGTTAAAATAGACACAAGTCGTATGCCTTCTTCCTGTGTTCTTACGATGTCTTCCATGGTAAAAATGGAAAAATCATCCTTCTGCTCCGGCTTCATATTGTGAATCTTTCGAATAAAATCCCTGAGCGTTGTCTTCATCTGAACAAGAGAGACTCCATCCTGCAGCTGAAAATATACACCCTTAATATAATCCACGTTGCTATAGCGTCTCATCAAGGTGTTAAGCGGTATGTAAACCTGGAGGTCCTGATCCTGTCCGGCGAAATCAGTGCCCTTCTCATCCATCACCCCTATGATTTCCGTGGGTACTCTATACACGAGGATATACTTACCGATAGGATTCTCACGCTGGAAAAGATTGTCAAAAACCTTGTAACCAACTACCGCCTTCTTATCTGCCTTGAGGTCTTCTTCCTTTGTAAAATAGGTTCCCATCAGTAGATCAATGTTTCTTATCTTAAATACAGCATCTGTAGCACCTATAATGCTCACGACGAGCGATTTCTCCCCATAACGGGCAGGATAAGTTATATCAAAAAAGGGAACTGCCTCCCTGATCCCCGGGATGGCTTCCTTGATCATGCCCACGTCCCGAAGTTTCAGGGTTTTTGCTTCTGCAAACTGCCGCGCACCCCTTCCTGTGGCAAACACAATGCCTGACCTCAAAATCACCAGGTTCTTTCCAAACTTGCCTATTTCGTTTTCGATCTTCTTTTTCATGCCGTTACTAATGTTTCCGAAGGCAACGAGACTCATGACCGCAAAAAGGATGCCGAGAAGGGCAAGGACCATCCTTCCTTTATGCACCACAAGATTCTGGAGGGCTATCCTGAGGTAAAACTTGATCGTGTATATCATCCTCTTATTGCCTCAATCGGCTCAATCCTGCTCGCCCGCAACGCCGGCCTTAAGCCCGCGAGAAGCCCGGTGAGAAAGCTGAAAAGCAGTGCAAAAACGATCACCTTATAGGAAAACAACATAGGAATATCAAAAAGCTTCTCGAATGTCCCGCCAAGGGCTACACTCAGAAGTATCCCTGTTATCCCTCCCATGATGGTTATCAGTATGGACTCAAAGAGAAAGGACAGCAAGATACCTCTTCTCGATGCCCCATAGGCTCGCCTGATACCGATATCCTTCCTTCGTTCTTGTATGGTGAGATAAAACAGGTTGGCAAGGACGAAACCGCTTACCACAAGCGCTACAACTGATGCTGTTCCCAGGAAGAGAAAGAGGGAGCCGGAAATTACGGTTACAAATTTGAGTATGTCTTTTGAGCTCCTGATAGTGAAATCGTCATCGGCTGACCCCTGCAGACCGTGGGTGTTTCTAAGCACCGTTCGCACGTCTTCTATAGTCTTGTCCAGGTCCCGATCTGTTTTCAGCCTTATCATGCTCAGATATCGTTTGTCGTTGGCGATTCTGCTTGTTACTGTTGTAAATGGCATGATAACCCTGTCGTCGATGTTTGGTCCCCCCATGCTGCCCCCTTTTTCTTCGAGGACACCGATCACCTTTGTGGGCAGCTTACCCACGAGAATTACCTTGCCGATTGCATTTTCATTCTTGAAAAGCTCATCGTTCACCTTGGACCCGATAACGCAAACAGCCTCTGCGTTGGTATAATCATCGGAAGAATAGACTGAACCTACCCGAAAGTTCCATGCCATCGACGTAAAGTAGTTTGACGTTGACCCCACAACTTGTGTCTGCCACTTCCTGTCCCGGTATCGCATGGTAACATTTCTAACCGAATAAACCTTCACCAGGTCATAGATACCATTGATTCCCTGGAGTTGATCAACATCACGGATTGTCAGTGTTGTAATCCTCGTCCTTGCTGCCCGCTGCCGCTCACCACCGCTAAAGACCATGATGGAGTCCGGACCCAGGGCTTCAAAAATATCCTTTGCCTTCTTGTTTGCTCCCTCTATCGTTGTAATAATGATGCAAATAGAAAGTATGCCTAGAGCAACGCCGGCGAAGGAAAACACCACCCTTCCCCGATAGTAGTAGAGGATCTTGAGGATCTCCTCAAGAAACTCCCTACCTTGTGATATCTTCTGAAATAGTCCCATCTTCTATCCTTATCAATCTTCTTCCAAAGGACGTGAGCTTGGGGTCATGGGTTACAACTATTACGGTCTTCCCCTCTTCGTTGAGCATCTGGAACAGGTCCATGATCTCCCCGCCGGTTTTGGAGTCGAGCGCTCCTGTCGGCTCATCTGCGAGGATAAGGTCAGGGTCGTTGATCAGCGCCCGGGCGATGGCAACCCGTTGTTGCTCTCCACCCGATAACTGCGATGGTTTGTTGTGTATTCTTTCTGCCAGGCCGAACTTTCCAAGGAGGGTTTTGGCCTTATCACGGGGGTGTTTTATCTGCTTCGACGAGTAGACGATAGGGATCAGCACATTTTCAATGGCATTCAGGTAGGGAAGGAGGAAAAACTGCTGAAAGACGAAACCGATGTGGAGGTTTCTCATAGTGGCTAGCTTCTCATCATCGAGACCATCAATCGAAACATCCATGAACTCGTATTCGCCTTCGGTCTGCTTGTCAAGGAGACCAACAATATTCATTAATGTTGTCTTGCCGGATCCGGAAACCCCCATGAGAATAACGAATTCCCCGTTCTTGATTTCAAGGTTGATTCCTTTGAGGATGGGCAGTTCTCGCTCCCCTATAAAATAACTCTTCCTGATGTTTTTGAGGGTAATCACTTTTTCGGGCCAGGCGAAGCACTCTGAGGAGGCTTCTTGACCACCGACGGTATCACGATGGTTTCCCCTTCTTTTAGACCTGCGACAATTTCTGTAAACCTGTCATCCCGTATCCCCGGGGTTACCGGCCTCGGTTCAGTTTTATCCTTCACCTTGAGGTAGACCACGGTCTTCCCTTCCTCGAACCGCACAGCATTATTCGGTACAACCAGCACATCAGCTTTCTCTTCCACAATAATTCGCACATGAGTTGTCATCTCAGGTCTTAAGAATGCGGTGTCCTTTGGGTCAATCTTTACGATAGCAAGGTAGTAGACGATGTTATCTTTTATTTCAGGTTGGGGGTAGATCGTATCAATCTTCCCATAGAGTCTCTTGTCACGGTAGGTGTCTACCCAATACTCTACCTTCATTCCCGGTTTGGTTCTCCCTATGTCAGTCTCGTCCACGTAAATCCGCATCTCCAGCTTGCTGGGATCTATGATAGTAATCAGGATTGCAGCAGAAAGTCCCGAGACAACTGTCTCTCCAAGCTGGGTTGAGACCGCGGACACATAGCCGGAGATCGGGGCATAGATCTTTGTGTAGCTTAAGGACACTTCCAATGCCTTAAGCCTTTCAGAAGCCTCCTTCACCTTCGCCTTACCAAACTCAACCTGGGCATATGCCACATCCTCTTCGCGCTTGGCCTGATCAACGCTGTCTTTTGTGGTAAACTCCTTTTCGAGGAGGCTAACTTCTCGCTGGTAGTTCGTTTTGCTGTATTTGTGCTGTGCCTCTTTTGCGTCGAGGTCCCGTTTCAGAGATTCAACGGTCGCCTCCGTGTTCCTTATGTTTGCCAGGATCTCCCTATCATCAATCGTGGCGATTAACTCGCCTTTCTTAACAGCATCTCCTACCTGGTACCTTAGCTGAGTAAGGGTGCCTGTTGCCCTCGTTCCCACATTTACTATGGCACCCACCTGGGCCTTAATGATGCCTGTCTGTTCCGTAAAATAGGTGACATTACCTCTCTTCACCACGAAGTTTTCACCAGTTTTTTCTGAATTACCTTTCTTGCCCGCAAATACGTAAATGAGGATACCTGCGACAACCGCAACGACGATGGCAATGACAAAGTATTTCTTCTTCACCTTTTACTCTCCGATGATGTAGGCAACCCGTTCGAGGCTTGCGAGGGTTGTGTTGGCGCGGGAAATAGCGGCTACGAGGTTTTCCTTTGCTTTCGCGAGATCCCTCTCGCTCTGGAGAAGGGCCAAAATATCGCCCTTTCCCGCCTTGTACTCGCCGAAGGCCTGGTCAAAGTTGGAGACAGCCTCCCTCACAAGTTCGCCGTAAAGGGTCACATTCTGTACACTGAGTTCATAGTCCTTGAATGCCCTGATGATCTCAACACCAACGTTTCTTTTGATTTCTTCAAGCCGATATTTCGCCGCAGCGATATCGGCTGATGCACCCTGAAGGTTGTAGTATCGGCCCACACCGTCGAAGAAAGGCCAGGAAAGGTTGATACTGAAAGTGTCTTGTCTTCCTTCAGGGAAAAACCGGTCATCCTGACGTGATTGCTGGAGTTGGGCATTAATCCTTGGGAACCATGCGCTCATCCTCTCCTTATAAACCATGTTAAGCCGTTCCACTTCCTGCACCTGGGCAGTCACATCGGGCCTCACGGTAATTGCCCTTTCCGTAAGTTCACGGTAGTCACCCTTGTATTTTGGTTCCGCAAGAGGCCCTTCAACATCTTGCTTATCTTCAGGATCAAAGAGGAGAAGACTTTTCAGTTCAGCAAGGGTTTTTTCATATTCTCTCAGTGCATCCATGTATTCGATTTTTGCCGTTGTCATTCGGACCTCTGACTGGAGAACATCGCTCTTCTTCGTAACCCCTGCTTCATACCTCCCCTTCGTGAGAGCCAAAACCCTCTCCGTTACCTCATAGGCGTCCTTTCTTTTCTCGGTAATGGCCTTGTTACCAAGCACGGTGTAGAAAGCTGCCTTAACGAGATAGAGAACGTCGGTCTTCACGCCTTGCAGGCGATCCTTCTCCCGCTCTGAGAGAAAAAATGCGCCCTTCCTTCGTGCATACCGTTCACCCCCGTCGAAAAGTGTGAAGGTGATAGCGCCGTCAAAAGTGTAAGCGTCCCTTGATCTCTTGACCTCCACAGGCGTTACACTTCCGCTCAGAACGCTTACCGAGCGAGGGCCATTGAGGGACCTGAGGTATGAGCTCTGCACATCAGCCCGCGGCAGATAGGGGTCGATGGTGGAGATGTATGAGTACCCCGTCCTTTTTACAACCTCTTTCTGCTCCTTAATGAGGAATGAGACTTCCAGTGCCCTTTTGATGGCTTCATCGACAGTCAGGGCAAATACCTCTTGGCTGAAAAACCCGGTCAATACGACAAGGGTGACGATGATTTTCAATCTGTTTCTCTGCAATTTTACCTCCGCAAATCCGCTACAGTTTACCCATATTTCCTTGATAAATCAACTTGTTTCAGCATCTATCAAAATAATTGGGAACGCCTTGTGGCTATCGATTTCCGATCAATGCATAACTGAGCTAGTTACATTGCAAAAGAAATGCCAGTATTATCAAAGTAGAATACTGTTTTATTTTGAACCACTACCTGATTGTGCAAGTCTTGGTTCGCCAATTCTGTCGATATAGGCGCACCGTTGACGACAATTTCGTCGGAATTATAAAGCAGGGGCTGAGGGATCTTTGATTCTTTCGTATTCTGTCAGCAAGATTTTTCCTCTAGCCTCAACTCTTCCGAGTCCGCATTTTCATTTCCTTCTCTTGTCGTCGCCGTTCTCTATCTTTTCTTCTTTGTTCTTCTTCGGCCTGATCACGCTTCTTTACTCTTCCCACCGGTGAGTCTCCATAGTGATCACATAGAAATGCTTTGCCCTCCCAGCGCCTCCATTTGACGGGTTGGAATCTGACTACGACAGGCCCGTTCTTGACAGGACAGAAATCTGGAACAGGAGGAAATACCTCGTCAATATCCGGTCGATCAACAATTCGGACATGCTTGTAACTGTCTTCCACTTCACAGCGCCTGCCTGCCCACAACCTCACCAGCACTTGCTTCGGATCGCTGTAGTCATAACCCAGGAGTATGCAGCGCTCGTATGTTCTTAATTCTCTGTCATAAACGTGTATGTCTTTCTCATAGAAAGGGCAAAATTCATCACATCGGTGCACTTCATAATATTCCATATTCCCTGTCAACACCTCCATAGAGGTTATACTCTCATAAAAATCCAAATTAACCGAGGCCTAACGCGGACCGAGCATTCCCAGACCATTGATAGCAGAATACACATCTATAATCCCTGATTTCAATTGTCTTCTTATTCTTCCTATACCTCCCTCAAGGCCGCAAAATATCAAGGCTGACTTTTTAGAAGACATATTGCTTGACAACATTTACTAGTTGCTATATACAACTATACATAATTATTAAGATATGGTATGACAAAAATATGGACAAATCAGTAGTCAAGAGTGAAGACTTGCTAAAAGTAATGACCTTCAAATCGGGCAAGTTTGTTTTTAGCCACAGATTTGAAGCTGCTAAATTAATGCCG